>Ga0209070_100716_pt1 | contig 12291 bp, 20 predicted proteins | sample SynthPrep_5_END__FD_187205 | JGI IMG/M metagenome (GOLD analysis project Ga0209070, IMG submission 187205) | Synthetic microbial communities from Ohio, USA - SynthPrep_5_END_DS10_MetaG (SPAdes) (version 2) | ecosystem: Engineered > Bioreactor > Aerobic > Activated sludge | place: USA: Ohio... | reverse complement strand
CGTTTTTCCCGTGGTGGGAATTGATTGGAGATGAGAGTTTCAGGGCGTCAGGAAGTTATGGAGGCCCACATGCAAAACGAGAGTTGCCCGCGCCGGGCGAGAAGAAGGAAAGCGCACCGGCGCGGGTCGCAGCAGGCCGGGAGGATTGGCCGCGCGAAAGGAGAAGGAGGCCGCTCATTCTGCGGCCTCCAAAGGAATCGCCACAAGCTCCGCAAGGCGTTCATAAGTTACGTCTGCGAAACCACGACGCTTGGCAGCATCAACCACGCGAACCCAATAACCGGGCGGAATTGATGCCCGGCGGCGCATAGCTTTTGCCGTCTCATAGTGCGCGCCGATTTCATCAGCGAACACCGAGAGCGAAGGCCAGAGATTTATAAGATCGGCGTGGGTCATGTGGCAGTGGTACAATATACACCACCTTGTCGTCAAGCTGGCGGAACATGATCTGCACCCCCACAAGGCGGTATGATTCACACCATGAGCAAATCAGCAGATCAGTTCCAGCGCGCCGAACGCGCCGAGCGGTTAAAGCAGGCGAGAATCAATTCTGGTTTTGGCGGCGTCAAAGCTGTCGCGAAGAAATTTGGCTGGTCTGTCAACACCTACAAGGCTCACGATTCCGGCCAGAACGGTTTCAGTCCGGCAGATGCCAAGAAGTATGCGCGCGCTTTTGGTGTATCACTACAGTGGCTATACTTCGGGACCGGAGCACCGGAAGACATTGACGTAGAACCGGTAAGTGTCACCGACGTTCCTCTTATATCTGCTGTTAGCGCCGGACAACTTGTGAGTAGCGATGGTGTCAGCGACCTTTCCGATTTCCCCACGGTTCCCGCGCTCGACTTGCCGGAAGGGCAATGGATAGCACTTCGTGTTGACGGCGATTCCATGAACAAGATTTCGCCGCCAGATTCTATAGTTTTCGCAAACCTGCGCGATAGACGCCTAGTTCATAACGCTTGCTACATCGTGACGGATGAAGAAGGAAATACAACATACAAACGATACCGTCAGAATGAAGAGCCACCGTTCCAGCCAGCTTCGTATCATGATGTTGCCCCACCTAAATTTAAAGGCACCCTCACGGTTGTCGGCAGGGTTAAACGTTCAATTATTGAAATGTAAATTCACTTCGGGGGAAGCATGAAGCCTGAAAGCTTAACTACGCTAGTCAAGATGACCAACACCAGCGCGAATGCGGCGAGCATATTATGCGCATTGAGGAAATCGGGACACGCTAAGGAAGTTGAATATCCATCCACAACAGGTTCCGGCGAGATCAAGACTTTTACCTCCCTGACAGATGAGGGGCTAGCTTTCGGTATCAACCGCTCATCAGATCACCCCTTCAAAACGGAAGCACGATTTTATCCAGACAAGTTCCCTGCGCTGCTCGCGGTGGTGGCGACACAAATAAAAGCAGAAGCCGAAAAACTGCTAATAGCCTGAGACTCAGTAACCGAAATCAAAAGCCCGCCAATCGGCGGTTTTTTTTATGCCTGAAAACGGTAGACACGATACGCACCACCAAGTGGTACAATTTGCACCACATCATATTGACAGCATGGTGGTGCATAATATACCACTTCTCCATCCGAGCCGCTAAACCCCGCAGCGGCTTGGGCAGACTGCCGGGCGGCGCACCCTCGAAATGTCAACATGCCGCCCGGCTCCCTCAACGAAAGAAGGATGGAGCCTTATGCTTGCAATGTTCAAAAGCCTCGTCGGAGACAAGGCAAAGAAGTTTTCCGGCAAGACCGATTTTCTGGAAGCGGTTTGCGCCGCGTCCGCACTCGTCGCCACTGCTGACGGCGAGCTTGACGACAAGGAACTTCTGGCGGCTGTCGCCGCCGTGAAATCCAACGCCGCCCTTTCCGGCGCGTTCGATGCCCGAGCCATCGAAACCACGATGGACAAGATGTGCAGCCGCGCCGTGGGCCGCGTGGGCAAGGCCGGTCTCTTCAAGGAAATCGAAGACATCAAGGCCGACCACGATATGAGCGAAACCGTGCTTCTGGTCGCGCTCGACGTGGCAGACAGCGGCGGCATTTCTGACGACGAAAAAGCAGTGCTTGCCAAGATCGCATCCACGGTCGGGCTTGATCTGGCCAAGTATCTCTAACCATGGCGACCGCAAAGAATATCGCCTTGGCGACGGCGGCGGGCCTTCTCGTCACGATGCAGGCCCTCTTCTTTTCCTTCGCCATGGACCTCGTTTCCAGCGTCCTGCTGGTCGCAATCGGCTTCGTCGCAGGCCGCTTGTCCCGCTGAAAAGCCCTCCTGAGCATGAGGAAAAAGGCTCGCCCCACCCCAATCAGGAGATAACGGAATGCGCATCAATACCGCAAACGACACCGAACTGACGCAGGCGATGGCGGAAGCCATCCAACGCGTGGGCGAAGGCTGCACGAAAGCCGACCTTCGGGAATGGTTCACCGCCGATGAAATTCACCGCTGCGGCGATGCAGCCACTGCCCGGCTCCATGACATGCGCGTTCAGGACGCGCGTGCTGCGGCCTGATGCCGTTTGGCGATGGCCTTCGGGCCATCATCCGACAGCATCACCGGAGCGCCAAACATGGCAAACAAAGCAGCACAAAGGTTCAACGACATGTCTTCCTTCCTTCGGATGGTGCGACAGCCGATCTTGAACCAGCATACGGGATGGACCGAAGAAGCGGCCCAATCTTTGCGCGCGGCGCGAAACTACGTGAGCGAACTCACATCCGGCTCGGTGACACCAAGATATTCCCGCGAGTTTCGGAACCACGCGCGGCTCAAAATTCTGCATGCGAAAAACTGCCGATTCCGCGCGGCGCAGGTTGGCAGACGCCTGCCATGATCCAGATTTCACCCATGATTCCGACAGAGCGCCCGCAGCAGGCAACGCCGCCCTATGGCCGGTTCTTTCTGGCCTGCGTTTGCGCCGTCCTCATCCTCTCCATCATCGGCGGCGCGGCGCTTTGCGCCACCAGCCTCGCCGAGATCAAGCGCCACCACGACGCCAGCGGGCGCGCGTGACCTTCCTCCAAACTACAAGGAACCATCCGCATGAAGAAAATACGCGATGCCTCCACCATCATCGGCATGCTGGAAAACGGCCAGCTTAACCCCGCCTTTTCCGCCGAGATCGGCCAGACGCTGGAGAAGCTTTCGGACATGTCCGAAGCCAACCCCATGCAGACTTTCAAGGGTTCCGTGACCCTGAAACTCTCCCTGTCCGTCAAGGATGGCATGGTGACGATTGCCGCCGACATGGAATCCAAAACCCCCAAGCTACCGCGCAAGAACTCGGTCTTTTGGGTTGTCGAAGACGGCGCGCTTTCGACTGAGCATCCCCGCCAGCACGACATGTTTTCGCCGCGCGAAGTCTCCGCGAACTGATTTCCCCACTTTAGCAACCGCGTCCGGCCAGTGACCGGCGCACCAATAGAGGAACCGAAATGGACCAACTCACTCAAACCGCCGTCGCCGAGATCGCAAAGCTTGCGGCGCGGACCAACGCCGCGATTGTGCAGGTTCCGGCACCTGCCGACGCCAAGGGCATTCCCTCCAACGTCCCGGCGCTGCTGGACCCGACCAGCGGCAAGCTGTCGGATGTGTCGGCAGTCTTCGCGCCGTGGCGCACCCGTCCGGAGCGCAAGAATGGCACCGCCAATGTCGAAACGCTGGATTCCTTCGTCAAGCTGGTCGAGCGCCACAAGACGGACAACAGCGTCATCTTTGCGGTGACCGACTGGCGCAACCCTACCTTCACCGCCGTAATCGACTACCACGGCGACGACCCGGACAACGGCAAGCACCGCGTGCACTATGCGTTCCCGCTTTCCGAAGAATGGAAAGCTTGGCAGGGTATCCATGGCAAAGCGTTGACTCAAAACGAGTTCGCGGAATTCATCGAAGACCATATCGCCGAACTGGCCTCGCCGGACTCTGACGAGGTGAAAGACCTCGAATTGCTGTTCCGGGCGAAGATTGCCTATCCGAATGAGCTGGTAGTGCTTTCGCAGGGCTTGCAGATCAACGCGGAAACCCGCGTCAAGACGGCCCTGAAACTGCAAACGGGCGAAAGCCAGATCGTTTTCGAGGAAGACCACAAGAACGCCAACGGCGACCCGATCACCGTGCCGGGCGTCTTCGTCCTCAACATCGCGCCGTTCTTCCAGGGTGAAAGCATCCGCTTGCCAGTGCGCCTGCGCTACCGCCTCCGTGAAGGCACGCTTTCGTGGACCTGCATGCTTTACCGGCCCGACATCCATATCACCAAGGCCGTCAACTTCGCCCTGCACGAAACCGCCGCAGAACTTGCTCTGCCGAAGTTCGCGGGCAAGCCGGAAATGTTGGCCTGATTTCACCCGGAGCGCGGGCGGTCGCCGCCCGCGTCCATCCAGCCAGAGAGAACCCAACCATGTCCGACAATACAAAAATCGAGTGGACCGACGCCACTTGGAACCCGATCACGGGTTGCGCTGTAGTCTCTCCGGGCTGCACCAACTGTTATGCGATGAAGCTCGCCGGAACCCGGCTGAAAAATCACAGGAGCCGGGAAGGACTTACGGTTGAAACGAAGTCCGGCCCCGTGTGGAACGGCAAGGTGCGTCTTAATGCGGAGTGGATGGAACAGCCGTTGCGCTGGAGCCGTCCGCGCATGATCTTCGTTTGCGCCCACGGAGACCTTTTTGCCGAAGGCGTGCCGGACGAGTGGATTGACATGGTTTTCGCCGTCATGGCGAGCGCCCCGCAGCACACGTTTCAGGTCTTGACCAAGAGGCCAGAGCGGATGCGCGACTACTTGTTTGCGCGCCGACACCTGCCGTTTCCTAATATCTGGCTTGGCACCTCCGCCGAAGATCAGCCCCGGTATTCCGCGCGCTGGCCATTCATGGAAGATATCGCAGAGCGTGGCTGGATGGTTTGGGTCTCTGCCGAACCGCTGTTAGGCCCGCTTGATCTGCTCGCTACGCCGCTTCGGAAAGTCGGCCCCGATGGCAAAGCACACCTTGCACGCCCTCCTATGTGGGTCGTGGCAGGCGGAGAAAGCGGACCGGGCGCACGTCCGATGCACCCCGACTGGACACGCGCTTTGCGCGACCAGAGCCAAATCCATGGGATTCCGTTTCTGTTCAAGCAATGGGGCGCATGGAAGCCCGTCCCTTGGAAACTTGAGCGGACCGAAACCGAAACGGACGCGGAATATATCGAGCGGTCCGAAAAGGAATGCTCCACGCACGCGCTTTCCCGAACAGGATATTTGATCGAGCTTGATCACAAGCCATGGAGTTGGGCGCGCGTATTGCCGCAGCCGGACACCCACCATGCCGTTAAACTGGTAGGCAAGAAGGTGGCAGGCCGCGTGCTGGACGGCGTTGAACACAACGCATTCCCGGAGGGCCGAGCATGACGCCCGAACAGCTTTCCGTTCTCGCCGCCCTGCCGCAACTGGCGCTGTCGGTCCGACAGCCGTGGGTTTACTGCATTTTCGAACTCGGCAAGCCGGTTGAAAACCGGACGTGGGCGACGAAGTATCGCGGGCCGGTCTGCATCCATGCCGCCAAGGGCATGACCACGAATGAATGGTATGAGGGCCTTGATACCGCACGCGAAGCGGCGTTGACCGATATCAGCCTTGCGAAAAAAAAGTTTCCAGCCGGGAAGAATGACCTCCTGCGCGGCGGCATCGTCGGAACCGTCGATATCGTGGATTGCGTCACGCGCCACGAAAGCCCGTGGTTCTTCGGTCCCTACGGCTTTGTGCTGGCAAATCCCAAACCCTGCGAATTTATCCCGGTCAAAGGCGCACTTGGCTTCTTCGACTGGCGGAAGAATCTTGAGGCCACCCCATGACAGATATCACCAAAGCAGCGAAGAAGCTTATTGATTGCGTCGAATTCGACATGAACGGCGCAGGCGGCAAGGGTGGCAACGGTGGCTTGCTGTCCGATACCACCTTGCGCGCCGCCCACGATCTGCGCGTTATCATGAGCCGCGAGGCCGTCAGCGCGTGGAAGACGATGGACACCGCGCCCCGAAACGGAACTGTCATTCAGGCGTGGCACACCGTGCACAAATGCCCGATTTCCATTCTCTGGAATGAGCAAGGCCACGACTTTAACGGCGAGACGCTTCACTGGTTCGAGCGCTCATATACAACCGTGTGGCCGGAGCATGTATTTTCTCACTGGATGCCCCTGCCTAGCCAGCCCATGACGAAAGGCGGTGCAGCATGAGCGCCGTGACGCCCGAGGCTTCAAACGGCCTTCGCAGCCGCATCGTCGCGGTACTGCGCGAAGATCGCGACGTGCGGAACATCGGTGCCTTGGCCGACCAATTGGAGACCGCTATCCGTAGCGCCGAACCGGTGGCATGGCTGCGGCACGGCGAGGAAGCGCCCGTTCAAAATGTGCCGTTTGGCGCCATGTGGATTAGTGACAAAGATGATCCACGCTCCTTTCCGGTCTACGACTGCCCACAGCAGCCCGCGCCGTCCGTGGCCGTGAAGGCTTTGGAGTGGTCGCCATGGCCCGGAAATGACCAGACAAAGAACGGGCAAAGCGGCAGGCGCATCATGCGGCGCGCAGACGGAGCAGGCGTGGCTTACTCGCTTGAGCGGGTGGAGCCTCAAAGTGAGTGGTTCTATATCCCTCCGGGTCAGGTAGCGGGCGACTGGTATGTAATGAAATTCTGGAACGAAGTGGCTGGCCCCTTTAAGACGGACTTGGAAGCGCTGGAATGGTGCAGACAGGACCATGAAACGCGCATTCGCTCCGCCTTCTCCGCACAGGTGCAGGACGTGGCGATGGAAGACGTTCTTTTGGAGGTAAAGCGTCAGGTTGAGGTTGAAGGCTGGTCTTCGGATCATGACGACGCTCACGACAAAGGCGAGATGGCAGGTGCGGCAGCTTGTTACGCCCTTGAGGGGGTGGCCTACACGGCACCTGATCACTATCCGCCGCGAAAGAAATACGCGGCTGTCGTGGACGCAAGGAACTCCATTCCCGAAAAAGAACGAGAAACGACCCGCGAGGCAATCAAACTGGCACTTGGAGAACCTGCGGCACCACGAAACTGGCCTTGGCATGCGTCTTGGTGGAAGCCGACCACCACGCGGCGTAATCTTGTTAAAGCCGCCGCACTTCTCATTTCTGAGATCAAGCGTCTCGACCGCGCCGCAGCACCCGCAAATCAGGAGGGCGGCATATGAAAAAGCCAACCGCCGAGGACAAGGCAAACGTTCTGCGTTTCTGTTTCGTCGCCCTTACCGCTTTCAGTGAAAACGCTCTTGGCCCTACTCAAAAGCGATGGGCGCGAGAACGTGCGGAGAATTGCCTATGGGCGCTAAGGGTTGCCGAATTTAAGACTGACCGGGCGACTTACACGGCTCGCGAGCTTGAAGAAGCCATGATCACTATTGACCTAAAGGCCACCACGCCTTTGACGGAGGCCGGAAATGGCTGACCTCGCCCCAACCCCAAAGAAGAAAAACCGCCGTCCGACGCTTCGAATTCGCGACGTAAACGCTACGCTTGAAGCGCTCAAAAAGAACGGCATGACTCCGACCGCGTTGGACACATTGCCAGACGGTACATTTCGATGGCATTTTACGCCACCGGCACAGAACGACGAAGACGATCTGGACCGCGAACTTGCGGAGTTTGACAAGAAGCATGGTTACAGTTGAGCTAAAGGGCATCCACACCGTACGGGCCAAGGGCAATATCTACTATTACGCTTGGCGCGGTGGCCCAAGGCTCGACGGCCAGCCTGGAACGGCGGCATTCATGGCATCCTATAACGAAGCCATCGCCAGCCGCATGGAACCCGAAAGCGGACGCTTCCGCTCAATCATCACCCACTACAAGGCAACCGAGTTCAAGAAGCTCGCCGATTCCACGAAGCGCGTCTGGTCGCCGTGGATTGATCGCATTTCCGAATATTTTGGCAATTTGAGCATTGCGCAGTTCAATCGTGCGGACAAAATCCGCCCCCGCATTCGCCAATGGCGCGGGCAATATAGCGAGACCCCGCGCGCGGCAGACACAGGCATGCAGGTTCTTTCCCGCATCCTGTCCCATGGCGTAGACCCTATGGGAAAGCTGAGCGCCAATCCAGCCGAAGGCATCAAGCATCTTTATAGTTCCGACCGCTCCGAAATCATCTGGACTGACGCAGACATTGCGCAGGTCAAAGCCGAATGCTCTGACGAGGTGAAATGGGTTATTGACCTTGCCGCCCATACAGGCTTGCGCGTCAGCGATCTGCTGAAACTGTCATGGTCGCATGTCGGCCCCGATGCCATCATCATTTCGACCGGCAAGAGCAAGCACAAGCGCGAGGCGATCATACCGCGCTACGACGCATTGAATGAAATTCTTGATCGCATTCCAAAGCGCTCGCCCGTCATCCTCACCAGCTCCAAAAAGAAGCCGTGGAAGCCGAGCGGATTGAATACGATGTTCTGGCGCGCGAAAGAAAAGACGAACATGCTTGAGCGCGATTTGCACTTCCACGACCTGCGAGGGACCGCCGCTACAAAATTCTATATCGCGGGCCTGTCGGTCCGCGTGATCGCCGAAATTATGGCGTGGGAGGAAGAGACGGTTGAGAAAATTATTCGCCGTTACGTGGGCCGAAATTCCGCCACGAAAGAAATGATCCGGCAGTTAAACGAGGCCAGAACGCGAACATAACTTGTAAAACTGGCTGTAAAACTGGCCTGTTTTTCGGGGGCAAAAAACGGCGGAAAGCCCTGAGAAATAAGGTGGAGCGGGTGAAGGGAATCGAACCCTCGTATTCAGCTTGGGAAGCTGCTGCTCTACCATTGAGCTACACCCGCGCCGCAGACAAGACATCGGATAGTTCCATCCGGGTGTCAAGCACCCGGAGGGGTCATTATTCCGCGCGGAAATGCTTGGAGAGTTTCAGGCCCTGAGCCTGGTAGTTTGAGCCGAGGCCGCTACCATAGAGGCCCTCCGGTTTTTGCAGCATATGCTCGTAAACCAGGCGGCCGACGATCTGGCCGTGTTCCAGTATGAAGGGCACTTCGTGGCTGCGCACCTCGAGAACGGCGCGGCTGCCCGTGCCGCCGGCCTGCGCGTGGCCGAAGCCGGGATCGAAGAAGCCGGCATAGTGGACGCGGAACTCGCCCACCAAGGGGTCAAAGGGTGTCATTTCTGCCGCATAAAGCGGGGGCACATGCACGGCCTCGCGTGAGACGAGAATATAGAATTCATCGGGATCGAGGATCAGTTCCGCGCGGCCGCGCGCATGCAGCGGCTCCCAGAAATCGAGAACGTCGTGCTGGGCCTTCTTGTCGACATCGACCACGGCGGTATGATGCTTGCCGCGATATCCGATCAGGCCGTTCTCGCCAAAACCCATGAGGTCGATGGAAAGCGCGATGCCGCCGCCGGTCACGTTCGGGGTGTCGCTCGCGACCAGCATTTCCGTCTCGTGCAGTTTCAGCAGCTCGCTTTCGTTGAGCAGCGAGTGACCAACGCGGAAGCGGATCTGCGACAGGCGCGATCCGCGACGCACGACCACGGGGAAGGTGCGCGGGCTGATTTCCAGATAGAGCGGGCCCGAATATCCCGCCGGTATCTTGTCAAATTCCTGCGCGTTGTCGGTCATGACGCGGGTGAAGATATCAAGACGTCCGGTCGAGCTTTTGGGATTGGCCGAGGCCGACATGTCCGCCGGCAGCTCCAGGCTTTCCATCAGGGGAACGATGTAAACGCAGCCAGTCTCCAGCACCGCCCCCTGGGTGAGATCGACCTCGTGCAGGCTGAAGCGGTTGAGCTTGTCGATGACGCGGGTTCCGGGGCCCGGCATGAAACTGGCGCGCACGCGATAGGCCTTCGAGCCGAGCCGCAGATCAAGGCTGGCGGGCTGCACCTGGTCAGCATCGAGATCGGCTTCGCTTTTCAGCTTGCCGCCCGCAAACAGCGCCCTGATTGCGCCATCCGCCAAAATGCCCGTCGTTCTGATCATGGTCATCATTCCTTTTTACGGCGACAAAACCAAAAGGAAAGCATTGACGCAAGCCGGTAACGGCAGTATGGCAAGCTTATCCCGTGGTGATTTGGCCGGTCGGCTTGCAGCCACGTTAAACAAGTGGCTAAAAAGACCGGGTGCTAGGAACCGGTCTGCTTTTGCGGCCGGTTTTTTTGTTTTGAAGGTGATCACATGAGCAATAAATGGCGCCCGGCAACCCAGCTCGTTCACGGCGGTACGCTACGCTCACCCTATGGTGAAACGTCGGAAGCGATCTATCTGACCCAGGGTTTCGTCTACGAAAACTCCGAGGCCGCCGAAGCGCGCTTCAAGGGTGAAACGGATGGATTTATCTACGCCCGCTATGCAAGCCCGACCAATGACATGTTCGAAAAGCGCATGTGCCTGCTGGAAGGTGCGGAAGACGCCCGGGCGCTCGCCTCCGGCATGGCCGCCGTCACCGCCGCCATCATGTGCCAGCTGCGCGCCGGCGATCATATCGTTGCTGCCCGTGCCCTCTTCGGCTCCTGCCGCTGGGTGGTCGAAACGCTTGCGCCGAAATACGGCATCGAATGCACGCTGATCGACGGACGCGATCTCGGCAATTGGGAAAAGGCGATCCAGCCGAACACCAAGCTGTTCTTCCTTGAAAGCCCGACAAATCCGACGCTTGAAATCATCGACATTGCCGGCGTGGCGAAGCTTGCCAACCAGATCGGCGCGAAAGTGGTGGTGGACAATGTGTTTGCAACGCCGCTCTTCCAGAAGCCGCTCGAACTCGGCGCCCACATCGTTGTTTATTCGGCAACGAAGCATATTGACGGTCAGGGCCGTTGCCTTGGCGGCGTGATCCTTTCCGACAAGAAGTGGATCGAGGAAGAGCTGCAGGATTACTTCCGCCATACCGGCCCGGCCATGTCGCCGTTCAATGCCTGGACGCTGCTGAAGGGCATCGAGACCCTGCCGCTGCGCGTCAAGCAGCAGACGGCCAATGCCGGCAAAATCGCCGATTTCCTCGCCGATAGCGGCAAGGTTGCCAAGGTCATCTATCCCGGCCGCGCCGATCACCCGCAGGCCGACATCATCGCGCGGCAGATGTCCGGCGGCTCGACGCTCGTGGCTTTCGAACTGAAGGGTGGCAAGGATGCGGCATTCGCGCTGCAGAACGCGCTGGAAATCGTGAAGATCTCCAACAATCTCGGCGATGCCAAGAGCCTCATTACGCACCCCGGCACCACGACGCACAAGAACCTGACCGATGAGGCGCGCGCCGAACTCGGCATTTCCGGCGGCACCTTGCGTCTTTCCTGCGGCATTGAGGATACGGACGATCTGCTGGAGGATCTGGCGAAGGGTCTGGCAGCCGTTTCGGCTTAAAAATTCAGTCTGCACATCGCCATGGCCCGTCTTCAATGTCCGGCCATGGCGTCCGAAAGGCTCCCGCCGCAAGGGTGAAGCCCGGCATCAGGCAACCAATATTTACCTTTACCGTTATCCCTAACGGTAGAAAACAGCGCAACAGAAGATGCCGCCTGCCCGTCAAGTCGTTCATTTTCTTGACGATAGCCAGAACCTATAGTGTAGGATATCGGCGGCAGGCATAATATCGAGGTGTGGCGCGTATGTATCGTGCTCTGACAAGGGATATCGAGGTTACGGTCGATCCGTATTATCTCGAGGAACAATCCGACCCGGATGACGACCGTTACGTCTGGGGCTATAAAGTCGTGATCTCGAACAACTCAGATATTCCGGTAACACTCGTCAACCGCTACTGGCACATCACCGATCAGAACGGACAGGTGGATGAAGTCTACGGCCCCGGCGTCGTCGGCGAGCAGCCGCATCTGAACCCCGGCGACAGCTACGAATATTCGTCAGGATGTCCGCTGGATACGCCGTCCGGCCTGATGTTTGGCCATTATGAAATGGAAACGGACAAAGGCGAGGTGTTCAATGTCACCATACCCGCCTTCTCACTGGATTCACCCGGCCTGATGCGGGTCTTGAACTGATGAAATCGCAGGAACGCGAGAGCCGCGCGTTAAAAGCGCAGCTGAGAGTGTCGTCGGCAAGGTAAAAAATCTCTCTTCCGTCATGCCGGACTAGATCCGGCATCCAGCCACGGCGCGTCTGCGCCGTGAAAGAGTCTTATGCGATCAAAGACTTGATCGCGCTGGCAACTGTATTGTCAGGTTTTAGCAAAGACGGTTTTATCCCTGAGGATTGCGTTTGCGGCGACGAGGATTTTGCGGGCGATGGCAATGATCATGACCTTGAACGGTTTGCCCTTGGTCT
>Ga0209070_100715_pt1 | contig 12299 bp, 7 predicted proteins | sample SynthPrep_5_END__FD_187205 | JGI IMG/M metagenome (GOLD analysis project Ga0209070, IMG submission 187205) | Synthetic microbial communities from Ohio, USA - SynthPrep_5_END_DS10_MetaG (SPAdes) (version 2) | ecosystem: Engineered > Bioreactor > Aerobic > Activated sludge | place: USA: Ohio... | reverse complement strand
TGGGCGGAATACTGCTTCATGATGTGCCAGAGAATTGGCTTGCCGCCGATCTCGATCATTGGCTTGGGCTTGAGGTGCGACTCTTCACTGATGCGCGTGCCGAGGCCACCCGCCAAAATAACTGCCTTCATCGTCTCCCCTCTTGTTCTTCACCGGGCTGCGCATGGCTTTCTTGAGCTTTGCGGGCCGTCTGGCTAAACCTTTTGCCGCTCCGGGCGCCGCTGGAGTGACCGCGAGCGCTCGTTTTATGGCGATTTACAGGGGACTTGCAGGAAACGCGCCAGCTCCACAAGCCCCCTCACCCTAACCCTCTCCCAAAGGGAGAGGGGACTGACCGAGGTGTTTGGGAGAGCTACGCCGACGTGCGATACCGAGTCGAACTCAGGTTTTGAAAAGCACACAAATCGGCACCTCTCCCTTCCAGAGGGAGAGGGGACTGACCGAGGAAATTGCGAGAAGTACGCCGACGTGCAATACCGAGTCGAACTCAAACCTTGAAAAGCCCACAAATCGGCGCCCTCTCCCTCGGGAGAGGGCTGGGGTGAGGGGAAAACCCACCACAAATCCAAAGCCGACCACGCCCCGCTCCTCACCACTCAACAGGATGAGCGTTAGCTCGGCTGCAGCTCTTGATCTTGATCCACGAGCGACGTCGGAAGGCTGAGCGGAGGGATTGATCCGGGGGTGGGAGCGCAGCGACCGTTTGGCGAAGCCAAACACATCGAGAGGAGGTGCAGCGAAGCAAACCGTAGGCGATGCCCCCCGGATCGATCCCGGAGCGAAGGGACCCCGAGCTTTAGCGAGTGGGCCGCACGTAGGAGCAAGCCTTTTTGGTTACTTTTTCGGCGTCTGGAAAAAGTGACCCGCCGTAAGGGCGGAACCCTAATCAGCCCCCCCCGCAGCAACGGATACACCCCCAAAACCCCAAGAGCTTGGTCGGCCCAAAGGCCGCCAAGCCCCGCTCGATCAATCCGCCAGCCAGCCGTATTCCCAGTAGCGCAAGTTATCGCCGCGCAACACGTAATCGCGCAACACCACCTCACGCAATTCATCACCCATGCGATAACTGGCATCAGGATCGGCCAGGTGCATACGGATCGCTTGCAGCCATTCATCCGTACTGTTGGTCTTGATCCGCGTGCACGGCAAATAACCGCGATAGGCCTCGGTATCCGTGCAGATCACCGGGTAACCGCAGGCGCCGTATTCCAGCAGCCGCAAGTTGCTCTTGCAGTCGTTGAAGATATGGAACTCCAGCGGCGCCAACGCGAGATCGAGGTTGAGGCTGGCCAGTTTCGCCGGGTACACGTCCAGGCCGATGACGCCATGGAACTCATGCATGTACGGCCGCAGATCATCCGGGCACATGCCGAAAAACACCCAGTCGACTTCATTGGCCAGTTCACGAACAACCTCGGCGATCACCGCCAGATCACCGTGGTGACTGGTGCCGCCGCCCCAGCCGACCCGCGGTTTCTTCGAGGTCCGACGCTGGCTGCGCAGGTGGCCCCACAAGTCCTTGGCCAACATGTTAGGGACGACACGAATGTCGTGGTGCATGTCCGACAGCACGTTGGCCAGTGGTGCGGTGGATACGACCGCACGATCACACAGCCCGATCGCGCGGCGCACCATGCGCTCCATGTCCTGCTTGCTCGGCATGTTGCGTATGTGCGCATTGCGGTGGGGAACATCAATGACGTAGTCGTCGAGTTCGAAGATCCGTCGAGCGTTGAAGTACTTTTTCAGCGGTGGGATTTCATCGATGGCGTGCTCCGAGTAGCGCCCTTGCAGAACGATCACATCAGGCGACTGACGTTCGATATCGATGATCGACGGCAAGCCGTAGCAAATACGCCCTTCCGCCCTATTGGCCGCTTCCAGCTCGATCATCGGCTGGCTCATGCGGTAATGGCCGATGGCCGAAGCGTTGATCGGCACCACCAGCAGATTGGGCAACTGCGCCTTGGAGAATGCACTCCACCCCGTGCGCAGTCCCGGCTCCAGACTGAAGTTGGTGGCGCCCACGCCCTGCAACGTCAGGTTGACGTTGTAGGCCGGGTCTCGCGCCACCAGCGGCAACCAGCGCTGGTAAAACGTGTCCCTCTCCTCGGCGTGCTGCGCTTCTTCCTCCGGTGTCGCCATCGCATTTGGCCGCGCACCCACAGCCAGGATCGCATTGGGGTTCAACACCACCAGATAACCGTCGCGGCCAACGCGCAGACACAGGTCCACGACATTGAGCGTTTGTTTGAGGTCCTGCTCGTCCAGCCCGCCGGCAGCTTCGAACACCGACTTGCGAATCATCAGGCAATCACTGCCGACGGCACTCAGGTCATGCACCGCCTGCAGGCGATGCATGTACCCTTCCGACTGCATCGGCTGGCCATAGAACGGCAACCCGACCGGCCCGTTCAAGCCAAGAATCAGGCCGGCGTGCAGCACGCCGCCGTCCGGATTGAACAGCTTGGCGCCGACCACCCCGACTTCCGGGCGTTGCGCATGATTGAGCAGTTCGTCGAGCCAGTCGTTCCGGGTGATCACCGCAAAGGCGTTGAGCATCAACACATACTCACCGCGCGCCTGGCTGACGGCATAGTTGTGCACCGCTGCCGCGTTACCCTTTTGCGGGTAGCTCAGCACGCGAATCCGCTCGCTGCCCAGTTGCGCCATACCGTCCAGCCAAGCCAACGCTTCAGCGCTTTCGCTGCCGTTATCGACCAAGAGCAATTCGTACTCGGTGTAGTCGGTCTTTTCCAGCAATGTCTCGACGCAGCGTTGCAAGGCAGCCGTCTGGTCCTGCGTGACAATGACCACCGACACCAATGGGCGCCGGGCATGGTGATAGTCGACACGATTGAGCAGCCCGCCGTTACGGTCGCGAATGTCGTGAGCGATGCCAAGGCGTTGCAGATGCGCTTCGAGGATTCGCGGACTTTGCTGCGCAACGCCAGGATCAGTGAGCCATTGCGACAGATCGAATTTCGACTCCAGCAACACTTCAGCAATGTGCCCGACCACTTGCAGGCCATCGCTTTCAACCATGCGCCAAAGCACATCGTGGGGCGCGAGTTCGGCGAACGTCGAGGTAAAACCACCAAGCGCCAGGAACCGTTCGCGCTGGAACGCCAGCGCTCGCCCGACGTAAGGGTAGCTGCGCATGAGGTCGAGGTTGAAATCCGGCTTGAACGCAGGCTCGGCCGACTCACCATCGCGCAGACTGCCTTCGTCGCTGTACAGGCATGTCAATGAGCTTGCGTGCGCAATGCGATCGGCCATCACCAACAATGCTGGCGCCACCGGGCAGTCACCTGGCTGCAACAGATAAAACCAGTCGGCGCCTTCCAGTTGCGGCAGCAGAGCGTTGATCTGCTCCAGGCCGTCACCCTGCAACGGCATGTGGAACACCCGATCGTCCAGCTTCGCCTCGCTGCAAGCCGTGGACAGCACCAGAACCAGTTCCGGCGGGTAATCCTGAGCGGCGAGTGCCTCAAGGATGCGCTTCAGGCCATCGCGACTGCCTTGGGCATCAATGATGATCGGCACGATGCGCGGTCGGTGCGGCCAGCCAGCGAGGGTTTCCGGCAGCCATTGGCGCTGCGCCTCGGTCAACACCCGAACCGCCAGCCATTGTGCATAGAGTTCGCCAAAACTGAAGCTGTCGACTCCGACCCCCAGCTCCTGACGGCTCTGCTTGGTGCCGAGGGTACGGCTCAGCGGCAGCTCCTGCCAGACCCGAGGCGACTCATCGGCCTTGGTCAACGGCACATAACGAACCCAGCCCGGCGCCGGCGCCGACTCGCCGCTGCGGACCTTGAGCATTTGCGAGATCCACTCGCGCTCGATCTCGGCCGCGTCTTTCATCGGTTGCTGCGCGCTCAGACGCTCGGGGTAGAGACGCTCGGCACTCAGTACGTTGTTGGAGACCACCAGATTGCCGCGCCGCAACAGACAGACGTACAAGGCAAAATCCAGCGTCGCAACGAAGCAGGCCCCCTCCTCGGTCAAGGCTGGCAAAAGCTCCACAACGTCGCTACGGCGAAACAGCGCACTACTGAATCCACCCAGTACGTTGACCGGGAATTTTTCAAAGATGCTCAGTACATCGTCGCCTTTGAGCAAACCACTGGCCGGCGACAATGAGCTGTTTTCCAGACGTGCGGGCAGGATGATGTCGTTGGCATCCCACAACAACCGTTGCGCTACCACCAGACTGACTTCGTCACGCCGCAGCTCGTGGGCTTGCTGTTCGATACAGGCCGAATACAGCAGGTCATCATCACACAGGAATTTGATGAACTCGCCCCGGGCTTGCTCAAGGCAGGCCTTCAGGTTACCGACCAGCCCCAGCGTTCGAGGGTTGCGCACGTAACGCACGGCAAAGCCGGTCTGCTCCGTCACCCGCGTAACGATGTCTTCAATCTCGTCGCCACGATTGTCATCGCACACGATGACTTCAAGATTGGCGTAATTCTGGCTGACAGCGCTGTTCAGCGTCCGCTCGAAGAAGCGCGGATTGAAGGCGGGAATGACAAGACTGACAAGAGGGAGTGAATTCACGGCGGGCTCACAGGCGGTACGAGCCCGCTCGTAACAGCGAGCCCTTGATTCCGCTAAAAAACATGACTGAGTGGCAGGGTAAACGGGCGCTTACGCGCCCGTTGAGGATCAGATCTTGTTGAACAGACCCAACTGGCTGATCTTGCTGAACGCAAGCTGCGAAGCTTGCAGCATGGTCTGCTGCAGGGTCAGTCGCGTCATCACTTCAGCCGGATCCGAATCGCGAATGGAACCTTGCGTGGTGGTATTCGCGGTGCTCAGACTGTCATTGGTGGTGGCTTGCATTTCCAGCGCCTGACCACGGGCACCAATCTCGGTCACCGCAGCGCCGATTTGATTGTTGGCCGCGTCGATGTTGCCGAGGCCCGCCTCCATGGCGCCCTGGAATTTCTGCTTGGCCACCGGATCACCATCGATCGGTGTATTCAGAGCAGTAATCATCTGACCGAGGGTGTCGAGCACGTTCTGGGTCTGGTGATCGTTTGGGCGGATCGAGAACTGATCACCCGCTGCCGGTGCGCTGCCCAGAGCAAAGGTCACGCCTGCCGCCGTGGCGTTGCTACCGGCCACAGTGCCCGAGGACACCGGTTTGCTGTCCGCAGTCACCGGCGCAGCATACAGATCGAATGCGGTGGCGCTGGTGAACTTGAGAACGGCGCCGCCCTGCGGGAATGCCGCAGTGTACGCCGCCTGGTCAGTGATGCTCGAACCGGTAATCACGGCGGTCGACGGGTTACCCGGGCTGCGCGTGGTAGTGAACGAGTCAGGCGCGGTAGACAACTGGAAGCTGTGGCCGGCAATGACCGCGTCAGGGTTGGTATCACCGGCCTTCAGGTTGATGTTCAGCTTCATGTCGACGCCACGGAAGCTGACCGTCTGGTTGGCACCGCTGCTGTTGCTGACCAAACCGTTCTGGCTCGCCTCAGCCGTCACGTCGTTGCCAAGGGCATCGGTGATTTTCAGCTGGGTGCTGCTGAGGAAGCTGACGGTATACGGCTGGCCAGCGGTGAACTTGGAGTTGTAAGTGGCTACGGTACCGATCGTGCCGTTGGACAGTACGACGCGACCGTCATCCACTGCCGGTGCGGTCATGGCGACGTTGGTACGCGCGGTATTGATGGTCTGCTGGAAAGCAGCCCAACCGGTGGTGTTGGTGCCGATCGTCATGCCATCGCCGATGCCCAGATTGATCGTGGTCTGGTCACCGTTGTAGCTGTAGGTGCCGTCGGCGTTCTGCGAATACGGCGCGGTGTCAGTCTTCGAACCAGAGAACAGGTAGTTGCCGCTGGCATCCTTGGCGTTCATCAGCCCCAGCACTTGTTGCTGGATCTGGCCCATTTCCGAAGCGTAAGCCTGGCGGTCCTTGTCGGTGGCCGTGCCATTGTTGGCGGCCAGGGCGAGCTCCTTGGCGCGGGCCAACGCGGTGGTGATCGAATCCAGCGTGGATTCCTGCACGGTCAATGCACTTTTGGTGCTGTCGACGTTGGTCTTGTACTGATCGAGCATCGCGGCCTGCTGGCCCAGTTGCAGCAAGCGCCCGGCACCGATCGGATCATCGGCGGCGGTATTGATGCGCTGCAGGCTGCTCGCCTCGCTGGCGGTGGCGACGGCCTTGTTGAAGTTACGCTGATAGTCCGACGCTTGCGTGCCGTAATACTGGGCGGTGGAAATGCGCATGAATTACGACTCCTTAAAGGCTGTTGATCAGCGTGGCGAAAGTTTCCTGCGCAGCTTTGATGATCTGCGAAGACGCTGTGTAGTACTGCTGATATTTGACCAGGTTGCCGGTTTCTTCATCCAGGTTGACCCCGGACAGCGAATCGCGCGCGCCTTTGGCGTTATCCAGAATCGCCGAGGTCGCGGCGCTGTCGGACTTGCCTTGGGCGGTTTTGGTACCGACGTTGGTCACCAGCTTGTTGTAGGCGTCAGTCAGGCTGATGCCCTTGCTCGCCGAACCGGTATCGACGGTCTGCGCCGTTTGCAGGGCGACCAGCGATTGCGCATTGCGGTTGTCCGAAGACGCCGCACCGGTGAGATTCATGGTGAAGGTTTCGCCGGACTTCGGCGTGCCGCCAACGGTGGTCTGTAGGGAGAATGTCTTCTGCACGTTCGGCGTAACACTGGTGTCCATCACCGGGTTGCCGCTGGCATCGACGATGCCGACTTTCAGGTCCAGCGTGTTCGATTGACCGGGAACGATAGTGCCGCTGCTGATGAGGCCGCCCTTGGCATCCACAAAGGTGTAGGACTGGCTGCCCCCGGTGACCGCACCGAACACCAGCTTGACCGGCGTCGAGTTCTTCAGCGCCGCCTGCATGTCAGCCTGGGCAGTCGGGTTGTAGATATCGATTTTGCTGTTGAGCGTCGGCTGGGTGAAAGTGCCCAGACCGTTGGCGCTGGCCACACCGGTCAACGGACCGGCCGCAGCGATTTTCTTCGGATCGGTGAGCACTGTCTGGATGCTCGCCGCCGCATTGCGGGTCGGCGTGACTTTGAAGCTGTCACCGGCGCTCAACGCACCACCCTTGAGAGCAAGGGTAAAACCGTCGATCACAGGCGGCGGATTGGTCGTGGTACTGAAGGCGCCCATATCGGTGCCATCGGAACGCTTGACGGTGTAGTCAGTGGCGCTGGTGAACGTCACTTGATAATCGCTGGTGGTCAGCTTGCCGGTGTCCTTGATGGTGACATCGAGGTTACCCGAACCGGTGCTGTTGCCCGACTGCGCGATGCTGCGCGAACTGATCAGCGCGGCACTGTTGATGTTGTTGAAAATGGCCGCGCCGAAGTCACCGTTCTTGTCGATGCCCTGGGCTTGCTGACTGTTGACCTGATCAGCGATCACCAGCGCCACGCGGCCCAGCTCGTTGAGCGACGGGTCGAGGACTTCTTTGCGGTAAGTCAACAGGCCGCCGATTTCACCGCCGCTCATCGCCGAGGTGATGTCGATGGTGCTCGAACCGCGATCCATCTGGATGGCCATGCGCGACGGGTCGTCTTTGCTCGCGACCATGCTCAGCGTGTTGGTGGTGTTGCCGATCACCAGAGGCTGACCGCTGCCGATGTAAACGTCGAAACTGGTGCCACGCTCGACGACCTGTGCACCCGTCAGTTCGGAGAGCTGGCGCACGGCTTCGTTGCGGCTGTCGAGCAGATCGTTCGGCGCACCGCCACTGGTGGAGATCTCGCCGATTTTCTGGTTCAGGTTGGCAATCGAGGTGGCCAGTTTGTTCACCTGGGCCGTCATGTCGCCAAGGCTGCCGTTGATGGTGGTGTTCTGGTCGTTGAGCTGTTTGGCGATGGTATTGAAGCGACTGGTCAGCGCCTGCGCACCGGTCAGCACCGATTGGCGGGAGGTGTCATCGGTCGCCGACGTCGAAACGCCCTGCATCGTGGTGAAGAACTTCTGCAGCACACCGGTCAGGCCGGTGTTGGTGTCCGACAGCATCGAGTCCAGCGGTGTGGCCTGCGCCAGGTAAGCAGCCGATTCGCTGTCGAGCGAAGTAGCGGTGTGCAGCTGGCTTTCCAGGTACGAGTTGTACACCCGGCGCACGTCGGCCAGGGTCGTGCCCGTACCGATGAACACGGTGCCGAACTGCTGCGAGGATTTGGTGCCCTGCACGGTTTGCTGACGTGAATAACCGGCGGTGTCGACGTTGGCAATGTTGTTGCCTGTCGTAGCCAAAGAGGACTGGCTGGCCGACAGTCCCGACATCCCGATATTGAGCAAACTCATGGTTCAGACCTTATACCTTGTGCCTTATAAAGGCGTGGTGGATACACCCGCCGCAGCGTAGTTTTGGAAACTGTTCATCTGCTTGGCAATCTGCGAAATCTTGCTTGCGTAGTTCGGGTCGGTGGCGTAACCGGCCTTTTGCAACTCGCGTACAAACTGTTCTGGGTTATCGGCAGACTTCACGACATCTTGATAGCGATTATTGCTCTGCAGCAAAGTCACCAGATCGTGGAAGCTGTCCTTGTACGAGGCGTAGGAACGGAACTCGGCCGTCTCCTTGACCATCTCGCCATTGCGAAACTCGCTGGTGATCGCCCGGGCCGAATCGCCCTTCCAGTTGCTGCTCGCCTTGATGCCGAACAGGTTGTGGCTGCTACTGCCATCCTGGGCACGCATGACCGACTTGCCCCAACCGGTTTCCAGCGCCGCCTGCGCCACCAGATAACGCGGATCGACGCCGATGCGGTCGGCCGCTTCCTTGGCCATCGGCAGCATGGTGTTGACGAATTCGTCGGCGGAACTGAAAGCTTTCTTCGCCGGCGCCAGTGGAATCTGCGCCATGGCGCGACCGTAGACCTGCATCTGTCCGCCCGAAGCTTTTTCGCCCTCGGCGCGGGCCAGCCAATCGCCGTTGTACAGCGGGCCGGCGCCAGTGCTGGCAGCGGTTGTCGCACGCTGCGGCAATGCCGTTGCCGCTGCCGGCGTGGCTGACGGCACCAGCCCGGCGAGCAAACGATCGGCCAGTTTTGGTGGCAAAGCCAGGCGACGCTGATTGATCAGTTCCATATCGTTGCGATGAGCCAGTTGCGTGTTCGGCGCATTCACCGAACGCGACGCCCACAGCGGTCGCTCGCCATTGAGCCGCGACAACGGGCCATTGGTGGCAACGGTGCCGGCGGCAATCGGCGTAGCCACGGCAGCAGCTTTCGCCTTGGCTTCTTCCTGCTTGGCGGCGGACGCGGCAGCGGCCTCGCCCGGCGCCAGCGGTTTGTTCTTCGACATCTGGCGCATCAGCACGTCGGCCAGACCGATACCACCGCCCTCGCGGGACATGGAAACGGCCAGTTGCTGGTCGTACATTTCCTGATACTGCTTGGCCGCCGGCGTGTTCAGCGGATTGTCTTCACCCAAGGCGTTGGTCGCCGAGCGCATCGACTTGAGCATCTCGCCAAGGAACAGCGATTCGAATTCCTGCGCCACCTTGCGCAGGTTTGCATCGCTGTTCTTGTCGCCGACCTTGAGCTGGTTCAGGCGATTGAGGTCCGAGTAGGAACCCGAATCGCTGCTGCTGACCAGACCGCTTTTGCGCATATCCATAAGGGTCGGCCTCAGATCACGATCAGGTCGGCTTGCAACGCGCCGGCCTGCTTCAAGGCTTCGAGGATCGCCATCAAGTCACCCGGCGCCGCGCCGACCTGGTTCACCGCACGAACGATTTCGTCGAGGGTGGTGCCCGGACCGAACTTGAACATCGGTTTGGCTTCCTGCTCGGCATTCACCCGCGAGCGCGGCACGACAGCGGTCTGGCCATTGGACAGAGGGCCGGGCTGGCTGACAATCGGGTCTTCGGTGATGGTCACGGTCAGGCTGCCGTGGGTCACGGCGGCTGGCGACACTTTCACGTTCTGGCCAATGACGATGGTGCCGGTACGCGAGTTGATGATGACTTTCGCCACCGCCTGACCCGGGTCGACTTCGAGGTTTTCCAGGATCGACAGGTAGTCGACGCGCTGGCTCGGATCGAGCGGCGCAGTGACACGGATCGAACCGCCATCGATGGCTTGCGCAACGCCAGGGCCAAGCATGTCGTTGATCTTGTCGACGATGCGTTTGGCCGTGGTGAAGTCGGAACGGTTGAGGTTCAGCGTCAGGCTGTTGCCTTGGTTGAAACCGCTCGGCACCGAACGCTCCACAGAGGCACCGCCGGGGATACGACCGGCCGACGGAACGTTGACGGTGATCTTCGAACCGTCACGGCCTTCGGCGTCGAAGCCGCCGACCACCAGGTTGCCCTGAGCGACTGCGTAGACGTTGCCGTCGATACCCTTGAGCGGGGTCAGCAACAGCGTACCGCCACGCAAGCTCTTGGAGTTACCGATCGAGGACACGGTGATATCGACCTGCTGACCGGGTTTGGCGAACGCCGGCAAGTCGGCACTGATCGACACCGCCGCGACGTTTTTCAACTGCACGTTGCCCGATCCCGGCGGCACCTTGATGCCGAACTGCGAGAGCATGTTGTTGAAGGTCTGCAGGGTGAACGGGGTTTGCGTCGTCTGGTCGCCGGTGCCGTTAAGCCCGACCACCAAGCCGTAACCGATCAACTGGTTGGAACGCACGCCGGAAATGCTGGCGATATCTTTCAGCCGCTCGGCGTGGGCACCAAAGGCTGCGGACATCAGCGCCGCAGCCAGCATGAGGCTCTTGAAATTCAACGTAGCCACCTAGAAAGGGAACAGCGGGCTGAGGAAGAAACGGTCGAACCAGCCTGGCTGACTCGTATCGGCAAACGCGCCGGTACCCGAGTAGGTGATGCGTGCATCGGCGACCCGGGTCGACGACACAGTGTTGTCCGTGGCGATGTCATCGGCACGCACCAGGCCGGCGATGCGCACCAGTTCGTCACCGGTGTTCAGCGTCAGCCACTTCTCGCCACGCACGGCGATGATGCCGTTGGGCAGCACGTCAGCGACGGTCACGGTGATCGAACCGGTCAGGCTGTTGCTCTGCCCGGACTTGGCGTCGCCTTTGGTCGAACGGTCGGCGCTATAGCCGGCGTTCAGACTCAGGTCGTTGCCCCCAATCGGATTGTTAGTGGTCAGGCTGGAGCCGAACAACGAGGTCAGACCGACCTTGTTGTCACTGTTCTTGTCCATCTGCGAGTTGGCGTTCTTGCTCGCCTGCGTGCGCTCGTTCAGGGTGATGGTGATGATGTCACCGACCCGGAAAGCCTTGCGGTCGCTGTACAGGTTCTGCTCGAAGCCGGCCTGATAGATCGAGCCATTATTGGCGGCAGCCGGCAACGGCGTGCGCGGCAACACCGGGGCGTAGTAAGGGTCATTGGGCTTGGGCGTCGGAGCGACGCAGCCCGCGAGCGAGACGACCCCACTCAATGCCAGAACAGATACAAAGCGATTCATGACCCTACCTCACGGTGTTGCAGGCGACCTCATGGCCGCCTCATAGACTTGATTACAGATTCTGCGTTACGAACGAGAGCATCTGGTCAGCGGTGGAGATCACCTTGGAGTTCATCTCGTACGCGCGCTGAGTGGTGATCATGTTGACCATTTCTTCAACAGTGCTGACGTTGGAGGTTTCCAGGGTGTTCTGCAGGGTGGTACCGAAACCGGCCAGACCCGGAGTGCCGACTTGCGGCGCGCCGGAAGCGGCGGTTTCCAGGAACAGGTTGTTACCCACTGCTTGCAGACCGGCCGGGTTGATGAAGTCGGCGGTTTGCAGGTTGCCAATCACTTGCGCTGCCGGGTTACCGGCGATGGTCACCGACACAGTACCGTCACGGCCAACGGTGAAGGTCTGGGCGTCGTTCGGGATAACGATGGCAGGTTCCAGAGCGAAACCGCTGGCGTTGACGATCTGGCCGTTGGAATCGAGGTGGAAGGTACCGTCACGGGTGTAGGACGTGGTGCCGTCCGGCTGCAGGATCTGGAAGAAACCGCGACCGTCGATGGCCATGTCCAGCGGCTGCTCGGTGGTTTGCAGGCTGCCGGCGGTGAAGTTTTTCTGGGTGCCGACAATGCGCACACCGGTACCCAGTTGCAGACCCGACGGCAGTTCGCTGTCCTGAGTCGACTGAGCGCCCGGCTGACGCTTGATCTGGTAGAGCAAGTCCTGGAATTCGGCACGATCACGTTTGAAACCCGTGGTCGACACGTTCGCCAGGTTGTTGGAAATGGTGGTCAGGTTGGTGTCCTGGGCGGACAGACCGGTTTTGGCAACCCATAGAGCCGGAAGCATTCGATTCTCCTCGTGCGCCTGTTTT
>Ga0209070_100708_pt1 | contig 12436 bp, 8 predicted proteins | sample SynthPrep_5_END__FD_187205 | JGI IMG/M metagenome (GOLD analysis project Ga0209070, IMG submission 187205) | Synthetic microbial communities from Ohio, USA - SynthPrep_5_END_DS10_MetaG (SPAdes) (version 2) | ecosystem: Engineered > Bioreactor > Aerobic > Activated sludge | place: USA: Ohio... | reverse complement strand
TTCCGGCGGTGCCCAGCGATGAGCAGCGGGTGTTCATCTCGCCTGGTCTGGTCGAGGACAACCGCGCGTTCAATGCTGATTTCCGCAACGGCGAGCCCTATTCGCTGGCGTTCGTCAGTGGTACCGAGTTCCGTATCTACGACGCCAGTGGTGCCGATGTCACGTCCGAGATTCCCGGCGGCGGCAAGATCGATCCGCTGGTCAATGGCGGTAACGTCATCAACTTCCGCGGCATGCGTTTTCAGCTCGATGTGGTGCTGAAAGAAGGTGACAACGCCCTGGATCTGGACAACCTGCTGGCCGATATTCAGCCGCCCGCGACCGCCGGTTCGCCCGGTATCGGCACCCATAGTTTCACCCTGCAGTCCGCATCCACCGAGTTCGCCGTGACCCGCGCCTCCACCAACGGTTCGGCCGCCGTGGTGGCGGGGGGCAACATCGTTAACCAGGCCGTCTTCGACAGCCAGTTCCCGACTTCGGGCGTGGTGCTGCGTTTCACCGACGACAGCAACTACGAGGTGTACGCCCAGCCGGTAGGCCCCAACAGCCCTGTGCTGACGACCGGAACGGTCACCGGCCCTTATCCGGCCAGCTTCACCGTCTATGGCGCCGAGTTCACCCTTTCCGGCCCAGCTGCTGCCACTGGCGGCGACGAGTTCGGCGTGAAGCCGCAGTTTCAGGAACAACGCAGCATCCTCAACACTATCTCGCGCTTGCGCCAGGCACTGGAGTCATCGCCGACCTCGCCGGCGGGCAACCTGGGCGTGCGCGACGAAGTGGCCATCGCCCTGAAGAACCTCGACAACGGCATGGGCAACGTGCTGGAAGTGCAGACTGAGATCGGCGCGCGCCTCAACATGATCGACACCACCAGTGTCGACAATGAAGACGTGACTCTGGTGAACAAGTCCGTGCAAGCCGAGCTGCGCGAACTCGACTATGCCGAGGCATTGTCGCGGCTGTCGTTCCAGACCATCATTCTTGAGGCGGCGCAGCAGAGCTACGTGAAGATCGCCGGGCTGAATCTTTTCAATCAGTTGCGTTGAGTTGACGGTGCCCTCTGCCTGATTCCATTTAGGATGTCGTATGAATATCTGTGTATTCGGTGCCGGTTACGTTGGGCTGGTTCAGGCTGCCGTTCTCGCCAATGTCGGCCATAACGTTCTATGCATCGAGACCGACGAGGGGAAAAGGGCCATCCTGGAGGAGGGAGGGATTCCGATATACGAACCGGGTCTTCAAGGGCTGGTCGCTACCAACCATAGCGAAGGCCGTCTGCGGTTTTCGGGAAACCTGACGGACGCGGTGCACCACGCCGATATCCATTTCATTGCCGTGGGCACGCCTTCGGATGCGAATGGGCACGCTGATCTGACCTTTGTCCATGAAGTCGCCAAGGGTATTGCTCTGGTGGCTGAGAGTGATCAACTGATCATCAATAAATCCACCGCGCCGGTAGGCACGGCAGACGCCATTCATCAGGCGATGCGCGACACCTTGGAGGCCCGAGGCCGTGGGGATATTCAGGTCGATGTCGTTTCGAACCCCGAGTTTCTCAAGCAGGGGGCGGCCGTCAGCGACTGCCAGCGTCCGGACAGAATCATCATCGGTTCCAGCAATCCGGCCAGTATCGAGGTATTGCAGGAGCTGTATGCACCCTTCAACCGCAATCGGGAAAAGATCATGGTCATGGATCGGCGCAGTGCCGAACTGACCAAGTATGCGGCCAACTGCTTCCTGGCTACCAAGATCTCGTTCATGAATGAAATGGCCAATCTGTCCGAGCTGTTCGGTGCGGACATCGAGGCCGTGCGCCGAGGTATCGGCGCCGATCCGCGCATTGGTTACGACTTCATCTACCCCGGGTGTGGCTATGGCGGAGCCTGTTTTCCGAAGGATGTGCGGGCGCTGAAAGCGTCGGCGCAAGGCGAAGATTACGAGCCAGCGATTCTGGCAGCGGTGGAGTCGGTCAACGAAGCGCAGAAGAGAAAACTGGGCCATAGCCTGCAGGATTTTTATGCGGGTGACTTGCGCGGTCGGGTAATCGCACTCTGGGGGTTGGCATTCAAGGCCAATACCGGCGACATGCGCGACGCCCCGAGTCGGGTGTTGATGGAGCATCTCTGGAGTCTCGGCGCAACGGTTCAGGCATTCGATCCCGAGGCCATGCCAGAGTGTCGACGCCTCTATGGCGAGCGGGACGATCTGTTGCTTGCCAGCAGCAAAGAGGAGGCGCTCGTCGGTGCTGATGCATTGGTGGTAGTCACCGACTGGCAGAGTTTCAAGGCACCGGATTTCCCTCTAATTCGTCGCACCCTCGGCGACGCGGTGGTCTTCGATGGCCGCAATCTGTACGACCCCCATGTGATGAAGCGTCACGGGCTGAAGTACTTTTCCATCGGTCGGCAACCGGTCTGACCCTTACTTCTGTCTGAGGGCTGCCTAGATAGGGGTGGCCCGCTTGTTGCTATACCTGTATATCGGACAACAAAATGCCGACTAATTGACGATTGGTCGAATATCCGGGGCAGGGGAGTAGCGATGAAGGCGGTCATTCTTGCCGGCGGGCTGGGCACGCGTATCAGCGAAGAGTCTCACCTGCGGCCCAAACCCATGATCGAAATCGGTGGTAAGCCGATTCTCTGGCACATCATGAAGATCTACTCCCACCATGGCATTCAGGACTTCGTCATCTGCCTGGGCTACAAGGGCTATGTGATCAAGGAATACTTCGCCAACTACTTCCTGCATATGTCCGACGTGACTTTCGACATGTCGAGGAACTCCATGGAAGTGCATCAGCGTTATGTGGAGCCCTGGCGAGTCACGTTAGTCAATACCGGCGAGGACACCCTGACCGGCGGCCGGCTGCGCAGGGTGCGCGAGCACCTGGGCGATGAACCCTTCTGTTTTACCTATGGTGACGGCGTTGCGGACGTCGACATTCGAGCTTTGATCGACTTCCACAAGGCACACGGCAAACCGGCTACGGTCACCGCCATCCAGCCGCCTGGTCGTTATGGTGCCCTGAACATGGAGGGTGATCGGGTGGGAGCCTTCCAGGAGAAACCCGCAGGCGACGGTGCCTGGATCAATGGCGGATTCTTCGTGCTCAACCCCTCGGTCATCGACTATATCGACGGCGACCAGAGCAGTTGGGAGGGTGAACCGCTGACGCGACTTGCGGACGAGAATAATCTGATGGCCTTTCGTCATTGCAGCTTCTGGCAGGCGATGGATACCCTGCGTGACAAGAATCAGCTTAACGACCTCTGGCTTAGCGGCAACGCACCCTGGAAAGTCTGGCAATGACCGCATTCGCGACGAGTTACCGGGGGCGCAGGGTGTTGCTGACTGGGCATACCGGATTCAAGGGCAGTTGGCTTGCTACCTGGCTGGTCGAACTCGGAGCCGAAGTGACCGGTTTTTCCCTGCCGCGCGAGATGGACGGCGATACACCTCATTGGGATGCGTTGCGCCTGCCGATTGCTGATCGACGTGGCGATATTCGCGATGCCGTCGCGCTGCAGCGCCTGGTAGCCGAGTGCAGGCCCGAGATCGTATTCCACCTAGCGGCCCAGTCACTGGTGCGGCCCTCCTACCGCCAGCCTTTAGATGCCTGGTCGAGCAATGTGCAGGGTACCGCCAACCTATTGGAGGCCTGCCGCGTGATCCCCGGCGTTACCGCTGTAGTGGCGGTCACCACAGACAAGGTGTATGCCAATCGGGAATGGCCTTGGGGGTATCGTGAGTGTGACCAGCTGGCTGGTCATGACCCCTATAGCGCCTCCAAGGCGGCCGCCGAGCTGCTGTGTGACAGCTACCGCAAGTCGTTCTGGCACCGCTCGGGCCCGCTGCTGGCGACAGCTCGCGCCGGTAATGTGATCGGTGGCGGAGACTGGGCGGAGGATCGGCTGATTCCTGATCTGGTTCGTGCTGTGCAGACCGGGCAGCCGCTACTGATTCGCTCGCCTTCCTCTACGCGCCCTTGGCAGCACGTGCTTGAGTGTCTGTCCGGCTACCTGCTGCTGGGCCAGCGCTTACTGGAGGGGGACCGAACTTGCGCCGAAGCCTGGAATTTCGGCCCGGCGCACGAGGCCAATCGCAGTGTGGCTGAAATACTTCAAGCGTTGCGTGAGCACTGGCCAACGCTCAACTGGCAAACCGGTGCCGAGGACGGTTTGCATGAAGCACGCCTACTTTATCTGGACTGCGCCAAGGCCCGCGCCGGGCTGAACTGGATGCCAGTCTGGCCGCTGGCTACTGCATTGCAGATGACTGCCGACTGGTATCGTCGTAGCCATGAGCGAGGTGAGATCTGCACCCATGAGCAATTGCTGCAGTTCATCGATGCTGCGAGGCGGGCCAGGTGCGTATGGGCCTGACGGCGAGCGCAACTCCCATCGACGGCCTGCTGCGCGTCGACTGCGATTCCTATCGCGACGAGCGGGGCGCTTTCACCCGTCTGTTCTGCGCCAGCGAACTCGCGCCGCTGTTAGGCGAACGACGCATCGTGCAGATTAATCAGTCGCTCACCCGCCAGGTGGGGGCGGTACGCGGTCTGCACTTCCAGCATTTCCCCCATGCGGAGATGAAGCTGGTGCGCTGTACCCGCGGAAAGGTGTGGGATGTTGTAGTGGATTTACGCCGTGACTCAACAACCTTCCTGCGCTGGCATGCCGAAGTTCTGAGTGCGGAAAACCAGCGTTTGCTGGTGATACCAGAGGGCTGTGCCCATGGTTTCCAGGTGCTGGAGGAGGACAGCGAGATGCTCTACCTACACACCGAGTTCTATTACCCCAACGCTGAGGGAGGTGTGTGCCACGATGATCCCACGCTGGCCATCACCTGGCCGTTACCGGCGCGAGATTTGTCGAAACGCGACCGACAGCATGCCCCAATTACCTTGGCCTTCAACGGACTGGCACCATGAACTGTCGCCATTGTGAAGCCCAGCTGCGGCATTCCTTCCTCGATCTGGGGCATGCGCCGCCGTCGAATGCTTACCTCACAGAAGCGGATCTGAGCCGGCCCGAGCGCTATTACCCCCTGCGCCTGTGGGTCTGCGAGGAGTGCTGGCTGGTACAGACCGAGGATTACGCTGACGCCGATGAGCTGTTCGACGCTGACTATGCCTATTTCTCCTCCACTTCCAGCAGTTGGTTGGAACACGCACGTACCTATGCCGAGCGTATGCGCGAGGCCCTGGTGTTGGGAACGCACAGCTTGGTGATCGAGGTGGCTTCGAACGATGGCTACCTACTGCGCAACTTCGTCGAGGCCGGAGTGCCTTGCTTGGGAGTCGAACCTACCGCCAGCACCGCCGAAACTGCCGAACGACTAGGTATTCCTGTGCTGCGAGAGTTCTTTGGCGAGGCTCTCGGCCATCGCTTGGCTGAGGAGGGTCGACAGGCCGACCTGCTGCTGGGCAACAACGTGTTCGCCCATGTGCCGGATATCAACGACTTCTCACGTGGGTTGAAAGCAGCGCTCAAGCCAGGCGGTACTCTGACCTTAGAATTTCCGCACCTGCTGCGTCTGATCGAGTTGGTGCAATTTGACACTGTCTACCACGAGCACTTTTCTTACCTGTCTCTGTATAGCGTGCAGCGTATTCTTGGAGCGGTCGGCTTGCGCATCTTTGATGTGGAGGAGCTACCGACCCATGGTGGTAGCCTGCGTATATTCGCTTGTCATGCAGGTGATCCGCGCAGCATTGAGTCCAGGGTCGCTGCTGTGCTCGAAGAGGAGTTGCAAGCGGGCCTCCGTACTCTTACTACGTATCATGAGTTTCAGTCCCGCGCAGACCGCGTCAAGGATAACCTGCTGGCTTTTCTGATAGAGCAGAAGCGTACAGGGCGTCGGGTACTGGCCTATGGCGCTGCTGCCAAGGGCAATACCATTCTCAACTATGGTGGGATCAAGCCAGATTTGCTGTCGTGCGTGGTCGATGCTGCACCCTCGAAGCAGGGGAAATACATGCCCGGTAGCCACATTCCGATTCATCCCGTCGCCATGCTTGAGCAAATGCAGTGTGACTACTTGTTGATCTTGCCGTGGAATATTGCAGATGAGGTCACTCGGCAACTAGCGCATTTGGCTGAGTCCGGAGTGCGATTCGTCACCGCTGTTCCGCATCTGGTGATCAAGTGAACCGTCGCGTCTTGCTGACCGGTTCGACGGGGTTTGTCGGGCGCCAGGTATTAGCTGCTCTGCGTGAGGCGCCAGTGAGCATCCGACTTGTGACGAGGGAGAGCGGGTTGCGGGACGGGGAGGTCGACTATCGTGGCCTGGAGGTTTTCCAGTCTGCAGACATTTTCTCCGAGGGGCTGGATTGGTGGGTATCTGTTTGCTCCGGGGTCGATACAGTCATCCATGTCGCCTGGTATGCGGAGCCGGGCCGGTACTTGGAGTCTCCGAAGAACCTAGACTGCTTGAGTGGCACACTGACTTTAGCCAAGGCTTGTGCGCAGGCGGGTGTCCGGCATTTCGTAGGCGTCGGAACCTGTTTCGAGTATGACTTGAAAGGCGGACTGCTTTTCGCGGATACACCACTTAAGCCAGTAACGCTCTACGGTGCGGCAAAGGCCGCCACATATTTGTCATTGGCACGGTATTTCGACGACCTCGCTATGGAGTTCTCCTGGTGCCGCCTCTTTTATCTCTATGGAGAAGGAGAAGATGAGCGGCGGCTGACTGCATATATTCGTACCTGTCTTTCTCGAGGCGAGCCCGCGAAGCTATCCAGTGGCGGACAGGTACGGGACTTTATGGATGTGAAGGTCGCGGGCCAGGCGATAGCAAAGGTTGCAATGGGGCCCGGTCGCGGGGCCATGAATATCTGCTCGGGCAAAGGTGTCTCTGTCCGCGAACTGGCGGAACGCATTGCCGACGAATATGGACGGCGTGATCTCCTGCATTTTGGCGCTAGACCTGACCATGCCAGTGAGGTGCCGGTTGTTGTAGGTGTATGTACAGGGGGTGCAGAGTGAAGGTCATATATCGGGAAAAGGGATTCCCCATCTTCCAGAATCGTATGTATGACAATATGGAGGAGGCTGTCAGTTGCCCGCGAGGTGATATCGAACTGGTAGAGGATGAAGTTACCGGAGTCGTTTCCAATTTCGCTTTCCGTCCGGAACTGATGACGTACGATGGAAACTATCAGAACGAGCAAGCACTGAGCCCTCAATTTCGCCAGCACCTACAGGAAGTGGCAGATATCGTCGAGCGAGACATGGGGCTTGCTCGACTGGTTGAGGTCGGTTGTGGCAAGGGTTCTTTTCTTGAACTACTGCAGGCCCGTGGGGCGGATATAACTGGCTTCGATGTGACTTACGAAGGGGATAATCCGAGTATCCAGCGAAAGCTGTTTTCTGCTGAAGTGACCGTGCAGGCCGATGCTCTCATCCTTCGTCATGTCCTAGAACACATAAAGGATCCTTTTTCCTTCCTCCATCAGTTGAAAGAGGCGAATGGTGGGCGGGGGAAAATTTATATCGAAGTACCATGTTTTGACTGGATTTGTGAACGCCGGGCTTGGTTTGACATATTTTATGAGCACGTTAACTATTTTAGATTGTCGGACTTCTTCAGGTTCTTTGGAGAAGTAGTAAGTTGTGGGCATCTGTTCGGTGATCAGTATTTCTACGTAGTGGCCGACCTCGGACTGCTTAGACGGTGTCCACTTCCCGTCGTGGGTGGCTTCAGCCTGCCGAATGATTTCACTTGCGCAATCGCCAAGAAACGATCGGATGAGCAAGGCCGTGCGGTGGTATGGGGGGGAGCCTCTAAGGGAGTGATTTTCTCCCTCCTGCGTGCGCGTGCTGGTTATCCCGTTGATAAAGTCATCGACATCAACCCAGAAAAGCAGGGACGATTTCTACCGGGAACAGGACTGATGGTGCACGCACCGGAACAGGTATTACCTGAATTGCCAAAGGGTTCAAGTATCTACGTCATGAACTCCAACTATCTCCAGGAAATTCGCAGCATGGCGGGTGAAGACTTCATTTATATCGGGGTTGATCATGAGTAACGATGATATCGGTGTAAGCGAGGGGCAGGTCGGTATTCCTCCAGACAGATCCTTGCGGGACGTCGCGGGGGAGTTCATGTTGGCGTCCATCCAGCCAAAATACTCTTATAACTTCAACTGGCTAGGTCGGCCCATCATCCAATATCCACAGGATATGGTCGCGATGCAGGAACTGATCTGGGCCGTTCGTCCGGATCTCATCATCGAGACCGGTATCGCCCATGGGGGGTCTCTGGTGCTGAGCGCATCCATGCTGGCACTACTGGATATGTTCGATGCAATGGAGCAGGGCGTTCAAATGGATCCCCGAGTGCCCCAGCGAATGGTGCTGGGCGTGGATATAGATATACGCGAGCACAATCGTGTTGCGATCGAGCAACATCCGTTGTCGTCGCGAATCAAGATGATTCAAGGCTCCAGTATCGCTGACGAGGTTGTTGAGCAGGTCCGTGAGTTTGCATCTGGTTATTCCCGAGTGCTGGTTTGCCTGGATAGCAACCATACCCATGATCACGTCCTTGCGGAGTTGAATGCCTATGCGTCACTGGTCAGCAAGGATAGTTACTGCGTGGTGTTCGATACTATCGTCGAGGATCTTCCGAAAGAGTTGTCCGGGGATCGGCCGTGGGGGCCGGGGGATAACCCAAAGACCGCCGTTCACGAGTGGATGTCGTCGAATCCAGGCTTTGTGATCGACAAGGGTATTGAAAATAAATTGCTGCTGACAGTCTGCCCTGATGGGTACCTCAAGCGCGTTGCCGACTAGTTTGAGCATGCCTGCTTCAGGTTTATGAGGGGATAGTATGTCTACTCTTGTTTCGCACCGGATCGTGATCACGGTTCCCGTATATAACGAAGGTCTTTATATTGAGCAAACGCTTACTTCCTTGGCGGAGCAGCGTTTTCGGGATTTCAAGGTTCTGCTGTCTGACAATGCGTCTACTGATGAAACCGGAAATATCTGCAGATCCTTCTGTGAGACTGACTCCCGATTTGTCTACTTTCGGCACGAAACCAATATTGGCTCAGCGGCAAACTTTCGCTTCTGCCTTGAGGCGACAAGTTCGGATTACTTCATGTGGCTCGGCGGGCATGACCAGCTTCATCCTGAATTTCTCGAGTTGGCGTCGGCTGAACTAGACGCCAATGAGCATGTCAGCCTTGTTTACGGGCATACCCAATGGATCAACGAAAGCGGAACCGTGCTTGGGTACTCTAACGGAGGCAACTATGTTTTCGCCGAGCCGTTAGAGAGCTCGGATCGCTATATCAGGCTACTGAACTCGCTGGATCGTTGTGAAGCAATCAATCAGTTGATTCGGCGCAAGTTTATCGACTTTCGCATCGAGCCTGTCATCAGCGGTGATCTAGTCTGGCTCTGTCATCTCGCAGGTCATGGACCGTTCCGTCGCTTGGAAAAGCCGCTGTACCTGCGGCGTGAGTTTGCCAAGCGTGAAACTACCGCTATACAGCGGTTCGTGGGTAAAAATATCCAGGCAGATTACTCTGGCCTGCGCGATGCATTCATTGATGACATTCGCCACCATCGAGGACTGCGTTCTGAGAGTAAGGATGCATTGGCTGGGCAGGTGCTCCAATGGATGCATAGACGGTTCGGTGTTCCTTTTCCCGTTTCAACTCCTGTCAGTTCAGCCCCCACGGGCACTGATGTATTTTTCAGTGTGGTGATGCCTGTCTATAACCGTGAGCGCTATGTGCGCGAAGCGATCAACTCCGTACTGGCGCAGGACGACGGCGATTTCGAGCTGATCGTGGTCGACGATGGTTCCACTGATCGTTCCGTCGAGATCATCCGCTCGATCCAGGATCCGCGCATTCGTCTGCTGCAGAATGACCATGGCGGCGGTGCGTCGGCGCGAAACACTGGTATCGGCGCGGCACGTGGTGAGTTCATCGTCTGGATCGATAGCGATGACAGGCAGGCGCGAGGTGCATTAGCCGCACAGCGCCGGATCATTATGCAGAACCCGGATGCTGATGTGGTCTATGGCGATCTGGAAATATTCGATGACGTTCGACATCCTAATAAGGTTTTTCGGACCAATTATCCGGACTATCAGGGGCAGTCGTTACTGCCCATCCTGATACAGGGCAATTGCCTGCCGAACCCGGGTACGGCGGTACGTCGATCCTTGTATGCCAAGTACGGCGGCTACGATGTAAATTTTAGGCGCTGTCACGATTATCAGATGTGGACGCGGCTGGCCGACTCGGCCTGCTTCAAAAAGGTTGAGGCGATCGTATGCCACTGGCGTCAGCACGATGAAAGCCTGTCCAGCGCTAAGACCAAGGCATTCGAGGCGCAGGTCGTGCTGGACGCATTTGCCCGCTACCCCGTGAGTCGCCTGTTTCCCGAGTTGGCTGCAGAGCAGAACGCACAGGCGCAGGCACGCTGGAAGGTTACGCAGACCTTGCAGGCGCTTGGCGAATATTCAACGGCTTTGCGTTCAGGCTACAGGGCTCGAGCACTCGGCCTCGAGGTTTCGTCTGAGCTGGCCGAACTGGAACACCTGGCGGGGGCAGGGCACGAGCCACTGTTTTCCATCATCTTGACAACGTACAACCGCCCTGAGCTGCTCAAGGACGCCTTGGCTAGCGTTGGCCAGCAGAGTTTGAGGGACTTCGAAACCATCCTGGTCAATGACAATGGCGTAGTGATCGAGCCGTTGCTGGCGAACTACGATTTCCCTATCACCTATGTGCGCCAGGGGCGTAACCAGGGGCCTGCAGCTGCTCGTAATGCAGCGATACGCCTGGCTCGTGGCCAATACGTCGTTTATCTGGACGATGACGACCGGTACTTGCCCGAGCATCTGCAGGTACTGGCGGAGGCATTGGACGCGCATCCGGATCGGGTGGTGTATACGGATGCGGTCTTCATCCTGGAGAAGATCGAGGATGGCAACCGGGTCGAGCTAGGGCGTGAGCAACGTTATCCGCACGATGAGTACTCGCAAGATCGCCTGCTGGTCAACAACTACATTCCAGTTAATACCTTTGCTTGCCCTCGTACGCTCGCTCTTGATGTCGGTGACTTCGACGAGTCGTTGGCAGGCCTGGAGGATTGGGATTTTCTGATGCGCCTGTGTGCCCGCAGCGAATTTCACCATATCCAACGCGAGACGGTGGAAGTGCGCATGCGCCAGGATGAATCCACTGCGCAGCGGCGATCCCAGCAAGCGCTCAAGGACTATCCGGCACTCTATCGTGAGCTGTATTCGCGCCATTCCGATTTAGGGCGGGAAACGTTGCGACGAAATCGTCAGGCGTTGCTGGAAAGTCTGGGTGCAGGCCCCAACGAGTCATCCCGCTTCGGTCTGCCAGGCTGGCTGGCAGAGCGCCTGCCGACGGTAACCGAGAACCGCCTGATCGCCGATTACCTGCAGGAACATCAGGGCGGGCCGCTGATCGGCGTGGTGGTACTCGATACCGAGGGGCAGGCCGAGGCGCTGATGGTCACGCTCAAAAGCCTGCTCGGCGAGCGCTGCCTGTATGCGACGTTGCGTATCCTGGTGATCACCCCGGCCGACGTGCCCGCCACCTCGGCGGCGGACAAGCTGCATTTTCTGCTCATGACCGACGAGCCCCTGGCTGCGCAGATCAACCGCGTGGTCGAGGCGAGCGATTGCCAGTGGTTCATGCTGGCGCGTGCTGGCGATGAGTTCACCCAGAGCGGTCTGATGGTCGCCGGTCTCGAGCTGGCCGGTAACCCCGAGTGCCGCGCGGTGTATGGAGATCAACTACAACGCCTGCCGGACGGCAGCCTGGGCGCCGCTTTCCTTCCGGGCTTCAACCTGGATCTGCTGCTCAGCTTCCCGATGGTGATGGCGCGTCATTGGTTGTATCGCCGCGACTTGTTCCTTGCAGCCGGTGGTTTCGACGCCGCGTTCCCCGGGGCTTTCGAGTTCGAATTGCTGACCCGTCTCATCGAGCAGGAAGGCCTGGCCGGGCTGGGGCATATCGATGAACCGCTGTTTATCACCGAAGCACCCACGCTGCGTGACAATCCTGACGAGCGCCGGGTGATCGAGCGTCACCTGAGTAATCGTGGCTATCAGGCTCAGGTGCTGCCCGGCTTGCCGGGGCGTTATCGGGTGCACTACGGCCACGGCGCTGCTCCCTTGGTGTCGATCATTCTCGCCACGGATGTGCCTTTGGCCGCTTTGCAGCGCTGCACTGACAGCTTGCTGGAAAAGACTGCCTACGGTCATTACGAGCTGTTGCTGGCCGATAGTGGCACACGGGCTGACGTCAGCGCTTGGTTGCGCGAGGTGGCGTTACTCGGTGACGACAAGGTTCGCGTGTTTCCCGCAGAAGCTGGGCTCGCGCAGAACCGCGCTGCGGAGCAGGCACGTGGCGAATACCTGCTGCTGCTTT
>Ga0209070_100707_pt1 | contig 12440 bp, 8 predicted proteins | sample SynthPrep_5_END__FD_187205 | JGI IMG/M metagenome (GOLD analysis project Ga0209070, IMG submission 187205) | Synthetic microbial communities from Ohio, USA - SynthPrep_5_END_DS10_MetaG (SPAdes) (version 2) | ecosystem: Engineered > Bioreactor > Aerobic > Activated sludge | place: USA: Ohio... | reverse complement strand
CGCCAGACAAACGCGCCGGGGCGGTGGCTGCGATGTTCATGGGCCTGACCCTGGCGACCATCGGCGGCGTGCCGCTGGCGGCCTGGTTCGGTGAAGTGCTTGGCTGGCGCACGGCGTTCTGGGGCATCACCGGGCTCGGTGTGCTGGCGATGGTCTCGCTATGGTTCGCGCTGCCCAACGTGCCGCTGCCGAAAAGCGACGGCGTGCTGGCGGAAATTCGCGTGCTGGGCCGTGGCCCGGTGCTGGCAGCACTGGCTCTGACCGTAATCGGCTCCAGCGCGATGTTCACCGTGTTCACCTATATCGCGCCGATCCTCAGCAGCGAGACCCAGGCCTCCACCGCGTTCATCACCGCCATGCTGGTGCTGTACGGCATCGGCCTGACGCTGGGCAACGTGTGGGGCGGCAAGGCGGCGGATCGCTCCGTCGACCGCACCCTGATCGTCTCACTGAGTGCGCTGATCCTGGTCTTGCTGGCCTTCACCGTGCTGATGCGCTGGCCGCTACCGGCTGCCGTGGCCATCCTGATCTGGGGCATCGCCAGCTTTGCCATCGTGCCGCCGCTGCAGATGCGCGTGATGGAAGCCGCCAAGGACGCGCCCAACCTGGCCTCGGCGGTGAATATCGGCGCCTTCAACCTCGGTAATGCCATCGGCGCAGCGCTGGGCGGCGCGGTGATCAAGGCGGGGTTGGGATACCCGGCGATTTCCCTCGCCGGCGCGGCAATGGCGGGGCTGGGACTGCTGATGGTGCTGGGGTTCGCCTGGCGCTCCAGAGGTGCAGCGGCGGTAACGGTTTAAGAAGAGGCACTTGAGACGGGGGTTTAAATCCCCCCTCCGGTTTACGCCTTCGCAGCAGGGCTCAAGCGAAAGCTGACACCCATGCGGTTGAACGCGTTCATGGCTGCGATAGCCGCCGTAAGGTCGACCAGGTCTTTCGGGGTGAATGCAGACGATGCCGCGACATAAGCCTCGTCGGAAACATGCGTTTCGCTGACCAGTGTCACTTCTTCCGTCCAGGCCAAGGCGGAACGTTCCTGCTCGGAAAACAGATGCGCGGCCTCATGCCAGACTGGCACCAGAACGAGCTTTTCTACTGACATACCTCCCTTGATCAGATCTCGCGAATGGATATCGATGCAGTGCGCGCATCCATTGATTTGCGATGCCCGCAAGAACACGAGATGGATGAGCTGAGGCGGCAGGTTCGTTCCGGTGGTGACGAAATGGTGCAGTCCTCCCAGTGCTTTAGCTGCGCCGGGTGAAGCCTCAAACCAATTAAGACGAGTCATAGAGCAGTACCCTTTGTGGATGGGGGATCAGTAAGGTCTGCCCAATTAAGACAATTAAGAGGATCAAGGTATTGATCCAATTAAAGGCTTAATCAATGGTCCACTGTGCGGGGCGTTGTGGCTTTTGATGCCGTGTGGAGCGGCTGCTATCGGCCAAGAGCGGACACACCTTTGTTAGCGTCCGATCATCCCGTTTGACCCTGGAGAGCGATCTAGGAAGCTGAGGATGCAAAACTGGGCTTCACACGCCAAACAGGCCCCTGCATTGCGCAAATGTAGCTCTACACACCTACAAACTTGACCAGCGTTTGTGTGATTAGGCGGGTGCTGCTGTAAGGTAGCTTCACCGTCGGTTAGGGTAGCAAGGGGGCGTATCTAGAATGGTTGCGCCCCTTTTATTCGCCAGAGAATAGCGACCTGCTTCCAAATCTGCCAGAACAAAGCAATTTAATAAGCTGTTCATTCTTTAGTTTACTACTGGCATATTGTAAGGCCTTCTCAATGTTTCCGGCTGGGTTCTGATTGATTGCTTTAATTGCATTGAGGGGCTTGTGTTGATTTTCGAGGTATTGTTCTAATTGTGCTCTAGATAAAAGCGATGAGAGATATGAAGTAGCCACACTACCAACATTTATGTACGGTGGGCTGGCAGTGTGCCTTCCGTTATAAATATAAGACCAATATATTTTGTCATCGAGATGACTCTTTATAAGCTGTCCAAGCCGAGCAGTAGTAAAACGAACGGCTAGATTACTTGAGAAATAAGAAATCATTCCTCCTCTTAGCTCTCCGTCAAAAAAAGTTGGTCGGCCATGGGAAAAAAAGACTGGGACCCCAGTGGTTTCTTGTAAATCTTGGGCTTTTTCTATTTCTATGGAGGTCGGATGGGGGCCTTTTACTTCAAGATATAGATGTGCGTTGGGTAAATAGAAATCGGGCTTGTAAATACCGTGCCTTGTTAAAACCTGCTCTGGTTCATAAAGCCAGGCAATACCTAAGGCGTCAAGCATCGCAGCCCAGCGAGTCTCGGAGTAGGAGCGCATGTGATAATTATTGTGATGAAATACAGTACGCCATTCATTCATGGAGTTATCTCAAGGATTTCGCAGTGGCTAGTCATTGATAAAAGTGGAAGTATTCTGTTTGAATAGTGATATGTCGCGTCTGGTTTTGAAAATATAATCCATCCACTCGTTGTGGCTTGAGGGCAAATAGATCATGCCAGAAACTCTTGTGATTGCAGTATAGATTAGTGCAAGCTTTTTCGAGAAGCTTCTTTTGCTTGTAAGTGATGAGAAGTAATACAGATCCTCTGATATTGCCAGTCGAGGTAATTCATAGTTCTTGCAAGAGAAAACAGTGGCTACAAGATGACGAGAAGGAGTGCTTTGCATTAATTCATCTAACTCTGCGCAAGTGTAAAGTTGAGAGACACCAAATTTCGAGCCCACCTCTTCAAACCACTTATCTACACGTGAGAAAGAGTCGCTCCACGACATAGCTTGCCTCAGCTGCTCCCAACTCTGATAACCGGATATTGCTCCATGCGTCGGACGCTTGCCATGAACGAAGAGGTTAAGGCAGTCGTCTATAAAATTTTTAAAGAGGCTATTCCAATCTATTACAGCTACCGCTTTGTTATGTTGTCGACCTTTGATCAGCCAATCAAAGATTCCCCATTCGTCACACGTCAAGATTACGCATTGCGCTGGTGGGAATGAGCTTGGGTCATACTCCTCGACTACAGTCTCTTTGTTTTTGTCTGCCTGGAAAGGGTGGCTGCGTGACTCTGGATAAGCTTCTACTAACTGATTGACATAATCGGTAAGCGAAGGGCCTGCTCGCAGTGATAAGGACATCTCGCGATGACGAATGGATGCCTTGTGAGCTACATACTGACCTTCTAAGTTTTGCAAAGGGTCCCCTAAGGCAATAACTGTCTGTGGGGTCATGTCAAGTATGTTGATCATTGGCTGGGACAAATCGTGTCCTTCATCAACAAGGATCACTTCTGCCTGCTCTGGGATTTGAAGTCCAGCCAATGACATTTGCTTGATACGGTGATAGCCACGCACAGGAATGCATTCGTCGCCGCTCTCAATGTGCGACAATTTAAACCAGAGTTTCGCCGACGCAGCGGCCACAATCTCCTGGTTAACTTTAGAAAGGTAATTGATGTAGTTCCGAGGTATGTGCTTGGTAGTGATTACTGAATCATCGGATTCACAAAATTTATACACCACCGCCCAGCAGAGCGATGCCACCTGGGCGGAACTTAAATTTCCAATCGGACCAAACGCGAGCTGCTCTGCAAGCTTAGGATAATTTAGAGGTACCCTTGAAGAGGCGGCTAGATTGGCCTCGAGATTTTTGTTTCCCTTGGCGAGTACTCGCTCTGCCATGCTTTTGAACGTGCTGGTCCAGATCTGACCTTTAAAACGCTTTTGAATGGGAAGGAGTTTGGCGCTAACATCCGCAAGAAAAAGAAATTTTCGATCCGGCATTAATGCCAGGATTTCTGCTAATACATAAGTTTTTCCTGTACCGGCGAGGGCCTGGGCTTCAATTGATTCTTGCGGGTTTGCTCGTACTGTATCCACAAAGCGCAGTTGTGGATCGCTCAATAGAACAACATGCCCGCTGGGCCTCCTGTGCTCATGACTTATAACTCCCGAAAGTTTTGCATATTGCCGCGAGAAATCAAAATTCCATGATCCATCGGGGTGCAGAAACTGACGTTTATACAGCGCATCGTGGTCCAGCAGACCGACTCCAACCGCCGGAGCTAGAATAAGCCCCGCTGTGAATGCTTGTTGTGAGTAGTCAGTGCTCAACACTGATCGCAAAGTATCAGTTGAATAGCCAAGCAATTTAACAAAATTTCGTTCAAGCTCTAATGAGCGAGTATTTTGTGAATTCAGTTTCGGGAGTTGCTGAAGGAAAATGACAGCCGCAGCTTCGTATCGAGCTAGACTCGGAAAATCAGGAAATGTGCCGCTCGAAAGGGCGACGCAGAAGCTTTCGCTTAAGGGCAAGTACCAATCTGGGCGATTCATAACATAAGATATTGGCTCAAGAGATGGCACATCATGCCATTTCCAAGCTCGGAATACTACTGCGCCAATCTGTAAAGTAATACACGCTGATTGTGGTTTTGTTCTTAGGCTAGCCTAAGGTCATAACGAGGTTCAGCTAACTGGTCTCATCAACTAGAATACTTCAGCTCTGTCCTCGATTGTTCGATTGTTCGATTGTTCGATTGTTCCATACAAGGATGGGACGGCTCATTCAGAAAAACGGCAAATCCCCCACATCGACTCCCACGCTAGAAATATATTTAAGCGTGGATATTTGCCTTAGCTTCTTTAGCCCCAAAATAATCTTAGGTGCAATAAAGCTCCTCCCGTTTAGGTATCCGGAAAATTCAGCAGTATCACTTTCGCCACATTCATACTGGTCACATAAATCGTCGTATGCCTCAGAGTAACAAAGTGGGCTGCTGACATCGGCAAGGGCTAGCAATGCGCTCATTTCTCTTATCGAATAATTCTTACACAGAAAAGAATAAAATTCACGATCCATGCCGGAACCAGACAACAAAACATCCCGCCAATTTGACTTGTTAGATTCGGCTGTTGCTCTGATACGAAACTCAAGGAAATTAGCAATTTTCTCTGCCGAGATATCTTCAATTGATATTTCCACGCCAATATTAAAAGCAAACTCCCGATGAGACTTTATTACATCTATAATTTCAGACAGGCCTCTCTGGCTAATTGAGTATCTCTCGCATATTTCATTCTTTACAACTCTGAAGCAAGGCTTTCCCCAGTTGGACTTACGGGTTAGCTCCTTTGAAATATTTTCGATAACAGATCTTGAGGCTTGCTTCGTGTATGTTCCCGTGCCGTACTCATCGGAGAGAAAATCAGTAAGAATTTCCGCATTCTTTATACCTTCTGAGAGCGCACAGAAAGCCGAATAAAACACCTCAATATTAATTAGTGAAACGCTACCCTCAAGATGCTTATTATTATTGTTGTCATAGGCATATCGAAAGGTCTCTCCGGTAGGGTCAATCAACGAAAGCTCACGAATTGCAGGCTCTATGAGTGAGACCATCTCTTTATATCGAGGATCACACTGCCCAGATGCAGTCACATACATTTCCCACAACGCACCGAGATCATGAGTTCTCATCAGCTTTGGATCAGATACAGTAATATGCCCTCTGACTCTTTCAATTAACCTGATTTGCATCTTCAGAAATAATTCTACTCTATGCCGAGCGCAGAATACGATCGGATATACTACTTCGTCCGGGCCAAATCCCCTGGATATGGTATCTCGGCACACTGTGTGAACGACGCTGTCAAATCCATTTGCATAGTAATTTGTTCCAGGCCAGCCATTCCTGCCTACGCATGCATTCAGCTGTGTATTCTCACCGCTCGCGAATAAATTCATGTAAACATTCCCTTTATGCTGATTGCCCATAGCGCCCCGCACGTCAATGCAACCACAGTACGCGCGACAGATAATTTACCCGCGCTACTGAACCTCTTTGCTTTCGATCAGACTTTAAATTAATCGCGCCTGACTTTGCTCACCAATTTGCAGAATAAGGGGACGGATTTATTTCTAGCCCCGGCTGACCGCTCCTGGGCGGTAGCAGCCTCTCGCGAAGGTCAGCTAATCGGCATAAGCGACCAGTCGCGACAGGCAGAATCGCCGGAGCTGACGCTCGGCAGCATCTATATCGTGGTCTGTCCCCGATTGTTTTGCTCAAATCGGGACAACACGATATTCCAACGGTAATCCAAATTTCTCCCGCAAGCCGTTCAGATAGGCTTGGTCTTGGGGCGTGAGCGGTGTTCGCCCAACCGCAACCAACTTGGTGCTAAAGCGAGAGTCAGCATCAAAGACTGAATAGAAGCCATATTCAAGTAATTGTCCGAGCGCAAGCCTGAGCACCGTGCGTGGCACAAGGTCAGATTTGACCTCATAAAGGATGCGCTCATTAAGTGTCTCGACGGAGATATCTACAAAATCTTTTTCGCAGCTGATGTCTGCATCTGGATACTCCGCTCTAAGCTCATCAAGTAGTTTTGCCTGAATTAGCCCGTGCTCCGGGGTGCAAACCTTTCCAGCGGAACCACTCCTGTAGAACGGTAGTTGATTCGGGGCATCTTTACGACCTCTGCGGCCCGGACTGACTCTGTCGACGAACGGGATTTGAGTTGCGTTCCGGATTTCATTGAACTGATAACGCTTTAGGTTCAGGACATACTCACCATCTTGTGCGTATGTTCTAGGTGGATACCAGCGCACATTCTCCTGCCGAAAGCGGACGTTGATAATGCCGCCTACCCATTCCGGATCCCCCAGAGCGGTGGTATCCCCCCCTACAGCGATAATTTCGGAACGCATTTCATCGATCCAGCCATTCGCTGAAAAATGTTTATGAGCGGCGTCAGATTGGCTGCGACTGAGGCATTCTAAATCCAAAATTTTGGCCACATATCTGCGCCGGCCTCCGGGCTCGCAGGTATAAATAGTCACGTCCACCGCCTCATCCATACCAGCAACGGTTGAGCGACTATCATTCACTCCCTGCAAGAAACCGTACTGCCAGCCATCAATCTGCCAATCAAAGCGAAACAGCCACTCTTCGTGGCCGTAACCAAACATTCTGGAAAATGAGGGTGGTCTGGAGACTTCAAGTCCTCTAGCCTCCCCGGTGGGACGTCTCCACCCTTGAGAGTTGAAGCACACCCTAGAAAGATACTCCATTGATTTCGCCCCGTTCGGCTCAGCTTTGGAATTCATTAAGCCATAACATGCTCATGTTGAATCGGCCTTCGTAGACGCGGTATGTCCACTTTTGGCCGAAACCCGCCGCTCCATTACGCCTTATCTTCACGCTCTTCCGCTGCGGCATAGCCTGCCCGCCCCACGCTGTAATCTGCGACAATCCCGCCTTTGCCCTGATTGCCCCGATCTAGATGACTGACCTCGCCACGCTGCAGAAGAACCTCGACCACGTCATGATCGCCGAGCGCCATCGCTTGCGCCGGCAGTTGCATGAGCTGCAGAAGCATCCAGATGAGGCCAAGCTGGCGCAGTGGTTGGAGCGTTTTCAGGCGTCCAGCGACAAGGTGGCGGCTCGGCGTAGCAGCATCCCCGTGATGCGCTACGACGATGCGCTGCCGATTGCCGCCAAGCGCGACGAGATCAAGGCCGCGCTGGAGAAGAGCCAGGTGGTGGTGATCGCCGGTGAGACCGGTTCGGGCAAGACCACGCAGTTGCCGAAGATCTGTCTGGAGATTGGTCGGGGTGTGCATGGGCTGATTGGCCATACCCAACCGCGCCGCCTGGCAGCGCGCAGTGTGGCGACTCGGGTAGCGGAAGAGATCGGCACGCCGCTGGGCGAGCTGGTCGGTTATCAGGTGCGGTTCGAGGATCAGAGCAAGGACGGCACGCTGATCAAGCTGATGACCGACGGCATCCTGCTCGCCGAAACCCAGCACGACCGCTTTCTGGAAAAGTACGACACGATCATCGTCGACGAGGCGCATGAGCGCAGCCTCAATATCGACTTCCTGCTCGGCTATCTGAAGACCCTGCTGCCGCGTCGCCCGGATCTGAAGTTGATCATCACCTCGGCGACCATCGATCTGGAGCGTTTCAGCAAACACTTCAACGACGCGCCTATCATCGAGGTATCTGGCCGCACCTATCCGGTGGAAACCTGGTATCGCCCGCTGGCGGCGGAGGTGGACGAGGAGGGCGAGCGCCTGCTCGATGACCTGTCCATCGACCAGGGCATTCTCGCTGCGCTGGATGAGATCGCCGAGCACGAGCGCAACGTGGGCCAGCGCCCCGGCGACGTGCTGGTGTTCCTGCCCGGCGAGCGCGAGATTCGTGAGGCGGCGGAGGTGCTGCGCAAGGCCAACCTGCGCCTGACTGAGGTGCTGCCGTTGTATGCACGGCTGACGCCGGCCGAGCAGCAGAAGATTTTCGCGCCCATGGCCGGGCGCAAGATCGTGCTGGCCACCAACGTCGCGGAAACCTCGCTGACCGTGCCGGGTATCCGCTACGTGATCGACAGCGGCACCGCACGCATCAGCCGCTATAGCTACCGCGCCAAGGTACAGCGCCTGCCCATCGAGCCGGTGTCGCAGGCCAGCGCCAACCAGCGCAAGGGCCGCTGCGGCCGGGTCGAGCCGGGTATCTGCATTCGTTTGTACAGCGAGGAAGATTTTCTCGGGCGCCCTGAATTTACCGACCCGGAGATTCTGCGCACCAACTTGGCGGCGGTGATTCTGCAGATGCTGCACCTGCGTTTGGGCAGCATCGAGGACTTCCCCTTTATCGAGCCGCCAGATGGCAAGGCCATCAGCGACGGCTTCAACCTGTTGCAGGAGCTGTCGGCGGTCAATCGCGAAAGCCAGCTCACGCCCATCGGCCGGCAACTGGCGCGCCTGCCCATCGACCCGCGCCTGGGGCGCATGGTGCTGGAAGGCGCCAAGCAGGGCAGCCTGGAGGAAATCCTTATCGTTGCCGCCGCGCTGTCGGTGCAGGATCCGCGCGAGCGACCGATGGATCGCCAGCAGGCCGCCGACCAGGCGCACGCGCAGTGGAAGGATGTCGATTCGGACTTCGCCGCGCTGATCAACCTGTGGCGCGGTTTTGAGGAAAAACGCCAGGAGCTGGGCAGCAACCCGCTGCGCACCTGGTGCAAGAAGAACTTCCTCAACTACATGCGCCTGCGCGAATGGCGCGATGCGCACCGGCAACTGGTGCTAATCGCCCGTGATCTGCAACTGATGGGCAAGGGCAGCCAGAGCCGCTCGGAGGCGCAGGGCGAGCAAACGGCTAACACGCCGCAGCCGACCAAGGACACCCGTGTCAACGCCATCGCCCGCCAGCAGGCCGAAGCCAGTGAGGCGGCGGTGCGGGCGAAGAATTACGCCGCCGTGCACAAGGCGATTCTCGCCGGCCTGCTCAGCCAGATCGGCCAGAAGACCGAGGAGGGCGACTACCTCGGCGCGCGCCAGCGGCGTTTCTGGATTCACCCGTCGAGTGTGATCGGGCGCAAGAAGCCCAACTGGATCATGGCCGCTGAGCTGGTGGAAACCACCAAGCTGTTCGCCCGTATGGTGGCGAAGATCGAGCCGGACTGGATCGAGCCGCTGGCCGGCCACCTGGTGAAGAAGAACCATCTGGAACCGCACTGGGAGAAGAAGCGCGGCCAGGTGGTGGCGTACGAGCAGGTCACCCTGTACGGCATGATCATCGTCGGTCGCCGCCCGGTGCATTACGGCCCCATCGACCCGCCTGTTTCGCGCGAGATGTTCATTCGCGAGGGGCTGGTGCGCGGCGAGATCAACAGCCGCGTGCGCTGCCTGACCGCCAACCGCCAGTTGCTCGAACGTCTCGACGAGCTGGAGGCCAAGTCGCGTCGCCGCGACATTCTCGCCGACGAGGAAACCCTGTTCGGCTACTACGATGCGCGTATCCCGCAGGACATCTACCAGGCTGCTAGTTTCGAGAGCTGGTACAAGAAAGGCAGCGCCGCCGACCCGCAGCTGTTGATCATGCGTGAGGAAGACGCCCTGGCTCGCGATGCCAAGGAAGTCACCGCCGCGCAGTACCCGGACACCTTGCGCATTGGCGAGCTGCAATTGCCGCTGAGCTATCACTTCGAGCCCAACCACCCGCGTGACGGCGTGACCCTGCGCGTGCCGGCGCCGCTGCTGCCGCAACTGCCGCCCGAGCGCCTTGAATGGCTGGTGCCGGGGCTGCTGGAGGCCAAGTGCATCGCCCTGGTGCGCGGCCTGCCCAAGGCGCTGCGCAAGAACTTCGTGCCGGTGCCGGACTTCGTTGGTGCGGCGCTGGACAAGCTGGTGTTTGGCCAGGGCTCGTTGCCGCAGGCGCTGGGGCATGAACTGCTGCGCATGACTGGCGCGCGGGTGTCCGACGAGGCCTGGGCGGAGGCTGCTGAAAGCATCGAAAACCACCTGAAGATGAACATTGAGGTGGTCGACGCTCAGGGCAAGTTCCTTGGCGAAGGTCGCGATCTGGCCGAGCTGACCGCACGTTTCGCCGAGGCCAGCCAGGCGGCCTTGGCCATCCCGCAGCAGAGCGACAAGCCGAAGGCGGTGGAGGCCAAAGCCTTTGCCGAAGTGGCCGAGAAGACGCAGCAGAAGATCGCCGGGCTTTCCATGACGGTCTACCCGGCCTTGGTGGAAGAAGGCGGAGTGGTCAAGGAAGGGCGCTTCCCGACTCAGGCCGAGGCCGACTTCCAGCACCGCCGCGCCCTGCAGCGCCTGCTCTTGCAGCAACTGGCCGAACAGGCCAAGTTCCTGCGCGGCAAGCTGCCGGGGCTGACCGAGCTGGGGCTGCTCTATCGCGACATCGGCCGCGTCGAGGCGCTGGTCGAGGACATTCTGTTGGCCAGCCTGGATGCCTGCATCCTCGAAGGCGAAGCCACGCTGCCGCGCGATGGGGCAGCTCTGGCGCAACTGGCCGAGCGCAAGCGCGGCGACTGGACGACGCATGCCGAACGTATCGCCCGCCAGGTGCTGGAAATCCTCAAGCTCAACCATGGCCTGCAGAAGCGCTTCAAGGGCAAGATCGACCTGGCCCAGGCGATGGCGCTCAACGATATCAAGCAGCAGCTCGCGGGCCTGGTGTATGCCGGCTTCGTGCGCGAGACGCCGGGCGAGTGGCTCAAGGAGATTCCTCGTTACCTCAAGGCCATCGAGCAGCGCCTGGACAAGGTGGGTGCGCAGGTGCAGCGCGACCGTGTGTGGACGGGTGAACTGGCCGGCTACTGGGAGCAGTACAAGGCCCGCGCTGCCAAGCATGCCCAGGAAGGCAAGCGTGATCCGGAGCTGACGCTGTACCGCTGGATGCTGGAGGAATACCGCGTGTCGCTGTTCGCCCAGCAACTGGGCACGAAGATGGCGGTATCGGACAAGCGCCTGAGCAAGCAGTGGACGCTGGTTGAAGGTTGATGATCGGCGCTCGCCCCGGTGCAGGGGCGAGCTATCCACTGATGAATGCGGAAACTGAAGAACGATGAGTGTGAATGATGAAAACGTCGGGCTGGGACGCCGTGGCTGCCTGGGCCTTTTCCTGGTCGGCCTGGCCTTTGTCGTACTGATTTTCGCCGGGCTGATCTACATCATGACTCGCCCGCAGGACAGCGAGATCGAGGCCGGCGAGCGTGCGGCCATCGAGGCCTGCTGGAAGAGCGCGCAGGCCACCGAGCGCAGCTTCACCGAGGAAAGTTGCCAGGAGATGGAGAAGCAGTTCCTGCGCAAGTTCGGCCATCAGCCATGAACCTGCTGCAACGCCTGAGCTTCAAGCATCTGGTGGTGGGCTTCTGCGTGTTGGCGCTGGGGAGCGTGGTACTGATCTGGTGGCTTAGCGGCGCGGCCTATTTGCGGCCCTATGCCGAGCAGACGGTGATCTTCGGTCAGGGCGAGTTGAAGCTGCCGCCTGAGCTGGCTGGCCCTGGCCCGATTCGTGTGGTGCACTTCTGGGACCCAGATTGCCCCTGCAACGGGGAAACCGACGCGCACCTGCGCTACCTGATCGGCCTGCACCGCAATGCCGATGTAGCGTTCTACAGCGTGCAGAAGCCGGGCAGCCAGGGTGAGATCGCGCCGTTCCTGCGCGGGCGGATGAAGCCCTTGCCTGGCATCGAGGGCATGGAAGCGCTGCCGGCCAGCCCGGCCCTGGCGATCTGGGATCGTGACGGCAACCTGGCCTATGCCGGCCCTTACAGCGAAGGGCTGGTGTGCAACTCCAGCAACAGCTTCGTCGAGCCGGTGCTCGATGCGCTGACTCAGGGGCGCCATGTTTCCCTGGCCAGTGGGTTGGCGGTGGGGTGTTATTGCGCTTGGAAGTAGTGGGGGAGGCTGATCTGCCCACAGGCGCCTCGCTTCCTCGGATGTTTGTCCGTCTTGAAGAGCGTTCCGTGTAGGAGCCCCGCCTCGGGGCGAAGCGTTGGCCAGGATTGCCGGGGTTGTGGCCGATTCGCCGCGAGGGCGCGGCTCCTACAGGATGGTGCGCTGCGAAGCGTGCATGTCCGGGCTTTCGGTTGCGTAGCCCGGATGCAATCCGGGGCATGCATCGA
>Ga0209070_100706_pt1 | contig 12458 bp, 11 predicted proteins | sample SynthPrep_5_END__FD_187205 | JGI IMG/M metagenome (GOLD analysis project Ga0209070, IMG submission 187205) | Synthetic microbial communities from Ohio, USA - SynthPrep_5_END_DS10_MetaG (SPAdes) (version 2) | ecosystem: Engineered > Bioreactor > Aerobic > Activated sludge | place: USA: Ohio... | reverse complement strand
GTGTTCCTTTTTGCCTTGAGGAACGCATCATTAATGTCACCTCTGTTCCCGATGCGGAATTTACGGATTTTTCGCAGATCGGGCCGGGAACGTGGCTGCTGAAAATGGTGCCCTGGAGTGCCGCCGAACACCGCATCAGCGCCGTTTCCGCCGACCGCAAAAATGCGGCGGCGCTGGGGATAACTTCCGGTGCGGCGTGTCTGGTCATTGACCGCCGGACCTGGCATGGAACGGACTATGTCACCCGTGTCCGCGTGACCTATCCCGGCGACCGCCACGCCCTGGTGGCGCAATTTTCGCCTTCGCAGACCAGTTAAAGGCCTTAGGCCGGTCAATTTTTTGTAAAGAAGAGTTTACGGGTCGTCTTTTGACAATATAATAGTTGTCAAAAGAACTCAGGTTTATTATCGGAACGTCAAGCTTTCACGACGGTATCCGTTAGGGCCCCGGTTTTCGTAAAACCGGTCAATCTGCGGGTGAGTTCATCGACGGAAATCCGGGATAAAAATTATGTCAGCTGTGACCTCAACTTCTTCCGCGTCCTTCACCAAGGCAAACAAAACACGGCATATCTCACTTGCCATGACGGCCGCCTTGCTGGCCGGCTTGAGTGCCGGAGCGGTTTTTGCTCAGTCGGCATCTGACACCCAGTCAGCCCCCGCAACGGAAACGGTTCAGCCCGCGCAGCAGCCGGCGGAAGCCCCGGCGACGCCGAGCGCCCCGGCGATCCAGCCGGCACCACCTTCCGCTGCCGCACCGGAACAACCGGCCGCCGCGCAGCCCGCCCCGGCCCAGTCTGCGCCTGCCGCAGGTAACCCCGCGCCGGCGGCTGAAGGTGTTGCGCCGCAGCCGACACAGATTGAACAGCCCGCGCCAACGAACACTACGGCCGCGCCGAACGAAGTCTCCACCCCGATTGAACCCGTAAGCACCGAGCCTGCTAGTGCCGAACATCGTGCGGACATTCCGCACAACCTGTCCCCCTGGGGCATGTTCATGGCGGCAGACTGGGTCGTAAAGGGTGTGATGATCGGTCTCGCCTTCGCATCGCTCGTCACTTGGACGGTCTGGGTTGCGAAATCGATCGAACTTGCCGGTGCGCGCGTGCGCGCCGGTGCGACGCTCAAGGTCATCCGCCGGGCAAAAACCCTGAACGAGGCGACCGAGGCTGTCGAGAAAAAGGGCGGACCGGTAGCCTTGATGCTGCGTATGGCAACCCACGAAATGCAGCTTTCCGATGCGGTGATCGAACACACGGACGGTGGCGGCATAAAGGAGCGTGTGTCTTCGGCCCTGTCGCGCATCGAGACCCATGCAGGTCGCCGCATGTCGCGCGGAACGGGTGTTCTGGCGACCATCGGTTCCACCGCTCCCTTCGTCGGCCTGTTTGGTACCGTCTGGGGCATCATGAACTCCTTTATCAGCATTTCGGAATCGCAGACCACCAACCTCGCCGTCGTGGCTCCCGGCATTGCCGAAGCGCTGCTTGCCACCGCCATCGGTCTCGTTGCCGCTATTCCGGCGGTGGTGATCTACAACGTCTTTGCCCGCTCCATTACCGGCTACCGCCATCTGCTGGCGGACGCAGCTGCAGGCGTGGAACGCCTCGTCAGCCGCGATCTCGATTTCCGCCGCATTCCGCCGGGCAGCACCAGCAAGCCCGCAGTGTCACTCGTCGGACGGTGATCGGTCATGGCTGGCGGTATTCGCGAAAATAGCGGAGACGATCTCTCCGAAAACCACGAGATCAACGTCACACCTTTTATCGACGTGATGCTGGTTTTGCTGATCATCTTCATGGTCGCCGCGCCATTGGCGACGGTGGATGTGAATGTCGATCTTCCCGCATCCACGGCCAAGCCGGCGGAGCGTCCGGAAGAGCCGCTTTATCTGACGGTGAAGGACGATCTGTCTCTCAATCTCGGCAATGATACGGTTTCCCGGGAGGCACTTGCAGCCTCGATCGACAGGCAGACGGGCGGCAAGAAGGATACGCGTATCTTCCTGCGCGCAGACAAGGCCGTCGACTATGGCCACTTCATGGAAATCATGAACCTGCTCAGGGACGCCGGATATCTGAAGATCGCCCTGGTGGGTCTGGAAAATGCGGCTGCGACATCGCAGCCCGCAGGTTCGGTACAGCCCCTTGGCCAACCCGTAAGCCAGCCTGCAGCGCCGGGAACGGCGCCATGACTGAAAACGGCTACCCGCAGTCCCGACATTCCCGTCTGGGGGAAGTGACGCTGTGGTCCGCCGCGGCGCTGCTCATGCTGGGCGTTCATGCCGGGTTTGCCTATTACCTGATGCAGGAGCCCGAGGAGCTGGATGCCGGCGGGCCGCCGCCTGCCGCGATCATGATCGAAATGGCGGCGATACCGGAAGCGGTGAACACCGAGGAAACCACGCCGGCGCAGGATGTTGAAGACGCCGAAGAGGTAAAGAGCGACAACAGCCAGCCGGTGGAGGAAGTCACCCCGGAGGAGCCGCCGCCACCTGAGCCGGTTGTGGAAACGCCGCCGCCGGAACCCGTGCAGCCGCCGGAACCTCCGGTCGAGGAGATCGTCGAACCGCAGGAAATTCCTGAACCGGTGGAGCCGATCGATCCCGTGCAGGAACAGATGATGGCGGAACTCGAAAATGTCGAGGTTCCCTTGCCCGTCATCCGGCCACCGCCGCCGCCGGTCGAAAAGAAGGTGGAAAAGAAAGAACCGGAAGACAAGAAGAAGGTCGAGCGCCAGCGCCCCAAACCGCAGCAGGCATCGGAACTGCGCGAAACGGCGAAGGCCGAGACACAGCAGTCCGATCGGACCGCGGCATCGCGCAACAATGCCGGTTTCTTCTCGTCGTCTTCCGCCTCGCCTGCAAAATGGGGATCGAAGGTTCGCTCGCATATCCAGCGGCGTAAACCCCGTTCGCTTCGCAGCGACGCGATGACAGCGACCGTCAGGTTCCGGGTTAACGATGCAGGCGCCATCAGCGGGGTCAGTGTGGTGCAGTCCACGGGTGATTCCTCGATCGACCAGCAGATCGCGGCCTGGATTCAGAGCGCATCACCGGTGCCCGCGCCGCCGCCGGACGCAAACAAGACAATCACCTTGCCGATCAGCATCCGCTAGATCGATTCCAGCAAAACCACATCACAGTTTTGCTGGAATAAGCTCCGGCCTTAAATGCCGCATTCCTGACGAGAGTGTGCATGCTTGGCCGATCTTCTCGAGAAGATATCTGTTTGGGTCTGAATTGCATTTCGCGAATGTTTTCGATGGTGTAGGTCTTGTCGACTTAACACGCAGAGGCATTCCGGAATGAAATTCTCAATCGCAGAGGCGGAGGATCTCGTATCCTCTATCTTTGAACGCAACGGCGTTCTGCCGCAAAACGCCCGCTCCGTGGCAAAAGCGCTCGTCGCATCCGAGGCGGCAGGCCAGAGCGGCCACGGTTTTCGCCGCATCCCCGTTTATGTCCGCCAGGCGCGGGTCGGAAAGGTCAATGGCAATGCCCGGCCGGTCGTGACGCGCGTCAAGCCGGGTGTTCTGTCGATCGATGCCAATCACGGCTACGCTTATCCGGCGATCGACTGCGCCCTGCAGGAACTGCCTGATATGGTTCGGCAGCAGGGCATCGCGCTCGCTGCGATCCATCGCTCCCATCATGCCGGCGTCATGGCGCTCACCGTCGAACGTCTTGCGGACATGGGTCTTGTGGCGCTGATGTTCGCCAATGCGCCGGCATCCATGGCGCCCTGGGGCGGCAGCAAACCGCTCTATGGCACCAATCCGATTGCATTCGCCACCCCGGTTGGCGGTGCCGATCCGCTGGTGATCGATCTGGCTCTGTCCAAGGTGGCGCGTGGAAAGATCATGGCAGCACGCCAGAAGGGTGAAACCATTCCGGGTGACTGGGCGCTCGATAGAAACGGCCGGCCGACGACCGATCCCGAAGAAGCCATTGAGGGAACGATGGTGCCTGCGGGCGAAGCCAAGGGCGCAGCTCTTGCGCTGATGGTGGAGATCATGGCAGCCGCAGTGACCGGCGGAAACTTCGCATTTGAAGCCTCCTCCCTTCTGGATGACAAGGGCGCTCCGCCCTCGCTGGGCCACACGATCATCGCCATAGACCCGGTGTCGTCGGGCGGCGCCGGCTTTGTCGAGCGGCTGGCGCTCATCGCCGGCGAGATAGAGAAGCAGGAGAATGTACGTTTGCCCGGCCGACGCAGCCAGGGTATCCGCCGGCAGGCGCTGGAAAGCGGCATTGTCGTCGAGAGCGATATTCTCGCCGAAATTCAGTCGCTTTGACGAATTGAAAAATAAAAACCCGGCGGATCGGATGATCCGCCGGGCAAACCGTTCATGGCTGCTTTAAACCTGCGCCGATGCAGATCGAAAATCATTTCCGACCCGCTTTTGGTCCGCCATCCTTCCATCGAAAGGGAAGGATCCTGACGCAGAAAGCCGCTCATTCGGTTTTGGCTTACGGGAAGGGGACGATTTCGCGTAAGCTTCTGGAGCAGCGTCAGCAAAAGCCTTTCTTGGTTTTGCATTCGAAGCTGCCCGGGAGAACGAATTGTTACGGGTGACGATCAGACATCCTGTTCAATCAGACCGCGCAGCAGGGCGATGCTGACGGCATTCAGCAGATTGGCGGCACCCAGCCTGTGGCGCACCCGCTCCAGCGTATCCTTCACATCGGCTTCATCCGCGCCGGTCATCAAGGCGACATGCGAGGGGTGTTTGCCCCGCGCCACCAGCCCCAGATAGTGCCGTTCACGATCCGAAAGGACGATTTCACGGGTTTGGCGATGTTCATGCGGCATTTTCGAAGACATGTTCTTTTAGCCTCAAAAGAGATCGACCTTCCCGGAGCGCGATCAGGGTCCATTATAAATTTTGATCCCTTAAACCGGCTCGCAAACCGCTGCGTTTGCTTGTGAGCAGGAACGCCAATCTCGGCCAAGAGGTTTCGTCAGGCATCAGGAATTCTGCAATAAACGGCCGCTTTCGCAGCCAGCCGGCCCCTACATGGACGTCATCCTCGGCAATGGAAGAATTGCTGCATCATCGTCTGCAGGAACCGGAATTGGTTTCTGTAGAGAACGATGCGAAAATTCAAAGCTTTGGAATGTTTGTCGTCATACCCGAAGGGACACGCGGCGCTCTATTAGGCGATATCCCGTATCAGGAGAATAACATCTCGCGCCAAGTTCTGCGTCTTTATTGTTATGTTTTGACACAGAAATGCATTGGCGCTGATATATTTTACAAATTTATTTTGTAATTGCGAAATATTGATGCCGGAAATGCGCCTTATCCGGCGGAATGATGCGCATGTTTCCTGCGAATATCGGTGGGCGTTGCCCCGAACCAGCGGGAAACGGAGCGCGAAAACGCCCCCGGTGTCGAATAGCCGAGCCTGTAACTGATGTCGGAGACGGGGAGATCGCTCTCCACCAGTAGCTTGAAGCCGGCATTCTTGCGAATGGCGTCCTTTATCTCGTTGAGATTGGTTCCAAGCTCGGCAAGCCGTCGTTGAAAACTGCGTTCCGAGAGGTTGAAATAGGGGGCGATTTCACTGAGCGAAAGTTCCGCATCCGAGAGCCGTACCTGCATGTAGCGTTTCACCTGATCGATGAAATGTGTCGCATCCGCCGATGTTTCCGGTCGCAGCATCCGGCACTGCAAATTCATCAATTCAAACAGCCGCTCATCCGCATTCGGATTGACCACATCGAGAAGCGATGCCGGCAGACGCATGGTATGGATGGGCTGGGAAAAACTGACGCGCTTGCTCATTCTTTCCTTAAATAGCTGAATATTATGCGGTTTCTGTCGCTCCAGACCTATCTCGATCTGGTTGATCCGTTCCCCGAGGATATCGCGAAGGCGCTGAATCAGAACCGCGAGCGATAGATCCACATATTGATCGCGTTTGGCGATCACCGGTGCAAAGGACCATGAAAGCGTCACCTGCGCATCATCAGCCACCATGGTGAAATTGCTGTTATTGGTCGCGTAATAAACGTGATCCTGAAGAAACCGCAGGAAAGCCCGCACCGTCGGCGCGCTGATCAGGCCATATCCGAATGCGCCGGAAGCGCCGGCTGGAAAGGTGGAAGCGCATTGCAGGCCGAAGGTATCGTCCCCGGAAATCAGCGCGCAGGTTTCGAGCAGGCGGCATAATCTGTCGAGGCTGATCCGCTCCGTCAGGCTGTCAAATGTGGCGGGATCGATGTCGAGAGCCTTGCAGATGGGGGCGATATCGATGCCCCGCGACCTCGCATAATTGCCGACGCCGGCGGCCAGACCGGCTACCACAGTTATCTCGTCGCTGAGCCTCTTGTCGGGCATCCCTCGCCTTGGCGTACCATGTTTGGAAATTGTCGCCTGATGGTAAGCCTTGCAAGACCTTTTGTCGAGCGGTCCGGCTGGGGGATTTTAGACGCGGCCGAGGCAGGCGCTCTGTTCCAGCACCTGCATGATGGTTTGGCCCGCATCCTCGATGGCGCCGCTATTATCTACCGTCGTCACGTCGAAATCTCCGGTCACCGCAAGCGAGCTACGCTCCAGCCGCCGGAGGATATCCTCCCGGCTTTCCCGCCCACGCTGCTCCAGCCGCCGTGCCAGCACCTCCGGCCGCGCAACGATATTCACGACCTTGAGACGCGAAAAGGCGGTGCCGAAATGGGGCAGGGCCGAGCGGGAACCGTTGGCGATGACCACGTCTCCCGCATCGAGATGGCGGTGGACTGCGGCAGGGATACCATATTTCAGCCCGTGCGCCTGCCAGGAGACAGCGAAAGCACCCTCGTCCTGCAGCCGGTTGAACTCGGCCATGGAGACGGCATCATGATTTTCGCCCCCAGCATCACCGCTGCGGGTGATGACCCGGCGGGTGAAGTGGAAGCCCGGTCGTCCGGACAATTGCGTTGCCGCGTACTCCATAAGCGTATCCTTGCCGGCCCCGCTCGGGCCGACAATCACGATCATGGTTCCGGGTGATACGCTCTCACCCGAATTATCCCGCCCGCCATTCGTCATGCGACACGTTTGCCCTGACGCCAGACGGCACGCGCAACGGGCACGCCATCTTCGCGGTGAACCCTGACGAGGTCGGCTCGCAATCCCGCTGCGATGCGACCGCGATCAAGAAGACCCACCGTTCGTGCCGGCGTGGCGCTGACCATGCGCAGTGCTTCCGGCAGGGTGATGGCCTCCACCTGGTCGGCGAGCAGGAACGGCGCGTAAAGCAGGCTGAACGGCACGTAGTCGGAAGAAAGAACGTCCAGCACACCCAGCTCGGCAAGATCGCGGGCGGCGATATTGCCGGAGTGGGACTTGCCGCGGACGATGTTCGGCGCGCCCATCAACACGCTCATGCCGGCGCTGTGCGAGGCTTTTGCGGCTTCGACGCTGGTCGGAAACTCCGCCAGCTTCACACCATGTCCGATCGCTTCGCCCACATGCGCTTCGGTCGCGTCGTCATGGCTTGCAACGGTGATGCCACGCTCGGCGCAGCGAGCGGCAAGATAATCCCGGTGCTTGGCGGAAAACTCGGCCGATGCGGTTTGCCGCCGTCTGACGAACTCCGCGAAGGCCTCGTCGCTCAGTCCGCGCTTCTTCTGATAATAGAAGATATACTGATCCATCGACTGGAACTGACGCTGCCCCGGGGAGTGATCCATCATCGAAATCAGCCGCACGCGGGGATCGGTTTCGAAGTCTTCGAAATGCTCCAGAACATCTGATGAGGCCACTTCACAGCGCAGATGCAGCATGTGGTCTGCCCGCAGACGGTTCTGATCGGCCGCAGCTTCGATGGCATCTGCCATTTCCCGCATTTCGCCCTTCTTGAAGCCGCCATCTTCGTCGGAGCCGAGACGCAGGCAGTCGAAAACAGTGGTAATGCCTGAGGATGCGACCTGCGCGTCATGGGCCTGGATGGCCGCGATCTTGTCCCAGAGTACGCCCGGGCGCGGCGAATAATGCTGCTCCAGATGGTCGGTGTGCAGCTCTACGAGACCGGGAATGAGAAAATCGCCTTCGAGATCCTCTCCGGTCTTTGAAGCGCCTTCGCTGATATCGGCGATCTTGCCGTCACGGATCAGAACGGATCCCAGAATAATATCGTCTTCTAAAACGATGCGGGCATTGGAAAGGGCGTGCTCGGTCATGGGTCGGCATCTTTCTTTGGCTGCTGGCCAAGCGGGTGCCAGCGATGAACGGTAAAGGGTGCGCCGCGCGTTTCTTCAATGAACAATGCGAGGCCGGAAATGGTCAGAGGCTTGTCGACGAACTCGGAAAACCGCGCCGAAAGCACGTCCTGCATGGCGGGCGCGTCACTTTCGTCGATGCGGCCCGTCAGCGTCATATGAAAGCGGAAATCATCCATGACATGCGGATAACCCCAAAGCGACAGATTTTGCCGCTGGCTTTCCGTCAGGTTTTGCGGCCGGCGCCGGGCAATATCGGTCTCCGACAGGGGCGCGCGGAACCGGTCGAAATGGTCAACGATTTCGGCGGCAAAATCCTGCAGCGGCTGATAGGTGCGATCCGGGACGAGCGCGAAAAACGGACCAAGCGCGCCGACGACGATACGCGGAATCTCGAAGGCGGACTGGCTGGCGGCAAAGTCTTCGACGGCTGCGACAAGCTCTGCTTCGCTGTATTTTTCGGCAAGCTCGAAGGGTGCCTTCAGGGTCGCATGAAAACCGTAACGGCGAGGTTCCGCGGTCATTTCAGCATAGCCGTCGTGGTCATCATGCTGCGTGCCGGAAAATGCATTGCGCCCGAGCCAGCGCGACGCCGCTTCGGTTAGCGGATGATCTTTAGCCGGAGAAAAATAGATGGCGTAGCGCACGGCAAGCACTCTTCAGTGTCAAGGGAAACCAGGGATGAAACGCTATTTGGCGTGACTCGCCCGCTTCCCGCAAGGTCAGGAGTGCGAGGTAATGGCTTTCCGTGACAGAATGATGATGCCCGTGGAAAAAAGCGCGGTGAAATGCTGCCCTCGTCTGGAATGTGCCGAAAACGGATGCTGGCACATTGGATGTCGGCGGCAGGCTTCGCAGTAAATCCGGTTTTACGCCTGCGCCCCGAGCAGAACAGCGAACCGGGAGCGGCTTTTGGGTCAAAGCCACCCCCGGTTTTTTGACTTAATGTTGGGTTTTTCCGATCAGGCGCGAGCGCAGCGAGTTCGAGATGTGGTCGAACAGGAAGACGACGAACAGGATGAGCAGGACCATATAGGCAACCTTGTCCCAGTCGGCATTGGTGCCCATCGCCTCCAGGAGTTTTAGGCCGATACCGCCGGCGCCGACCGCACCGATGATAGTGGCGGAGCGGGTGTTGCTTTCCCAGAAATAAAGCGACTGGGAAATGAAGACCGGCAGGACCTGCGGCAACACGCCGAAACGATTGACCGCAATCGGAGACGCGCCGACCGACTTGACGCCTTCGCGCTGCTTGTCGTCCACATTCTCCAGAGCCTCGGCATAAACCTTGCCGAGCGCACCGGTATCGGTGAAAAAGATCGCGGCAATGCCGGGGATCGGCCCGGGGCCGAAGCTGCGGGTGAAGAACAGTGCCCAGATCAGCATGTCGATCGAGCGCAGGAAGTCGAACAGTCGCTTCATGCCCCAGTTGGCTGCCTTGTTGGCGGTGATATTGCGTGCAGCGATGAAGGCGAGCGGCAGGGCAACGAGCGTACCGAACAGCGTGCCCACAAAGGCCATGACCAGCGTCTGCATCAGCTTGGAGAAAATATCGGCATGCTGCCAGACGCTGTTGTCGAGGAAATCATCGGCCATATTGCCGATATTGGAGCGCTCCGGATCGAGCCTCTCCCCCCACAATGCCAGAGCGGCCAGTTCGCCGTAACCCTTGCCCCAGAATTCCGACTTGGTATCAAACAGGAAGTTGGCCCATCCGAGGAATCGCCGCTGGACATAGACCTGGCTGGTGCGGATTTCCGCCTGACCGGCGAAACCGTAATGCACGAGAACCTTGTTGCCGTCCTGCCGGATTTCTTCCGGAAGACCCTCAGGCGCACGAGCGGCGTCGCCATTGATGATGACGGGATAGTTCTTGCCGTCGACATAGACGTCCACCCGGGTCGGGGTCACATCGAGGCGATTTTCCGTACCCGCATAAATGACGCTGTAGCCGCCATCTGGCAGCGGCTGCAACCAGTCGATCTTTGCATCGGTGGGGTACTGTCCACGGCTCGACCATTGCGGATCGACCTTGCCGTCTTCAAAACGCAGACGGGGCTGCGCGCGCCAGGAATACCAGTCCTGAATATAGCTCGAAGCGCGATCCCACCGGCCCTGCATGAAGGTCGGCCCGACATTGAAGAAGAAGAAGCAGGCAGTAAGATAGACGAGGACGGCGGCAATGCCCGTCAGCAGGCCGTATCGCTGCATGAAACCGCGATTGAAAATGGCAGGATGCGCGGCCGTCAGCCTCTCGCGGTCGGCGGTGTTGAGAATGAAGCTGGACGACATCAGGCCGCTCCCCGTCCGAATTCAAAGGATTGATGGCCGATCAGCCTGCGGCGCAGCCAGCTTGAAAACTGGTCGACGGCAATGATTGTGATCAGCAGCAGGATGATGATGGCATAGGTCTTGGAGGCATGGTCGTTACCGATCGAGAGCCGGAAGACCTCGCCGATACCGCCGCCGCCGACGGCGCCGATGATGGTCGAGGCGCGCACGTTGATTTCGGCGCGCAGCAGCGCGTAGGAAACGAAATTGGGCAGAACCTGCGGCACGATGGCGAAGCGCACCCGCTCCAGCCAGTTTGCGCCGGATGCGCGAAGGCCTTCATCCGGCTTCATGTCAGCATTCTCCACCACTTCGAAGAACAGTTTGCCGAGAGCCCCGATCGTATGAATGGAAATCGCGATGATCGCCGCAATCGGCCCGATCGAGAGAATGGCCGTGAGCAAGCCGGCGACGACGATTTCGGGAAAGGCGCGCAGCACTTCCATCACCCGACGCACGATCCAGCGCACAACGCCTGAACCGACAAGATTGGTGGAGGCGAAGAAGCAGAGCACGAAGGCAAAGCTAGTGCCGATGATCGTCGAAACCAGTGCGATATTGAGGGTGATGATCAGCTGGTAGATGAAATGCGGTATGTAGAAGCTGTCGGTGACGTAAACGCGATCCGCGACATAGTTGTATTTCATCGACCCGTTGTCGTAGGGAGACGGCAGGTCGAACATCGCCCGGAAGATTTCCAGCGGACTATCCGGCACGAATGTCTTCAGGAAGTCGAAGAAATACGGCAGCCGCTCGAAGAACTTGCCCGAATTCGCCTCGTTGGCGAAATTCAGCGACGCTGCGAGAATGATCAGAAAGACCACGAGCGAGATGACGGTATAGATCCGCCGTGTCGCAAGCTGCTGTTGATAGTGACGCATGACCGTTCGGGACGATGCGCTTAATCCCTCGGGCGTGAGGGTACCAGGTTGCAGTGTGGTCGCCATGCCGCTCTTCCTTTATTGGCAAAAGCGGCGATGCCGCAAGGCACCGCCGCTTCCGGAACATGATGTCAGGATCAGCCGCCGATAACGGACTTACGGGCGTCGATGATCGTCTGGTAGAAGGACGGATCAACCTTGACGTAGCCGGTGTTCTTGCCCTGGCTGAAGCCCTGGAAGCAAGCGAGGTCCTTCTTCGGCAGTTCCATGAAGAAGGTCTCGACCTTCTGCTTCATGCTGTCGCCGATCTTGTTTGCGACCATGAGCGGACCGTTCGGGATCAGCGGGGACTTCCAGACTTCGACGATATCGTCCATGTCGAGATTGCCCTTCTTGACCATCTGGTAGAGGTTGCCGGCCGTGTAGCCTTCTTCCCACTTGCCGACGCCCGAACCGAAGGTCGTGCCAACGTCGAACTTCTTGTCGAGAACGGCGAGAACGAGGTTCTCATGACCGCCGCCGAAACCGGTTTCGGCGAAGTATTCCTTGACCGGAACGCCGGTTTCCTTCGGGATAGCAACGTTCGGGACGAGGAAGCCGGAGGTGGAGTCAGGATCGGCGAAGCCGATCTTCTTGCCCTTGGCGTCGGCCAGCGTCTTGATGCCGCTGTCCTTGCGGGCGACCATGATGGTGTAATAACCGGTCGAACCGTCAGAGCCAGCCGTGGTCAGGATCGGATCGACAGCCTTCGGATCGGCAAGAGCGATCTTGGCGTAGGAGGAAGCGCCCATGGAGGCGATGTCGATGGTGCCGCCGAGCAGGCCCTGGATAACGCCGTTATAATCCGGCGACGGGAAAACCTGAACTTCGGAAACGCCGGTCGCGGCCTTCAGGCCATCGGCAACGCACTTCGTGTTGCGGATCTGATCGGCTTCGTTTTCGGAACCGTCGAGACCGATACGCAGGACCTTGACGTCCTGAGCCATGGCGGAACCGGCCAGAACGCCAAGGGCGACTGCCGAAAGAAGGATTTTCTTCAA
>Ga0209070_100700_pt1 | contig 12597 bp, 8 predicted proteins | sample SynthPrep_5_END__FD_187205 | JGI IMG/M metagenome (GOLD analysis project Ga0209070, IMG submission 187205) | Synthetic microbial communities from Ohio, USA - SynthPrep_5_END_DS10_MetaG (SPAdes) (version 2) | ecosystem: Engineered > Bioreactor > Aerobic > Activated sludge | place: USA: Ohio... | reverse complement strand
GATCAACCAGCCAACCAGTGTGGCCAGCAGCAGGCTGCCAAACAGCAGCACATGGGAAACACCAAGGGCCAAGGGCCCGACGTCCAGGGTCAGCATCGACTTCTCATTTTCTCGGTTTGGCCCGCGCCGTGGGCTCGGCGATCAACGGATCGTCCGGCCAGTAGTGCTTGGGGTAGCGGCCCTTGAGGTCCTTCCTCACTTCCAGATAGGTGTTGGCCCAGAAGCTGGCCAGATCCTGCGTCACCTGCACCGGACGGCGTGCCGGCCAGGCGGTAGTCGGCACCGCCAACGAGGAGTTGTGGCTGTCCTGCCCCTAAACCAGACCGCAATGAGCCAGCAACATAGAGCGACCAATCCTGAAGGTCATACCGCCCCTAGCCGTTACTGATACACACGTCGGCCAGCTTTAGGAAGCTGAGGGTCTTCGTCAATCCCTGAGTATTCACGTAGGTCATGGTCGCCTGAACCACCTCGCACGTCTGCGACTGTGGCTCTTCGATGCGTATAACCCTGGCGATATCCAGCTTGGTGTCATAGGTATAGGCTGGTGTCTCGGTGCCTTCATCTGCGAGCAACGACGCACTACCCAGAATAATGACGGCCAGCAGACCTGCAAGAGAAAACCTACGAATGTTCATATGCAGCACTCCATGATGGCTGATGACCCGCAGCCCGGACGGTCTTGCAATCACTCCGGTACCTGATGCACCGCAGCGGTAATTGGGAAGAGGACGGGCATCGGTCATAGCGCGCGCTCCGTTGGCTGCACGCTGGCGTCATACTGGGTACGGCGCCGGGACAGCCGGTCCAACGCCAGGTACACCACTGGCGTGGTCAGCAGCGTCAACATCTGGCTGAGCATCAACCCGCCGACGATGGCCACACCCAGTGGCTCGCGCAGCTCCGCTCCGGTGCCGAACGCCATCATCAGCGGCACCGCGCCAAGCAGTGCCGCCAGGGTGGTCATCAGGATCGGGCGAAAGCGGGTGAGGCAGGCCTGGTGGATCGCCTCGCGCGGCGATAGCCCGTCTACGCGCTGGGCATGCAGGGCGAAGTCGATCAGCAGAATGCCGTTCTTCTTGACGATGCCGATCAGCAGGATCAGGCCGATCAGCGCCATGATCGAGAAGTCCAGTTGCCACGCCCACAGCAACAGGATCGCGCCAATACCGGCAGAAGGAAGGGTCGAGAGGATCGTCAGCGGGTGGACGAAGCTCTCGTAGAGCACGCCAAGGATGATGTACACCGCCAGCAGCGCGGTAAGGATCAGCAGCGGCTGGCTGGCCAGCGAGGCCTGGAACGCCTGAGCCGCGCCCTGGAAGGTACCGGTCACAGAGGCCGGCATACCGATTTCCAGTTGCAGCGCTTCGAGTTGCGCCACCGCGTCACCCAGCGCCACCCCTGCACTCAGGTTGAAGGAGATATTGGCCGCTGGCAGCATGCCGTTGTGGGCGATGACCTGAGGCCCGCTCTCCTGCGCTTCGAGACGCGCGAAAGCACGCAACGGCACCATCTCGCCCGTAGTCGGCGAACGCAGATGGAAATAGGCCAGACTCTCGGCGTTACCCCGCTGTGCGGTGCTCAGCTCAAGCACCACCTGGTACTGGTTGGTCTCGGTCTGGAATTCATTGATCTGCCGCTGGCCAAATGCGTCGTACAGGGCGTTATCGACATCGACGGCGGAGAAACCGTAACGGGCCGCCTCATCCCGGTCGATGGTCAACCGTGTGATATTGGCGTCCAGCTGCAGGTCGTGAGACACGTCCTGGAACTGCGGCATCTGCCGCAGGCGCTCGGTCAGTTCACGCGTCCACTGCGCCAGCTCCGCGCTGCTCTGCGCGCGCAATACATATTGATATTGCGCGCGCGGCACTCCCGCGCCGATGTTGATGTCCTGAGCCGCGCGCAGGAAGACCTGAATACCCGGCACCTGGGCCAATTGTGGACGCAGACGGTCGATGACTTCGCTGACGCTTGCGTCACGCTGGCCGGGATCACTCAGCACCAGCCACATGCGGCCGTTACCGATCGAGTCACTGGCGGCGCCACCAACGCCGTGGTTGTAGCTGATCACGGCCGGATCGCGGCTGATGATCGCTTCCAGCTGCTTGTGCTTGGCGACCATTTCTTCATAGGAAATATCGGCAGCCGCCTGGGTGAAACCCATGACGAAAGCGGTGTCCTGCAGCGGGAAGAAGCCCTTGGGGATCATCATGAAACTCGCCACGCTCAGCACCACGCTCAGCATGAAGACGCCGAGCATGCTGCGCTGGTGATCCAGCGCCCAACGCAGGGCGCGGTCATAGCCCTTGATCAAACCGTCGGTGAAACGCGATGTGCGGGACGCCTGGTGCTTCGGCGCCTGCATGAACAGCGCCGCCAGGGTCGGCACCAGCGTCAGGCAGACCACCACGGAAATCAGGATGGCCGCCGTCGCGGTCAGGGCGAACTCGCGAAACAGGCGACCGATCACCCCGCCCATGAACAGCAGCGGAATGAACGCCGCGATCAGCGAGACACTGATCGACATCACGGTGAAGCCGATTTCCCGCACGCCCTTGAGTGCCGCGTCATAACGGCTCTCGCCAGCCTCCAGGTGACGGTGAATGTTCTCCACCACGACAATCGCATCGTCGACGATGAAACCCACGGCAATCACGATGGCCACCAGCGTCAGGTTGTTCAGGCTGAAGCCGGCCAGGTACATCACCGCACAGGTGGCGACCAGGGAAACACCCAGCACGGCGGAAACGATCAAAGTCGCCGACCACTGGCGCAGGAACACGGCCATCACCCCAATGACCAACACGACGGCGATGACCAGGGTCAGCATGACCTCATGCAGCGAGGAGCGAATGGTGCGGGTACGGTCGTTGAGAACCTCGACCTCCATGGTCGCCGGCAGCGCCTCGCGTAATCCAGGCAGGGCCGCCCGAATGCGGTCGGCGGTGGCGACGATATTGGCACCCGGCTGGCGACGGATCACCAGAGCAACGCCAGGACGGCCGTTCGGCCAATACGCGGTGTAGTCGTTTTCCGCCCCAAGCCGAACTGTGGCCAGATCCTTGACGCGCACCGCAGAGCCGTTGCGGTAAGTGACGATGATGTCTTCGTACTCGTGCGCTTCGAACAGCTGGTCGTTGACCGCCAACGTGGAAATACGGCTGCTGCCGAATAGCGCGCCCTTTGGCAGGTTGACGCTGGCGCGCTGCACGGCCTCACGGATATCGGCCATGGTCACGCCGGCAGCGGCCAGCACTTCCGGACGAGCCTGGATGCGTATGGCCGGACGCTGCTGGCCAACCAGATCGATCAGGCCAACCCCCTGGATCTGGCTCAACTGCCGCGCCAGGACGGTTTCGGCCTGGTCGCTGAGTTCGATCAGCGACAGCGTGTCGGAATTGACGCTGAGGATCAGGATTGGGCTGTCCGCCGGGTTGACCTTGCGCCAGATAGGCAAACTCGGCATGTCCTCGGGCAAGCGCGCCGAGGCGGTGTTGATCGCCGCTTGAACCTCCTGGGCGGCGCTGTCGATGTCCTTGTCGAGCGTGAACTGCAAGGTCAGCGTGAGCATGCCCAGAGAGCTGGCAGAGGTCATCTCGGTGATGCCGGAAATGCTGCTGAACTGCACCTCCAACGGCGTCGCCACCGATGAGGCCATGGTCTCGGCACTGGCCCCCGGCAGGCTGGCGGTGATCTGAATGGTCGGAAAATCCGCCTCGGGCAATGGCGCGATCGACAGCCGGGGAAAGGCAAGCATACCCATCAGCACCAGTGCGACAGTCAGCAGGATCGTGCCGACCGGGTGATCCATAAACCAGGCATACAGGCTGCGCCCCTTCATCAGAACACCCGCCTTTCAGCGACAGCGGCCTCCCGCACCGGCGCTTCATCGAGAATACGCACCGGCGTACCGGGACGCAGGCGAGAGTGGCCGTCAACCACGACCGAATCGCCGGCAGCCAAGCCATTGATCACGGCGATCTCGTTGTCGGCATGGAGCACTTGTACGGCTTGCGTCTCGACGCTGCCGTCCACCACACGCCACACCAGCACATGATCGATGCCCTGGCGCAGGGCGCGCTGCGGTATCACCAATGCATCGGCCAAGGTCTGCACCCGCAGCGTCACCGCCACCGACTGATCCGGCCACAAGCGCCCTTCAGCGTTGGCAAAATCAGCCTTGAGCCTGATGGTGCCGGTCTGGCTCGACACGCGGTTGTCGATCAGCGCCAGTCGCCCCTCGCCCAACAGGGTGCCGCCGTCACTCGAGTAGGCCTGCAACGGAACGGGGCTGTGATCGTTGCCGGCCAGCAGTGCCTGCAACTGCGGCAACATCCCCTGGGGCAGCGCCACCTCGACGCTGATCGGATCCAGCTGCACCACCGAGAACAGTCCCTGCGCGTCGCCAGCCCGCAGAAGGCTGCCTTCATGCACGTTATGAATGCCGACCCGACCGTCGTTCGGCGCATGGATACGGGTGTGGGAAAGTTGCACCTGGTTGGCCGCCACACTCGCCTCGTTGGTGCGCACCGTAGCCTGCAGTTGCGTCACCAACGCACTCTGCTGATCAAGTGTCTGGGCCGAGATGGCGGAACTCCTGGACAGAGCCTGATACCGCCTCAGATCCAACCTGGCCGACGCCAACTGGGCCTGGGATACGGCCAGTTGCGCCTCGGCCTGATTCAGGGCGGCGACGATGGCCCGGTCATCGATGCGTGCGAGCAGATCGCCACGGCTGACGAGCTGCCCCTCCCGAACCGGCATCTCGACCAGCACACCATCGACCTGCGGGCGGATATCCACGCTACGCAGCGAGCGGACGGTACCCAACGCGCTGACCAGTACCGGCACCGAACGCTGCTCCACCGTGACGACCCGGACGGGAATCGCTGGAGCCGCCACAGCAGCGGTGGCCGCTGACGGTGCAGGCCAGAAATAGATAGCGACGGCAGCCACTACACAGCCCGTGACGAGGGCCGAACCGAACCATTTCCCGAACGTACTGGGCTCTGCCACGACACTCTCCTCACCTAAGATGTGAGGGCCACTCTAGGGCGGGCAGACTGACGTCAAGGTGACCGCAGACTGACAGGAAGATGTCAGCCTGCTGCGCTCTGGTAACTGCCTGGTTCGACCAAAGGCATCAGGCGAGCGATTCGCTGGTCAGGGAAAAGCCGAAGGTGTTGCAGCCCGCCTCGCTGCGGGCGAACACCCGGCCACCGTGCATGGATGCCACCGCACGCACGATCGAAAGCCCCAGACCATGATGCGCATCGCTACGCGCCCTGGCCGCATCGGCACGGTAGAAGCGCTCGAACAGGCGCTCCAGGTGCTCGCTGTCGATGGGCTCGCCGACATTGGACACGCTCACTTCGGCCTGCATGCCATTGCTCACCAGACTGACCGTGATGGTGCTGCCCGGGTCGGCGTAGCGCGCCGCGTTCTGCAGCAGGTTGGCCAAAGAGCGGTGGAACAGCCGGCGGTCGATACGCGCCCGCATGTCGCCCTCAATCACCACGTTCAGGTGTTTGTCGAACAGCACAGGCTCCAGGTATTCCACGGTCTTGGAGGCTTCCTCGTACAGCGAGACATCGCTCAATTCGGTCGCCCGCTGGCCGCTTTCGGCACCGGCCAGGAACAGCATGTCGTTGACGATGGCGCCCATGCGCTCCAGCTCTTCCAGGTTCGATTGCAACAGATCCTGAAGCTCGTTCAGGTCGCGGTCATGGACAAGTGCGACCTGGGTCTGTCCGATCAGGTTGGTCAGAGGCGTGCGCAGCTCGTGAGCGACGTTGGCATTGAAGCCTTCAAGCTGGCACCAGGCCGCCTCCTGTCGGGCGAGCGCGCCATTGAACGACACCGCCAGTTCCTGTAGCTCGCTGGGCAGCGCCTCGGTCTCCAAGCGCTGTTTAGAGTCGCCGGGCGGCAGGCTGTTGGCCTGATTGCTCAACCGGCGCACCGGTCTCAGGCCGAGCCGCGAAACCCAGTAACCGAGCAGCGCCGCCAAGGCGATGCCCAGCGCCGAGGTGAAGATAAGGGCTCTGGTGAAATTCCCCAGCGTGCCCATGAAGGGCGTCGAATCAAGCCCGACGATGAAGCGCAGCTCCGGGCGGCTGCCCATGGCTGGAATGGTTTTGGTCAGCAGCACCATCGGGCAGTGATGATCCGGCATGTCCATGACGGAAAAACCATCCGGCTGCTGCGAACGAGCCTGACCATCCGGCATCGCACCGCCGTAGCTATAGTTGCTATCGTCGCTCAGCACCCAGTAGAGCACCCGCTCGTCGCTAGGTGTCAGGGTGTCCAGTTTCTGGTGCACCCCGACCCAGTCCTCAGGCGACTCGTACTTCGACAGCAATGGGTCGAGCACGGAGTGACGCAGGATCAGCTCGTTGTGCATCTGTTCGTCCAGCGACTGCTTCAGGGAGCAGCGCAGCAGCACCGCACTGGTCGAGGTGATCAGAATGGCCGCCAGCGCGAACATCAGGGCCAGGCGCCTGGCGATCGATACCTTCATATCGCTGTGCGGCCTTGCTGGTTGTTGTCTTCGCGGCTTTCCAGCACGTAGCCCATACCGCGTACGGTATGCAGCAACTTGCGGGCGTATGGGGCATCCACCTTGGCGCGGACGCGCTTGATCGCGACCTCCACCACGTTGGCGTCGCTGTCGAAGTTCATGTCCCAGACCTGCTCGGCGATCATCAGCTTGGAGAGTATTTCCCCCTGGTGTCGCGCCAGCAGGCTCAGCAGAGAGAACTCCTTGGCCGTCAGATCCAGACGCACGCCGGCCCTGGTGACCTTGCGTGCCTGCAGATCCATTTCCAGATCGTCGATGCACAGATGTGTCAGATCGGCGGTGTCGGCAGCGCGGCGGCGGATCAGCGCCTGGATACGTGCCACCAGTTCGGCAAAGGAAAAGGGTTTGCCCAGGTAGTCATCAGCGCCCTCGCGTAAACCGCGCACGCGGTCGTCCACCGTGCCCCGGGCCGATAGCATGATGACCGGGGTCTTCTTCTGCAGTCGCAGCCCCTGCAACACGCCATAGCCATCCTTACCCGGCAACATGACATCGAGGATCACCACGTCGTAATCCATCTCCAGCGCGCAGTGCAGTCCATCGATGCCATTGCTGGCGACATCGACAATGTAACCCAGCTCGCTCAAGCCTCTGTGCACGTAAGAGGAGGTCTTTTCTTCATCCTCGACGATGAGCAAACGCATTCGGCAACTCCTCTCAGATAACGATGGACAGGGACGTGTTACCTGCCGCACCCCTCAGTTTATATAGCGCCAAGTGTCCGCAGACTGACCGCCTCCTGACATTTTTGTCAGAAACCCTACCCCCTGCCTACAAGGGCATTGCGCCACCCGACCAACGAAATGGTATGGCGCATGCGCAACTGCAGAATCGGGCAAGTATCCCGGAGCTTTGCGCAGTTATCGGCAATCTTGCAGCACTAGAATCAGCATCCGTGTTATTCCGGCACGCCATTGACCTACCCCGACCAACATGAGCGACTCACGCCCCCTCTCCTTACCACTGACTCTCGCCGCACTGGCATTGCTATCGGCCGGCAGCGCCCACAGCGAGGACTCGTCGTCGCCTCTTGGGCAGACCAGTTTCGCTGCGTATCGGGAAGAAACCCGACAATGGTTGGAACAAGCACGTGATTTCCAGAGCCCGAACCATGTCGCCGAACTGGACTGGAACGCACCGCAGGAGTGGCGGCCCGAGCGGCCGGCCAGCCGGGGCATCCTGCTCGTGCACGGCCTGGGCGACTCGCCCTGGTCGTTCAGCGACCTCGGCCCAAGACTGGCCAAGCAAGGGTTTCTGGTACGCACCCTGCTCCTGCCTGGGCATGGCAGCAAACCCGCCGACCTGCTGAACACGCGCCTGGAAGAGTGGCGCCAACTGCTAAGCGAACAGGCCGCCGTGCTCGCCAAAGAAGTACCCCACATCTACCTCGGTGGCTTTTCCACTGGGGCCAACCTGGTACTGCATTACGCCTACGAACACCCAGACGTCGAGGGCCTGCTGCTGTTCTCGCCAGCCTTCAAGTCGAATACTGCCTATGATTGGCTGCCCTCGCTGATCGCCTGGGCCAAGCCCTGGCTACGCGAGCCAAGCCCCGATCGACCGACGCAAACGCCGGTGCGCTACCTGAACGTACCGACCAATGCTTTCGCCCAGTTCTACCGAAGCAGCGTCACGGTGCGCGCCAAGCTGAATGCGGGGAGTTACGACAAACCGGTACTGCTGGTCGTTGCCCAGCACGACTCGGTGCTGGACACCGCACATATCCGCGACACCTTCACCCAACGCTTCACGCACCCGGCCAGCCGCCTGGTGTGGTACGGCACAGCAGACGTGGAAACATCGCTGGAGCGGCGAATTCTGACGCGCAGCGATGCCCTGCCTGAACGACGAATCAGCCAGTTCTCGCACATGGGCGTGCTGTTCTCCCCGCACAACCCGCTCTACGGTGAGCAAGGGTCACAGCGTATCTGCTGGAATGGCCAGGACGACCTGGGTATGGCGGGATGCGAAGCGGGCGAGAGCGTCTGGTATTCGGACTGGGGCTACCGCGTCGCTGGTAAATACCATGCCCGCCTGACCTACAACCCCTACTTCGACTGGCAAAACGAAGTCATGGTCGAGGTATTGAATGCCTCGCAGCACTCGACTGCCTCATTGACGTCCAGCCATAGCAGACGTTGAACGCTCACGAGATCCGCCAGTCAACGGCAACCCAGATCACATGATGGCGCGCCGCAACGCCACCATGTGGTTGCGTGGCGATGCCCCGAAGAACCGGCTGTATTCCCGGCTGAACTGCGAAGGGCTTTCATAGCCCACGCGATAACTGGCAACCGAGACCTCGACCCGCTCTTGCAGCATCAGCCGGCGCGCTTCTTCGAGACGAAGCCTCTTCTGGTACTGCAACGGGCTCATGCCGGTCATTGCCTTGAAACGGTGGTGCAGGCTGGAAGTACAGAGATTGATCCGCCGGGCCAGATCCTCGATACGCAGGGGCTGCCGGTAGTTCGCGTGCAACCACTCAACCGCCTGCCCCACGCGATGGGTCTGGAAATTGGCCATGGCCCTATCGCGCAACTGATGGCCATGCCGACCGTGCAACAACCGATAAAGAATTTCCTTGTAGGCCAGGGGCGCCAGCATGGCGATGTCCCGGGGCGTGTCCAGCAGACGCAACAGCCTGAGCATGGCCTCCAGCAACGGCTGGTCGAGCGGCTCGACATGCAGCCCGGAAGAAAGCGGCTTCTGCAGCAGCTGTTTGGGGTCGGCGTCGAAGATCAGTTGGCTGACTGCATCGGCTTCGATGTCGAGCCGGATGAGCAGCAGCGGCCGGCTCTGCGAGACGTCCTCGGCGCGAAATACCAGCGGCTGGGCCTGAGAGACCAGCAGCCACTGCATGCAGCCGAAACGATAGCGCTCATCGCGCAGACGCACCTCCTGCTGTCCCTGGACGGCGACATACAAGGCCGGCGTCCGCTCGATCAGGAACGTCTCGACACTCGCGCCGCTCCTGATCAGTCGCAAGGGCGCGATCGGCGTCTGGTGCGCGCCATCGCTCGGTGCAAAACGCGTCAGGATATCCGCAAGTTCCAGCAGCGACGCAGACAGTGCAGCATCATCCATGCACAGGTCATAACGGGATTGACTCACCACGGCCTCCTTCTCCAAACCCCTCCTGACTGGGGGCATCGTCAGGTCTTAGGTCGCAGTCTAAGGAGCGCCAGGTGTCCCAGAGCTGACCGCACCCTGACAATTCTGTCAGGAGGCGCTCGCCAGCCTTACTTGCGCGGTTTGGCCCGCGCCGTGGGCTCGGCGATCAACGGATCGTCCGGCCAGTAGTGCTTGGGATAGCGGCCCTTGAGATCCTTCTTCACTTCCAGATAGGTATTGGCCCAGAAGCTGGCCAGGTCCTGGGTGACCTGCACCGGACGGCGTGCCGGGGACAGCAAATGCAGCTTGAGCCCCAGACGGCCACCGGCGATGCGCGGTGTCGTGGCCAAACCGAACAACTCCTGCAGGCGCACGGCGAGCACCGGCGGGTGCTCCGTGTAGTCGATAGCGATGCGCGAGCCGGACGGCACGCTCAGCGCGCGCGGCGCCAGCTCGTCGAGACGTTGCGGCAAGGGCCAGGGCAGCAGCGTCTGCAGGATCGAGGGCAGGTCGAGGCCTGCGAAGTGGCTGAGGCGGTTGACCTTGCTTAAGAATGGCGTCAGCCACTGCTCGAGGCTGGCCAGCAGGGCGGCATCGGACAAGTCCGGCCATTCGCTCTGCCCCTGTTGCTGCATGTCCAGTTCACGCAACAGCGCCACGCGCGCCTGCCATTGGCGCAACTCGGGCGTCCAGGGCAACAGCTCCAGTCCCTTGCGCCGCACCAGCCCGACCAGGGCGCGGCAACGTGCCGCCTCGTCCAGCGCGGCCAGCGCCTGGCGTTCCAGCACCAGCTCGCCGACCTTGCGCTGGCGCTCGGCGCGCAGCACGCCTTCACGCTCGTCCCAGTCGAGCACGTCCAGCGTCGCGACCTGCTCGGCGAGCTCACGCTCGAACAGCGCCGGGTCGAGATCGGCGGCGAGATAGATACGCTCCTCGCGCTGGCCCTGGCGACTGCCCAGGTCGGCCACCACCAGCCATTCGTGCTTCATCAAGGCATCGGCTTCACCGAACTGCGCGGCACGTCCATTGGCCAGGCGATAGTCGGCGCCACCGGCGCGGCGCTGCTGGGCGATGCGGTCGGGGTAAGCGAAAGCCAGCAGGCAGCCGAGCCAGCGCGGATGCTCGGGATCGCTCACCATCTGGTTCGCCGACCGCCCCCTGAGCAGCCCCTGGAACTGCTTGGCCAGTTGCCGCGCGCGCTGCACGCCGCCCACGGCGTTGCGCGCGGCGCGGCTTTCGCCGCTGAGCAGGGCCAGACGACTGTGCAAGTCGGCGCCACCGCCGCGCAGGATATCGCGCTCGGACAACAGCGCGGCCAGATCGCAGGCCAACGCACCGAGGCCCAGCGCCTGGCCGCGCAGCAGCAGATGGGCAATACGCGGATGGCTCGGCAGCTCGGCCATGGCCTGGCCGTGGGCATTGAGTGCACCACGTTCATCCAGCGCACCAAGGCGACCGAGTAGATCCAGCGCCTGGGCGTAGGCGGCAGGCGGTGGCACGTCTAGCCAGCTCAGTTCCTGCGGTGTCACGCCCCAGCGCAGCAGTTGCAAGGCCAGTCCGGCCAGATCAGCCTGCAAAATCTCCGCGCCGGAATAGGCACTGAGCTGTTCGTGCTGCGCCTGCGACCACAGCCGATAGCACACGCCCGGCTGCAGGCGCCCGGCACGACCGGCGCGCTGGGTGGCGGAGGCGCGGGAAATGCGCTGGGTGTCGAGGCGGGTCATGCCACTGGCCGGGTCGAAGCGCGGCACCCGCGCCAGGCCGGCATCGATGACCACACGCACGCCGTCGATGGTCAGGCTGGTCTCGGCGATATTGGTGGCCAGCACCACCTTGCGCTTGCCCTCAGGCGCCGGCTCGATGGCGGCACGCTGGGCGGATAGATCCAGCTCGCCATGCAGCGGACAGAGCAGGATGTCGTCGTGCCCGCTCAGCGCGTCGCCCAGTTGCTCGGCCACGCTGCGAATCTCGGCCTGCCCCGGCAGGAACACCAGCAGGCTGCCGGGCTCGTCGGCCAGCGCCTGCTGCACCGTCTGCACTACTCGCGGCTCGATCCACTCACCGGGCGCCAGCGGCGCGCCCCAGCGGATATCCACCGGGAACATGCGCCCTTCGCTGCGCAGCACCGGCGCATCGCCAAGCAATGCCGACAGACGCTCGCCTTCGAGAGTGGCGGACATCAGCAGCACCTTGAGCGGCGCCTCGCCGCTGCCTTCGCCGCGGAACATGGCGCGGCCATTGAGTGTCAGCGCCAGGGCCAAGTCGGCATCGAGACTGCGCTCGTGAAATTCGTCGAAGATCACCAGACCGACACCATCCAGCGCCGGATCGTCCTGCAGGCGGCGGGCCAGGATGCCTTCGGTGACCACCTCGATGCGCGTGTTCGGCCCCACCTTGCTGTCCAGGCGAATGCGATAACCAACCGTCTCGCCGACCCGCTCGCCCAGCTCGCTGGCCAGGCGTTCGGCGGCAGCACGCGCTGCCAGGCGACGCGGCTCGAGCATGAGGATGGTTTGCCCGGCCAGCCAGGGCGCATCGAGCAGCGCCAGTGGTACGCGGGTGGTCTTGCCAGCGCCGGGCGGCGCCTCCAGCACCACTTCGTGGCGGGCGCTCAGCGCATCACGCAAATCAGGCAGCAGCGAATCGATCGGCAGGGTGTTCATCATTTCTCCACAGCAGGTCGGCGATTATAACGGCGAACCGCCTGCCAACTTGCTGGTCTGAAACAGCGCGCTGCAGTTTTGCAATCATCGCCTTGCTATAGTTGCGCCACTTTTTTCTGGAGGTGCTCATGCGCACGAAATCCCGCTTCATCGCCGGCGTTGTCGCCGCTACCCTGCTCGCCCAACTGACTGCTTGCGGCTCGATCTTCTACCCGGATCGCCGCGGCCAGATCGAAGGCCGGA
>Ga0209070_100698_pt1 | contig 12659 bp, 14 predicted proteins | sample SynthPrep_5_END__FD_187205 | JGI IMG/M metagenome (GOLD analysis project Ga0209070, IMG submission 187205) | Synthetic microbial communities from Ohio, USA - SynthPrep_5_END_DS10_MetaG (SPAdes) (version 2) | ecosystem: Engineered > Bioreactor > Aerobic > Activated sludge | place: USA: Ohio... | reverse complement strand
GCTGAAACCACTGTCTTCCAAATAGGCCGCGAGGCTCGCGCGCACTACTTCGTCATCATCGATTATCAGCAGCGTGGCACTGGTTTTTGGCATGTGGGCAAACGGCGCCAGAATTAGGTTGGCGTAGTTCGCGGGGCATCTGGCCCTGCGCAGACTACTGGATTCGCTTTCTAGCCTCTCTGCTGCACCGCTTTCGAGCATTGACTGCAAACGCGGTTGCACCAGAGGTGCCCTTCTAAGGCGCAGACGGTACTCCCATCCGCAGAGCGTTTCAAGCATGCGCCGATGGTCGCTTGACGACTTTACTTGTCAAATCACCGAGAGTTATAAGAACAGCTCAAACCGTAACCCAATGGAAGGACGAACCTATGAGTCAAACCAGTCGGGACTACAGCGAAAAGCGCGATTTCATCCGCATGCGGGTCGATGCCGATGTCGTGTTGATTCATGAAGGGGATGAGGTTTCAGGGGTGTGCATCGACCTCTCCAGCAGTGGCATGCAGGTCGAAGCACCGCGCCAGTTCGCGGTCGGTGACCGTTTGAGCGTGCGGATCGACTCTGAACACGCAGCGTTAAGTGGGCTTGAAGCCGAGACCGAAGTGGTGTGGATCAGGCCACAGGACGGCGGCGGCCAGAAGCTCGGCCTGACCATTCTGAAAATGAAATAGCTACACACAAAAAAGGCGACCCTGAGGTCGCCTTTCTTTTTACCGGTCGAGATTAAAAATCGTCTTCGACCTGGCCATCCTTCACTTTGAACTCGCGGTTCTGCAAGTAAGCGTTGCGGATGAAGGTGTACTTGTCGCCGCTGATCAGCTTCTCGCTCGACAGCAGGCTGGCGCGGGTGTCGACGATGTTCAGGCCGAAGATCGAGTTACGCGTAGGCACGTGGTCGATGTAGCGGTACATACCGGTGTAGCTGTCGACGTACTTGGAAGGCGCATCACGCAACGTGCTCGGCCCCATCAGCGGCAGCATCACGTATGGACCGCTACCTACGCCCCAGTAACCGAGGGTCTGGCCGAAGTCTTCGTCGCTGCGGTTCAGGCCCATTTTGGTGCCGACATCGAAGAAGCCGAGCAGACCGAACGTGGTGTTGAAGATCAAGCGCGCCGTGTCGACGCCAGCGGCAGCCGGTTTGGCCTGCAGGATGTTGTTGGCAAGGTTGGTGACGTCACCGACGTTGCGGAACATGTTGTGGATGCCGTCTTCAAGGAACTGCGGCGTGACAAACTCATAGCCCTGGGCCAATGGCTTCAGCGCGTAAGTGTCAACGAAGTCGTTGAACTGGAAAATCGGGCGGTTGACGCTTTCCCAAGGGTCTTCTTCCGTTGCCGCCTGAGTGGCGAACGGCGCCAGCAACAGGCCGGCACATACACTTAGCTGAGCGAGCGGATAGCTCCAGCGCATAGAAAAACTCCTTGGATTTGTACTGTCGCGGACATCGGAGTCCGGGCATTAAGGTCGCTAGTATAAGCGTAAACGCCGGTTTGGACAGTCGGCCAATTGTGCAAAGTTGTAGGACGCTTCCCACGTCGCGCTTCACATAGCCGTCACGCAACTGTCACCTGGAATGACTAGCCTTATCGCTATTTCAGGGACGTTGCCATGTCACATGCCGAAACCTTGCCCCTCGCCGCGCCGGGCCTGACAGCCGTACTGTTCGGACTCAGCGGCTGTCTGGTGGATTTCGGTGCTCGTGCCCGGCAACAGACGATCGCCCTGCCCGAGCATGCCGAGGCAACACCGGGCGCGCTCGACAGCCTGCACAATTTGCAGCGCCAGCAGATTCCCTGCGCCTGGCTGGATGAACTGCCCCCTGCGCTCGCCCAATCGTTGTCGGCCTTACTCCCGGCGTCAATCAAACCTGCGCAACATTCGGCAACAATCAATCCGTGGCCTGCGCCGAACGCCTGCTGGCAAGCCTTGATGGACTTGAACGTCGCCAGTCTGGACGGCTGCGTATTGGTCAGCGGTGAGCCGCGCCTGTTGCAGGCCGGCCTGAACGCCGGGCTATGGACCATCGGCCTCGCCTCCTGCGGCTCGCTGTGCGGCCTGGCACCCCACGAATGGCAAGCCTTGAGCCAGAAAGAACGCGAACACTTGCGCGGCAAGGCGACCGTGCAGTTATTCGGGCTGGGCGTGCATTCGGTGATCGATCATTTGGGCGAACTCGACACTTGTTTGGCAGACATCAGCCTGCGCCGCCTCAAAGGCGAAAAGCCCTGATCGGGATCATGCAGGTTTGCCGGGAGTGGATTAATCTAAAGGTCAGCCATAGACCTTTGGCGCGCGGCTGCGGTCAATGCCAGTGCCTATTGATAAAAGGAAAACACCATGCCCGCCCAAGAACTGCAAAAACAGCTCGAGACCCTGCGCGAGCAGCTGGAGCAGAATCCGCCGCTGTCGGAAGTTGAGCGTGAGGATTTGCATGCGCTGATGGCGCAGATTGAACTGGAACTTGAACTCGAAACCAAGACCAACGATTCGAACATTGCCGACGGCGTGAACCTCGCCGTTGAACGCTTTGAAGTTGACCATCCAACCATAGCTGGCACCCTGCGCAACATCGTCAACGCACTGGGCAGCATGGGGATCTGACTCCCCCCGAAACGCAAAAAGCCCTGCCATCACTGGCAGGGCTTTTTCATTTCAACTTTGGCAATGCGTTCCCCTGTAGGAGTGAGCCTGCTCGCGATAGCGGTGTGTCAGTTAGCATCATCGTCAGCTGACACACCGCTATCGCGAGCAGGCTCACTCCTACAGTTTATATTTATTGACGCACGAGCCGATGGTTCGGCAGCTGTACGCTTTCGGTGCTGCGATACGGGTTGATGTCCAGTCCGCCGCGACGCACGTAACGTGCAAACACCGTCAGCTTCTCTGGTTTCAGCAACCGCTGCAGATCGAGGAAAATCCGCTCCACACACTGCTCATGGAAGTCCGAATGCTGACGGAAGCTGACGATGTATTCGAGCAGACTCGCATGATCCAGCGCCGAGCCGCGATATTCCACCACCACACTGCCCCAGTCCGGCTGACTGGTCACTGGGCAATTGGATTTGAGCAGATGGCTGTGCACGCTCTCTTCCACAATCCGCGAATCATCGCAACGTAGCAGTTCCGGGCGCGGATGCTCATAGTTGCTGACACTGATATCCAGATCGTCGATGCACACGCCCGGCAACGCCACAACGCCTTCCGCTTCCACGTCCTTCAGGCTGCGAACCCGCACGCCCACCGATTTGCCGGCAGCGGCAGAAAGGTCCTGGACCAGCGTTGCTTCCAAAGAAGTGACGTCGGCAAACGCCGTCTGGTTCAGCGAGTTCAAATACAACTTGAACGACTTCGATTCGATGATGTTCGGCGAATCCGCCGGGATGCTGAATTCGCCGATCGCCACCACCGGCTTGCCCGACGGCAGCAGCCACGACAGCTCGAAGCAGTTCCAGAAATCCACACCTTTATACGGCAGGGTTTCGGCGGTCAGGCCCAGTTCGGCCCATTTCGCGGTGCGCGGAATCGGGAACAGCAGGGACGGCGTGTATGTGGCGATGTATTCGCTGGATTTGCCCAGCGGCGAATGTTCGGCTGCGGGATGCATGGCGGAAACCTGACTGAAGAATCAGCGGATTCTACCAGTCTTTGCCCGCGCCTTTGAGTGCTTACTGACTGACCGTCAGTTTGCCGACCATGCCCGCCTGATAATGCCCGGGAATATTGCAGGCAAATTCCAGGATCGTCGCTTTGCTGAAGGTCCAGGTCAGCTCGGCAGTTTTGCCCGGCTCGACCAGCACGCTGTTCGGATCGTCGTGCTTCATGCCGTGGCCCATCGCCGCGTGATCCATGCCAGCCATGTCGTGGGACATTTCCTTCATACCGGTAGGCGTAAGCATGCCGCTTTGCTGCATCTGCAACATTTCCTGCTGGTGTTTGGCGTGCATCGCTGCGTCACCGAGGTTGAATTCGTGCAACAACTGGCCTTTATTCACCAGCACAAAACGAACGGTCTCACCGGCCTTGATCTGAATCGCCTTGGGATCGAAGGACATATCACCCATCACCACCTCGATACTGCGCGTGGCGTTGGCGGCAGGTGCTGGCTGGCCAAAATCGTAGGTGTGAGCTGGCGCGGCCCACACTGGCGAACTCAGCGCCACCAGACAGGCAGCCAACGTCAGGGATTGGCGTAAAAACATGGTCGTTCTCCAACAAGTTAAGGTTCAGCCTGTGGGAGACTTTAGCCGGCCTGCGCTGGCACCTACCTGACAGGCAGATTACAACTTTGTCAGGTTGGCGCTTACCGCACGCGCTCACGGTATAAAGCCTTAGTTACTACAACCCGAGTCGCCCATGAAACTGTTGATCGTCGAAGACCAAGCGAAAACCGGCCAATACCTGCGCCAGGGCCTGACCGAGGCCGGGTTCAACACGGAACTGGTGGCCGACGGCAACAGCGGTCAGCAACTGGCGCTGAGCGGTGATTACGCGCTGCTGATCCTCGACGTGATGCTGCCGGGTCGCAGCGGCTGGCAGATTCTGCAAGCGGTGCGCAGCGCCGGACTGGATACGCCGGTACTTTTTCTCACGGCCAAAGACGCGGTGGAGGACAGGGTGCATGGCCTCGAACTGGGCGCCGACGACTATCTGGTCAAGCCCTTCGCTTTCTCCGAACTGCTGGCGCGGGTGCGCAGCCTGTTGCGTCGCGGCAGCGCTACAACCCAGGAAACCAGTCTGCAACTGGCCGACCTGCGGCTGGATCTGATCCGCCGCCGGGTTGAACGCAGCGGTCAGCGCATCGACCTGACCGCCAAAGAATTCGCGTTATTGGAGATGCTCCTGCGCCGTCAGGGTGAGGTGCTGCCGAAATCGCTGATCGCCTCACAGGTCTGGGACATGAATTTCGACAGCGACACCAATGTCATCGAAGTGGCGATCCGCCGTTTGCGCCTGAAAATCGACGACGAGTTTCCCAACAAATTGATCCACACCGTACGCGGCATGGGTTACGTGCTCGAAGAGCGTGGCGCCTGATGCGCCGGCTGTCTCTGAGTTCGCGTCTGGCCTTGTTGTTTGCCGCTTGCACCGCCGTGGTTTCACTGTTTGCCGGGGTGCTGTTCAACCGCGCCAGCGAGGCGCACTTCATCGAACTCGACCAACAGCAACTGGACGGTAAGCTGATTGGACTGCGCCGCGCCTTGCAGGATGTTCAACCCGCTCAACGTGAGGCGCGGCTGGCGGATGAGCTGAGCCGTCAGGCCGATCTGTCGTTGCGCATTACCGGCACTGACGGCCAGCGCTGGTATGACAGTTCGACGCAAATCCCCAAGGATTTGCCGCAACAATCCGGCCTGTTGACAGTTAGCAACGACGGCACCGATTACCGCGTGCTCAACGCCCCGCTCTACCCGGAAAACGCCGATTCCCCGCAACTGACAATGCTGCTGGACATCACCCATCACCAGCACTTCCTGCAACGCATGCAGCATCTGATCTGGCTGACTGTCGGTCTCTCGGCACTGGCCACCGCTTTGCTCGGTGCCTGGGCAGCACGCAGCGGCTTACGGCCATTGCGGCGCATGAGCGCGGTCGCCCGTGGGATTTCCGCACAATCGCTGAATGCGCGACTGCCGGAAGCGCAAATGCCACCCGAGCTTGCGGAAATGGCCCACAGCTTCAACGCCATGCTCGCACGCCTCGACGACTCGTTTCAGCGGCTCTCGGCGTTTTCCGCCGACATCGCTCATGAGTTGCGCACGCCATTGTCGAACCTGCTGACCCACACTCAAGTCACCCTCACCCGCCCTCGGCCGATCGAGGATTACCGCGAAGCGCTGCACAGCAACCTCGAAGAGCTGCAATGGATGGCACAACTGGTCAACGACATGTTGTATCTGGCCAAGGCTGACCACGGTTTGCTGATGCCCAAGCGCGAAGCGCTGGAACTGGCGGACGAGACCGATGTGTTGCTGGAGTTTTTTGCGCCGCTGGCGGAGGACGCCGGGGTCAAGCTGACGCGCGAGGGCAATGCGCGGATCGAAGGTGATCGCAGCATGTTGCGCCGTGCCTTGTCGAATTTGCTCGATAACGCGCTGCGGTTTACCCCGGTCGAGGGCTACGTGAGCTTGCGGATCGTTGATCAACCGAACGCGGTACGCATTTCAGTCGAAAACAGTGGCGAAGGGATTTCAGCGGAGTTGTTGCCACGCCTGTTTGATCGATTTTATCGGGCCGATCCGGCGCGACAGGAAGGTAGCAGTGAGCATGCGGGATTGGGGCTGGCGATTACTCAGTCGATCGTCCGCGCCCATGGTGGGCAGATTCATTGCGAATCTGAAGCGGGATGGACGCGGTTTGTGATTGAGCTACCTCGAACCTGATCGTTCCCACGCTCTGCGTGGGAATGCAGCCCGGGACGCTCCGCGTCCCTTCCAGAGCCGAACGCGGAGCGTCCGTTGAGGCGTTCCCACGCAGAGCGTGGGAACGAGCATGGAGTCGCTTACGAATATCTCAACGCGTGAGCCGGCTCGATCTTCGCCGCTCGCCACGCAGGATACACCGTCGCCAGGAAGCTCAGGATAAAGCCCGCCGAGCAGATCAACAGCACATCCCCACCCTGCAATTCCGACGGCAAATTGCTGACGAAATACACATCAGAACTGAAGATGTGCTGCCCGCTGACTCGCTCGATCCAGCCCACGATCTGACTGACATTCAGCGCGGCGATCACGCCCAACACGCCGCCAATGATCGTGCCGACAATCCCGATCACGGTGCCCTGAACCATGAAGATCGCCATGATCTGTCGTGGCGTGGCGCCGATGGTGCGCAGGATCGCGATGTCCGCGCCCTTGTCGTTCACCACCATAATCAGGGTCGCAATGATGTTGAACGCCGCCACCGCGACGATCATCAGCAACAGCAGGCCGATCATGGTTTTTTCCATCTTCATCGCACTGAACAGGCTGCCCTGGGTGTGGGTCCAGTCGTCAGCCTTGAACTCAGCGCCCAGGCCGGCAGCGATGTCCGAAGAGACTTTCGGCGCGGCGTACAGATCCTTGACCGCCAGACGCACGCTCTGTACCTGATTCGGCTGCCAATGCTGCATGGTCGCAGCGTCCGCCACATGGATCAGGCCCATCGAGCCGTCCAGTTCAGCGCCAACCTTGAACACGCCCACCACGTTCAGACGCTGCATGCGCGGGGTGATGCCGCCCGGTGCGGTGCTGACTTCCGGGACGATCAGGGTGATCTTGTCACCGACGTTGAGGCGGAAACGGCGCGCGGTGATTTCACCAATCACCACACCAAACTCGCCCGGCTTCAAGGCATCAAGACGACCCTGCACAATGTGCTGGGCAACGATAGAAACCTTGCCTTCCTGCGCCGGATCAACGCCGCTGATCTGGATCGGCTGCATCAAGCCCTTATAGGAGAGCATGCCTTCCATCTCAGTGAACGGCACGGCGGCGGTCACTTCAGGATTTTTCATCGCGGCCGCGGCAACCGGCTGCCAGTCATCGATCGGCTTGACGCCCACGATGGTGGCGTGCGGCACCATGCCGAGGATGCGCGAGCTCATTTCGCGCTGGAAGCCATTCATCACCGACAACACCACGATCATCGCCAGCACGCCGAGGGCGAGGCCGATCATCGAGGTCATCGAAATGAACGAAACAAAGCGATTGCGGCGCTTGGCGCGGGTATAGCGCGTGCCGATAAAGATCGATAACGGTCTGAACATTCGCTGGGGCACCGTATAAAAATAAAAGACCCGACGCCTTTGCAGGCGCCGGGTTTCAGCCAATCAGATAGGCGTGAGGCAACCTTCTTGCAGGTGCAATACGCGATCCATCTGGCGGGCCAGGTTCATGTCGTGGGTCACCACCAGGAACGCCGTGCGCATGGAGGTGCTGAGTTCCAGCATCAAATCCTGAATGCCTTGGGCGGTGTGGGAGTCGAGGTTGCCGGTTGGCTCGTCGAGCATTACCAGGCCCGGCTTGTTCACCAGGGCGCGGGCGATGGCCACACGCTGACGTTCACCGCCGGACAGTTCCGCCGGTTTGTGCTCCAGGCGATGACCGAGGCCGACGCGCTCCAGCAGTGCCGTGGCACGCTGACGGGCTTCCGGGATCGGCGTCTTGCCGATCAGCAGCGGCATGCAGACGTTCTCCAGCGCAGTGAATTCCGGCAGCAAGTGGTGGAACTGGTAAACGAAACCGAGCGCACGATTACGCAGCAGGCCACGCTTCTTCTCGCTCAGCGCCGACAGTTCTTCACCATCGAGCCAGACGCTGCCCTTGGTCGGCGTATCGAGGCCGCCGAGCAGGTTGAGCAAGGTACTTTTGCCCGAACCCGAGGTGCCGACGATCGCGACGCGCTCGCCCGGGTGTAACTCCAGTTGCAGGCCGGCCAGTACTTCTACCGATTCCGGGCCTTCCTCGTAAGATTTGCCCAGGTTGCGGCAGCTCAGGATTGCTTGTTCACTCATGCCCGACTCACTCATAACGTAGCGCCTCCGCCGGCTGGGTGCGCGCGGCACGCCAGGCTGGATACAGGGTGGCGAGGAAACTCAGGACCAACGCAGCGGCGCAGACCATGACCACATCCTGGCTCTGCACCTGCGACGGAAGATAATCAATGAAATACACGTCAGCATTAAGGAATTTGTGGCCGATCAGGCCTTCCAGTGCCGAGATCGCCGCGCTGACATTAAGCGCCGCGAAAATGCCGACCACCGCGCCAATCGCCGTGCCGACCACACCGATCACCGTGCCTTGCACCATGAACGTGCGCATGATCGTGCCCGGCGTCGCGCCCAACGTACGCAGAATGGCGATGTCGCCCTTCTTGTCGTTGACCACCATCACCAGCGTGGAAATGATGTTGAACGCAGCCACGGCGACGATCAGCAACAACAGCAGGCCGATCATGGCTTTTTCCATACGGATCGCCTGATACAGATTGCCGTGGGTGCGGGTCCAGTCGCGGGCGTAGTAGTGGTCTTCGCCAAGCTGCTGGGCGATGTTCCATGCCACACGCGGTGCCTGGAACAGGTCGTCGAACTTCAGGCGAATGCCCTGCACCTGATCAGGCTTCCAGCGGTGCATCTTCGCCAGATCCTGCAGGTTGGTCACGCCCAGATAGCCATCGAGTTCGCCAGCGCCGACATGGAAAATGCCGACAACGGTGAAGCGCTTCATGCGCGGGAACATCCCGGCCGGTGTCACGCTGACCTCCGGCGCGACGAAGGTGACCTTGTCACCGATGCCGACGCCGAGCTTGGTCGCAGCCTTGTCGCCGATGACGATGCCGAAACTGCCCGGCGTCAGATCGTCGAGTTTGCCCTGTTTCATGAAGTTGTCGATGATCGACACATTGCGCTCGAGCGCAGGGTCGATGGCATTGAGCAATACCTTGGACACCTGACCGTTATTGGTCAGCAGGCCCTGCATCTGGGTGAACGGCGCAACCGCCGTCACCTGCGGGTTCTGCTTGACCTGGGTGGCCAGGCTTTGCCAATCGTTGATCGGCTCAGTGGATTCAATGGTCGCGTGGGGCACCATGCCCAGCACACGGGTGCGCATCTCATGATCGAAGCCGTTCATCACCGACAACACGACGATCATCACGACCACGCCAAGGGCGAGCCCGATCATCGAAGTCAGGGAAATGAATGACACAAAATGATTGCGACGCTTTGCACGGGTATAACGCGTGCCGATAAATACGAAGAGAGGTCTGAACATGTCGGGGCTTGTTCGGAGGGAAAAGGAACGTCCTTGTGGCGGGGGTCGATAACCAGCTTTACACTCAGACCACCGCCGCTACCATGGGTTCGCCATGTCGACATTAGATGAAGAAGATCGCCGCGAATACTACCGTATCGAGGACACGATCGCACTGGAAATTCGGCCCCTGTCTGCTCCCGAAGCCGCAGGCCAGGAAGTGTTGCAGGATGCTTCCCCACTGTTCAACCTGCTCAGCGAACTGCACCTGAGTGAATTCGAGTCGCAACACCTGTTGCGGCAGATCAGCGAGCGCGACCGGGCCATTGCCGCGTTCCTGAAATCCCAGAACAAACGCATCGACCTGCTCAGCCAGGTGGTCGCCCTGACCGTGCTAGGCCATATCGGCGAGCCGCAACCGGTGATCATCTCCGAAGGCGGGATCGACTTTCAGCACCCCACACCGATTGCCGCCGGTGCACACCTGTCAGTGAAACTGGTGCTGATGCCGCAAGCGCTCGGCCTGCTGCTGCGCGCTCGCGTCACCCATTGCGATCGCAAAGGCGAAGGCTACGACGTCGGTACCGAGTTCGAACACCTGACCGACGCCCAGCGCCAGTTGCTCGCCCGCTATATCTTGCAGAAGCAGGCTCAGGAACGACGTCTGGCCCGCGAACAGAACGAATCAGGCATTTAATTTAAGGAAGAACCGTGACCCTCATCTACGGCCACCGCGGCGCCAAGGGCGAAGCACCGGAAAACACCCTGAGCAGCTTTCAGGAATGTCTCAAGCACGGCGTGCGCCGTTGCGAACTGGATCTGCACCTGTCCAAGGACGGCGAGTTGATGGTCATCCACGACCCGACCCTCAAACGCACCACGGAGCGGCGCGGCAAGGTCGTCGAACACACCGCCGCCGAGCTGGTGACCTACGACGCGCGCAAGGGCGGCCCGGGCTGGATCAAGCCGTGCCCGATTCCGACGCTGGAAGAGTTGTTCGAGAAGTGTGATTTCGAGCATTGGCAACTGGAGGTCAAAAGCGCTTCACGTACTCGCGCCGCAACCACGGTGCTGGCGATTCGTGAAATGGCGCAACGGCATGGCCTGCTCGACAAGGTGACGATCACCTCGAGTTCGCGGGAAGTGCTGAAAGCGGCGCTGGATCTGGTGCCGGACGTGTCGCGCGGATTGGTGGCCGAATACGCTTGGCTCGACCCGTTGAAGGTCGCGGCCAGCTATGGCTGTGAGATTCTCGCGCTGAACTGGACACTGTGCACGCCGGAACGTCTGCAAAAGGCGCAGCGTCAGGGGCTGCATGTGTCGGTGTGGACCGTCAACGAGCCTGCGCTGATGCGCAGACTCGCCGACTTCGGCGTTGACAGCCTGATTACAGACTTTCCCGGTTTGGCCACTGCCACCCTCGAGAATTGCTGAAATCGGTCTCCCCGGCCGGCTCAGGCCACCGGCCGGAGCCCGTCAAAAAAGCCGGTTGAGGCCGTCGTACGCCGCTACCCGATAGGCTTCGGCCATGGTCGGGTAGTTGAACGTGGTGTTGACGAAGTACTTCAGGGTGTTCAGCTCGCCCGGCTGGCTCATGATCGCCTGGCCGATGTGAACGATCTCCGACGCCTGATAACCGAAGCAGTGAACGCCCAGCACTTCCAGGGTTTCACGGTGGAACAGGATCTTCAGCATGCCTTGCGGCTCGCCGGCGATCTGCGCACGCGCCATGCTCTTGAAGAACGCCTTGCCAACTTCGTACGGCACTTTGGCCTGGGTCAGTTCCTGCTCGTTCTTGCCGATCGAGCTGATCTCCGGAATGGTGTAGATGCCGGTCGGCACGTCATTCACAAAGCGCCAGCTACCGTTATCGACGATGCTGCCAGCAGCCGAACGACCCTGGTCGTGGGCGGCACTGGCCAGGCTCGGCCAGCCGATCACGTCACCGGCGCCGTAGATGTTCGGCACGCAGGTACGGTAAGCCTCGTCGACTTCGATCTGGCCACGGCTGTTGACCTTGACGCCGATGTTTTCCAGACCGAGCTGATCGGTGTTGCCGGTACGACCGTTGCACCAGAGCAAGGCGTCGGCCTTGATCTTCTTGCCGGACTTCAGGTGCAGGATCACGCCGTTGTCGACGCCTTCAACGCGATCGTAATCTTCGTTGTGGCGCACGGTGATGTTGTTGTTGCTGAAGTGGTAGCTCAACGCCTGGGAGATTTCCGAGTCGAGGAAGCTCAGTAACTGACCACGGTTGTCGACCAGCTCGACCAGTACACCCAGACCACTGAAGATCGACGCGTATTCACAACCGATCACGCCGGCGCCGTAAACGATCAGTTTGCGCGGGGTGTGGCCGAGGCTGAGGATGGTGTCGCTATCGTAGATACGCGGATGGTGGAAATCGATGTCCGCCGGGCGATAAGGACGCGAACCGGTGGCGATGATGATGTGCTTGGCCACCAGTTTCTCGACCACACCGTTGGCGCAAACCACTTCGATGGTTTGCTCGTCGGCGAAGCTGCCGGTGCCGAAGAACACGTCGACGCGGTTACGGGCGTAGTAGCCGGTACGCGAAGCGACTTGTTTGGAAATAACCTTTTCGGCGCTTTTCAACACGTCCGGGAAGGAGAACCAGCGCGGCTCTCCGATCGCCCGGAACATAGGATTAGTGTTGAACTGCATGATCTGCCGCACCGAGTGACGCAGTGCCTTGGACGGGATGGTGCCGAGGTGGGTGCAGTTGCCGCCGACCTGGCGACGGCTGTCGACCATCGCGACCTTGCGCCCTGCTTTGGCGGCGTTCATTGCCGCGCCTTCTCCCGCCGGGCCGGAACCCAGCACCACCACGTCGTAGTTGTAGACAGCCATGCGTACTCCTCAGAACAGGCCGCGGTGCCAGCAGCACCGGCGGCTAAATCACGCCGAACG
>Ga0209070_100695_pt1 | contig 12723 bp, 9 predicted proteins | sample SynthPrep_5_END__FD_187205 | JGI IMG/M metagenome (GOLD analysis project Ga0209070, IMG submission 187205) | Synthetic microbial communities from Ohio, USA - SynthPrep_5_END_DS10_MetaG (SPAdes) (version 2) | ecosystem: Engineered > Bioreactor > Aerobic > Activated sludge | place: USA: Ohio... | reverse complement strand
CCCGGTTGGGTGGCCGGATGGCCGTGGAATCAGTGGCCGGATGCGCGTGGAATGGGTGGCCGGATCACCGTGGAATCGGTGGTCAGATGCTCATGGAATGGGTGGCCAGATGACCGTGGAATCCGCAGATACCGCGACACTGGATGGGATTCGTGTTGCGGAGCGGCAATTCGCAATGCCGGGGCAGTTGGAACGGCTACAGCGCTATCACGCCGAAAAAGCAGATTGGGTGCTGCGCGCCTGGATCGACACCTGGTTGTCGGACGCCTTTAACTATTGGAACCTGGATGGGCAGCTGGCTAAGGTCGAGTGCCCACTGCTTGCCCTTCATGGCGATCATGACGAATACGGTTCACGGCTTCATCCCGAGCGTATTTGTGCTTTGACATCCGGCCCTAGTGAGTTACAGATTCTGCGAGATTGCGGACACGTACCACATCGGGAGCACCCGGAAACCGTGCTGGCAGCCATCACTAGATTTCTCGCCCGATCAAATAGTACGGTGTTCACCCGTTAGCTACTGTCTGCTATTTGGCCGACTTTTGCCTGATCCGACAGGCTAGCTGCGGCCAAGAGCAGCCGTTGCTGACCACGAATATCTGCTTCGAGCTCACTGATAGTCATGCTCTGGGGGACTCAGCTAGGGCCTGCCCAGCAATGCTCGTGCAGCTTCCTTTGCCGTCGAAAGAAGGCATAATGCCACTGCAGCCCTGAAACTCCCTCAGATTCGTCTATTCATAACGAGCGGATTAATAATATTCAAGGATGACAAAATTGAAGTGTTTCAAGACTCTGCTAGCAAATATATATACCATTAAGAAATTGAAACGTGCTCAATGGTATCTAGAACGCGAAAAGCCAATTGTTGAGAATTTCTTCGACCTGGCGCCAGTGGATAATGCTGATATCGATGGGCTATATGGGAAGGCTTTGGACTTCGCCATGAGGAATTCAGCGGTCCGAAATGTCGCAATAACCGGCCCTTATGGCTCCGGTAAGACTAGCGTTATCAAGACATATGAGAAGAATTCTCCCTATAGCTTTCTAAATATCTCACTGGCAACGTTCAGTGATCCAAATTTCAATGCCGACCCAGGATCTTCATCTTCATCTGATGAAATTACAGTCAAAATAGAGCGCAGCATTCTTCAGCAAATGCTCTACGGTTCAGAGACAAGCGCGCTACCATATTCAAGATTCAAAAGAATTTCGAAGCCTCGCTGGCTTAACGTAAACGCAGCCGGTTTCGCTTTCTGGATCATTATATGTTTTTATCTCTACCGAGAAAGAGGGTCCATCTTCGGTGTCACGTCCCTGCATGAAATGAAGCCACTGTGGGCGTTCAGTGCTCTGTATGCTGTATCTTACTTCACACAACTGATTGCTCGCGCATTGAGAGCCTCACATTCTTTATCTGTCAAACGGCTATCGCTCCAGAATGGAGAGGTAGAGTTAGATGGAACCCCTGAAAGCTCTATTCTGAATAAGCACCTTGATGAGATTATTTACTTCTTCGAGGAAAAAAACTACGACGCAGTCATTTTCGAAGACCTAGATAGATTCGGAAGCCCTGAAATATTCATCAAACTACGCGAAATAAATAAAATAATAAATGATCGACCTAGGCGCAGGGCGGGCGCTGGCATACTCAAAGAAACGCAGCCATTAAAATTCATCTACGCAATAAAAGACGATGTATTCTTTAATAAGGATAGGGCAAAATTCTTTGACTTCATCACGCCTATTGTTCCGATCATAAACAATTCAAACTCCCGCGAGATGCTTTCCAAATGCATGACTGATCGAGGCGACAAACAGGAAATAGATAACCGACTTCTGGGTGATGTCTCTCTATACTTGGATGACTACAGACTAATTAAAAATATTAGCAATGAGTTCTTGATATACCAAAGCAAGGTAGGTGGAGTGCCTAACCTGAGCAAGCTTTTTGCAATGATAGTGTATAAAAACACATACCCCAAAGATTTTGAAGCGCTCCATCATGGTAAAGGAGCCCTCTTGAGGATAGTAGAGCTGCGCACCCAGTTGATCGCACGGGCCGCTGCCGAAACGGACGTGAGGATTGAGACGCTTAGGCAGTTAATACGCGCCTCGGAAGCCGAAATATGCTCTGCACAAGAGGATTTGGTTAGAATTTTCTGGGGCCAGTTGTGTGGTGGAAACACGGACTACAATATTAAGTTCGTATATGCCGAGAACGAGGCCTTGGATTTCCAGAAGCTGCTGGAGTGGGATAATTTCAGAAAGCTCTACAACGAAAAATCAATTCGTGTTCAAGCACTTGTTCCTTGGAATGGACAATTCCGAATTAGGGACGTAGAGATAGGTTCATCGTTCCGAGAGATTGAAGAGCTGGCTATACCTGGGACAAAGTTTGAAGTCAGGTATGAGCGAATAAAAAATAAGAGCTCACAGCGACGAAGCGAGCTAAACAATCAGATTGAAGCTCTTAAGGAAGAAAAATCAGAGCTTGCGCGAAAGCCGCTGAGAGATCTACTTAAAGCTGCCGAGTCTGAGATTGATGAAATAGCAAGTAGCTCGGAGATTGGCGACTTTAGACTGCTAAATTATCTTATTAGAAATGGCTATTTAGATGAAACATACCATCTATACATCTCTATATTCCATGAAGGCCGCATGTCTCGTAATGACTGGAACTTCATTCAGACCATCCGTGATTTTAGATCAGTTGATCCGCTTGCTCCAATCGACACACCCAGTGAAGTCGTAGCAGAAATGCGTGATGAAGATTTTGGTGCTGAGTACGTCCTTAATGTACCGCTTGTTGATTATCTTCTGACCTCGGAAAAATCGAATCGCGCGAAAATCATAAGCGCAGTAGAGTTTATATCAAAACGCTTTGCTGATTCAGAGGGGTTCTTTCAAGCTTATTGGCTTTCTGGTCGATCTGTAGATAGATTCACAAGAGCCGTGGCCGAGAACTGGCCGGGCTATGGTATAGCCTCAATTAACAGTGACCAAGCTCCCCGGCACATCGCTCTCATAATTTCACACGTGAGTCCTTCACATATAGCCACAAACATGAACCCCAATGGCGTGTTGAGTAGGTACCTATCTACGCATGCTCCTCTAGTGTTCTCTGAAAATATATCTTTTACTAGCGGGTATGAGGCCCTCAAGCTTCTTCGAGTGGAAATCGAAGAGCTTCAAGCGCTTGCCGAGCTCGATGACGTTCTAAGTTACGTCTATGAAAACTCTCTTTATGCAATAACTGTGGAAAACATAAATTACGCCATTTTAAACTTATTGAAAGAGGCTGGCGGCGCAGTAGAGCCTGAGCTCGACCCGCGAAAATCAAACTATACAGCCATCAGCGCAGCCCAAGACAGAACAATCAAGGCCTATATCTACGATAACATTGATACGTACCTTGAGGATGTTGGCCTCGCAATTGACAGCAATACTGAAGAGTCTAAAGATTCAATATTGGAAATCCTTAACCACCCTGAAGCTGACCCAGACCTGGCTACGCAATTTGCCCTGAAGCAGAGCTACATATTTGAAAACCTCAAAGATGCCCCTGATTACATTTGGCGTGATTTGCTGTTCAGTGCAAAGGTCGTCATTAACTGGGCCAACATACTCACTTATTTCCTGTATGAAAACTCTGATCATGACAGGCTAAATGAGATGCTGGATCGAGATGAGGTGGTTAACAAGCTTGTAGGCACTGAAATTCCAATGTCATCACAAAGTGGTGATGACGACAGTAGAGCACTTTCGCTCTTCATCATCCAAAATACAAATATTGATATTTCCAATTACACCAAGCTCATTGCATGCTCTCCTTATATTTATAAGAATTTCCCTTCTGGGAATCCGCAGGATAGAAACTTGTCTCTCGCTCGACTTGGGAAGGTCAGTTTTAATGAGGAATCATTTGCAAGCACAGCCTCATCAAGCGAGCTTAGAGCCGCATTGATCCAAAGACACATAAGTAAATATCTACCTCAAGCAGAAAAATATCCGTTAGACATCGCGGCAAAGTTGATCCTGCTCAAGTCCCTTACTGGCAGCACCGAGAAGGCCAGCATATTCAAGATGATCAAACTCGATGAACTACAGAGCGGCGAAAATGTCGTTCCCCAAGTTTCTCGATACCTTGCCACACGTAGCCTCGACACAGAAAACCACAATAGGGATCTTGTGGCTTATTGCCTAGCAAACTGCTCCTTATCCGAACTTGTAATAGAGATACTTTATAACTTCATAGACTTGTTAAGTGACCAGGAAATCACTAGCGCATTAAGAGCATCGCCCGAACCTTACTGTCAATTCATAAAGGCCAATACGCGCCAAAAATTGGATCGCACAGATAGAAATTTGGATTTTGTAAGGAAGCTAGATCGCCGAAATATTGTCTCGTCCATCAGTGAGGAAAACGACACTATCCGGGTTAACGCATACCGTAAGGGAGTGTTGAAAATTTTGTTTGGAGAGTGAGTAAGTACCCAGCACAAAAGGAGGTATTTGTTTATGTCCGCTCTTGGCCGACTTCGGTCTAATGCGACAGTCTCAAAGCGGCCAGAACGGACGTAGGGAAATAAATCTGAAGCTGTTCGCTTAGGCCATCATCTTCTCGTAGTGCTGCTCAAAACCAGTGCGTACGAACACCTGCCTGAATCGTTCAACATAATGGCCAGGCTCGATCTCACCAAAATCTGTAAGATTTATGGCATCGGAGTGCGATTCACGATTGACATAGCGATAAAGCGCCTTGAACTCAATATCCTCCTCAGCCAACTCCTGCAATGCCTTTGCGAGCTCATCCTGTCTATGCACAAAATTGAAATAGTGCTCAAGGATATTCCGCATCATGTTGGGGATGACAGATACTGAGGTTCGACCTGCCTGGGCGTCTTTAATCGCCTGCCAGAAGGATTGGTAATCGTTCTGCACATCAGTTGCCTTCATTGGTACGACACTACTGTATTGCGCCTTGGTGATTCTGAATAACGAACAATCATCAGCCTTCTTCAGATGCTTGAGCATCTCATGAAAGAAAAAAAGATTATGGGTCAGGATGAAAACCTGCTTGAACCGATCCTTTGGGCTTAACACCCTCCGATAGATCAACGATGCGATATCGTAAACATAGTTGTGCGACAGGCTGGAGATTGGATCATCAATAACGATGACGCGATTTGTCTTGAGCTTACCGCTCTTGCTATCCAGGTCTCCATTGCAAACCTCTAGAAAGTACAGGAACGAAATCAACGTCTTTTCGCCCTCGCTCAGGGTCTTGAAGACGCCCTGCTGCTGAACCGGTCTTTCCAAGCGGTAACGGGGCAAATCGCCTTCCTCCCGCACCACCAAGAAACCTTTGAGACCCAGTGTACTGAGCGACGCGTTGATGCTGTCTATCGACTGGTCAATATTGGTTATCTTTGCCCTGTTCTCAGTGATGATTTGCTTCTGTTCTTGAGCCTGGCTTTTGATCAATTCAATTGCCTGACGCTTAGCTTTAATCTGTGTATCGAGTTCGTCCCGCACCGCTTTGGCTCTAGAAAGCATGGAGTCACTCGCAACTCTTAAACAATTCCAGAATCGAGACTTGATCTTCTCTAGGTGAGTCTTTTTGTCTTTTACCTTGAGATTGAAGGCGGTGGTCTTATCCTGCTCAACCTTCACTAAAGAGTTCAGGCTATCCAGTATTTCGGTCGACGACTCTAAGGCGACTGGGACTGAGGGGGTGGCAAGCTTTTCAGCTAGCAAACGGCAATTTTTCAGCAGCAGCACCTCAAGTGCGGCGATGCTTGTCGCGAATTCTGGCATCTGATAATCAGGTCGTAGGTACTGTGCCTTCAGCCGGGCTGCACCTGCTTCATACCTGTCTTTCAACGCAACCAGATCCTCCATTCTTCTCTGGTAGGTCTGATCGAAAACTTTGCCGAGCTCTTCGTAGAAATCAGCTTGGAGCTTCTGCTGGCAAAAAGGGCACGTATCGTCACTTTTATCAACGAAACTAAAGGCCTGTTTTATCCAGTCGGAGTTTCCAAGGTTGTTGATTATTTCGCTGAGGTAAGAATTATTAGAGCCACTTATAGCCTCCTCCAACAATGGGCTGAGCTCAACATCCCGCTCCGGAAAACTGAATGAGGGAAGAACTGGGCGCTCTTGATCACTTGCAGACTGTAGCTCACCTGCCTCCAGAGCTAATGTCTCGAATGTATCTGACACAGGTTCTAGGTTCAGGCTTTCGACCTTTTCCGCCAAGCGCTCCTTAGTGTTTAAGGCTGTGAAACAGAACTTCAAATCTGAGCTGTCGTGCTGCTTTCTCAACGCCCATAGATCATCTAGAAACGCTTCTCTATTCGCTTTTTGGGTCGCAGCTAGGGCCTTACCAGCATCCACCTCGGCTTGCCGCTGATCGGCCAGTTTCTTTAGCTCCGCCTCCGCAGCTAGCAATGCATTTTCTGCCTCAATGTTCCCTTCATTGAGGGTGAAAACACCGGGCTGCGAGCTCTCTTGAAAATGGTTATCCATGAAAATGTGGTTGTAGACCACCAGCTCACGGTCAGGGTTTGGAGGTTGGACGTCGCAGTCGGAGTAAATCAGGTCGCCGGGATCTTGGAGGTAATTACCGATGGTGGTCTTACCCGTGCCATTGTGACCGTAGAACATGTTGACCTTGGTCAGCGGCCCGATCGTCAAATTCGTAACCGGGGAATAGCTAGTCACGCCTCGCAGAATGATTTGCTTTATCACTGGACAGTCCCTATCGAGAAACGGCTACCAAGGTTCCATCCTAGTTCTGAGCAGTGAGATTAGGAAGCCATCATTACAAAGCACATTTTCAGTCGAGGATCACCTCGAAGGGGATGAGCCAGATTTATTAACGGAAGACTGACTGCTCCTGGCCGGTTGCTGCCTATTGCTACCGGCAGCAATGGGGCGGTCTCTGCCTCCGCGTCTCTGCCGCCCGCTGTTCAAGTCGAATGCAAGCGGGTGGTCAGCATCAATGCAATTGCCTGGTCAGATGAGTGCAATTTCGAAGACGTTGAACAGGCAGCCTGCAATGAGCACGACCAAACTACGTCTCGGCCCACTGACGAAAACCTAGAACATGAAGCTGACCTTCACCTGTCCGGCCAGCCTGAGGCTGACCTCAAGCGCTACGCGGCACAGCACTCACAGACCTACGGTGAAGAGGTCGACGCCCTGACGCTCGTTCCGTACATGCTGGAGGCGTTCATGGTGAGGGATCGGGTGTTCAGGAGACTTGGTAAAACGAGCTGACAACCGAATCGTTTTACCCTGGCTGGCCGCCTGTAAAGACCTTGCCTCCGAAGGCGCTGGTAACAAACGTGAGCGCGGACCTTCGCCCCAAAGGCACTCGGACGAAATCGACCTGAATGAATTAAGAAAAAATCAGCTGAACTGCCAAAATTTAAGATTTTCCTGTCTCAATCAAGAAAATCTGGGGACCAGAGCCAAGCTAAAGGAATTCTTGACATGCACCATGTGGAAACTGTGGCTCTCGATATTACGAAGCAAAATCGGCATTAAGTTGCCGATTTTGTGCATTTATGGAGCAATAAAGGCACTTTAATGCCACTTATCCAGATTTACGGAATTTAAAGTGCCGGCGCCGACTGCCATGCCTGGGTAGCCTGCAGACACTATCAACGTTTGAACATCTCGAAGGCCGCTTGCAACTGAGAATGGTCGGAAGCCCGCTTCGCAGCTGATCGTGAAGCAAGATTCTGCAGTTTCCGTTTTATCGCAGGTAGCTCTGCTGCCTGTGGCAACTCGATCAAGTCAAAATCTGGATTCTCCATCTCGACTGATTCCAGAAATGCTCTCGACTGCGGGGTAAGCCACTCTGAAATTTGTCGAAGAAGCCTGGCGCGGTATTCCAGCAGTATCTCTGAGCTGACAGGGGCAGCAGTCATACCACGGAAGTGGGTCTCGTATATCGCCTCGAAATCCTTGGGCTCATTGGGAACCAGCATCTCCCAGGCAGGCTTCGGACTGCAGGTCATGTATATCAGGAAGGTTCGCCAAAGGCGCTCATCTGTGCGCGGATCCTCTAGAAGCAAGCCGATATCAAACAGGTCGCGCGGATGCTGTCTCGACAATGCTGCTGCCATTTTCCCCGCATATAGATCCGCAAAGTCGAGCACCTGGATCGAGGCAAAGCCAAAGGCCTCCTGGACCTGCGGCTGGACAACCATTGTACGTACCGGATGCACGGAGCCGCGCATCACCGGAGTCGTTTCTATTTGGACTCGGGCTCGTCCACGACTCACTATCAGCCTGTTTATGAAGCCACCTCTCTCGGGCGCTGATGTTTGTACCTGTAGCCTTAATGGCGCAGAGCCAAGTGCCCTTCCCAGACCTTCTAATGCATCGGAGATCTGACTAGCATCCTCCGCATAGTCCTGCATCGGCAACCAGGTCAGATCGATATCCACAGACAACCTGGGCAAGTCATGCTCGAACAGGTTGATCGCCGTACCCCCTTTGAGGGCAAATCGTGTTTCTTTCGCCAAGGTCGGCAGAATTTCCACCAATAACTGGACTCGGTCGGTGTAGCGCTTATCCCAGGTGCTCATCAAGATCCGCCGGCAAGGTTATTTGGTAGGTTGGGTTCAAGCGACCACCGGGAACCAGACAACGCTTCCCCTTCCCGAGATAGACGCCGTCCAACGAGAGATGATCCACCCAGGCGTGCTGGTGGCGTTCTGCGAGGGCTAGGAATAAGCGCTTGGCTTTTATGCTGGTGCAATGTCGCAGCAGCATGTTTACCCTTTGGGGACGAAGGGTGTCCGCGCCCTGCATCAGCGCATCCACTTCATAAACGAGCGACGCGCCCGACACGCCATCACACAGCTCGAGGATTGCGCGCTCAGGTGTCGCGACTACGATGCGGCCGCGGTCGCCATCAGCATCCACCCACTCGAGCCCAAGATTCCTTAGGGCTTCGTCATCCATGTCGGCCTTGAATGACAATGCCGGCAGATTGAATGGGCTTTTGCCGCACAGCACCACCTCAGCCTTCAAGGGAAGCTTTTCCACCCAGGCAGGGAGGCTTCCTGGGCCATATAGAGTGACCCTCTCACGCTCGCCCAACCGCAGGTAGTGCTCGTGCCCATGCCAAGCCAAGGCAAAACGCCCGCCAACATGCAGCGGCAATCGTTCTCCTTCCTGCAACGCACGCACTACAGCAGCCCAGGTGAGACGCCCGCCTCGTCGTTGATAGATTCCACGCGCAGGCGACTCCAGCCAGCCGCTCGCGATATATCGCGCTACGAGGTTGCTGCTGTAGCCATGAGCCTTCAACCAGCTACTGGACACCAGATCGCTGTCGCCGAGCCCTGCAAGCAAGGAGTTTAGTTTTTCAGATTTTTGCACACTCATAGTGAGCAAAATAGAGCTTTTCTAAACCTTCGGCAAGAAGAAGGTTTATAAAAACCAAAAAATACTCACCAATAGTGAGCAATATTTAGTTTTTATAAACCTCACAAGGAACTCTTGAACATTGCTATAGGCGCTCCCTCGGCCCCTTCCATTCCAGCAACGCCTGCAGCGGATCCAGCTCGCCAACAAGCTCACGCGCTTCGGCGAGCTTGTCCATAGCAATGCATCGCTCGGTTTCGGACAGATTCGATACGGAGCTCTCCGCGTCACTGAAAAAAGCCTGGATCCGCTTTATGTCATCCCAATGCTTGATGGCACTCAACAAATCAGTCCTCGCCTGCTCCCTTGCCTCGTTTTGCAGTCGAATCCGCTCCCTCTCCTCACGCCGGCGAATCTGCTCCTTCCACTCCTGCTGCCGAATTCTGGCCTGCTCCTCGGCCTCCTCTACCAATCGGGCAATTACAGGCGAGGCGTCCGTGAGCTGCTGGACGATCTCATCCAGCTGGCCGCGTAGCGAGCCTTGCTTGGCCTCCTTCCAACTCTGAGACCAATCAGTCCACGGATATGGCGAAAACGCCCTTATACATAGGCGGCCGGTCGCAAAGTCCATGCGCGTCGACCAGTTCCAGGTTGAGCTCAAGCGGCGCATCTGCTGCGACGGTATCTTGGAGGTGGAGATGTACTTGCCATCGATGTAGCGGGCCTCCAATTCCTCAGTCATCTCAAACAACGTCAGCCCAATGGCAACCGTCCCGACAAAAACCACTGTGGGCTTGGATGGTGACCACAACGCCGGATGCCGGTGCCTTGGCTTCTTGGGTGGGTGTTCATGCTCATCAAACGAGGCCCGGGCATAGGTTCGGTCACTCGGTGCAAACATCACGCGATGGCCGGCAGCCTCCAGCTTGAGAAACAACTGATTCGCCAGCGTCAGGGCAGGCTCAAGCTGAGGCTTGGTCACCACGACATCCACCAGGCGCTGCCTACCTGGCTTGAGGAATCCTTGGTCGATGACGCGCCCCTGCTCAAAGACCTCATACGCCCCCACGACAACAGGATGCTGACTTGATCGCGATATGCGGAGCTGTTCGGGTTTGATTTTGCGCGGTGCAGGTGCCTTCGGTACCGGTCGAGAAACAGCACCAAGAGCATCTCCCCTGCGCCATACCTGAAGGTCACCAGGCCCAGCATCAGGCAAGGATGGCTGAGGACTCGATATTCCATTCTCCAGCTTTACCCAATGCCCACGCGGCGGCCGCGGGACATTCATGCGGGCACACACGCGCGCCAAGAAGCTGGAAGAAACACGGTGGTGATCCGCGATCTTGGTCATGGGAAGCCGCCACACCTCTGCGTACATCTCCTCACGACTGACTGGGCCACCAGGACTGGAACCAGGTTGCTGGGATACCTCTTCGGAAGACACGCATCAATCCTTAAGCCTGATATCACCGTACTAGCCAAAGACAGGCCATACACCACGATCCATCAGGTCAAACCGAGCCAAAACGATTGTTGTACCAAACCCTCCGTAGCCCCCTCCACCACGTTGTTCGCGCAGCGAGCAGCGGACAGCATCTGCAGCACGGATCAGGGCCAACAAGGAGGCGACATTCATGCCCGCATCATCTGAACAGATAGCCGCACGCTTGATCACCTGCCCACCCCGAATCCTGCGAGCCAGTGCGGCCCCCGCCTACCTAGGCATGTGCCGCACAGAATTCAACAAAACCGTCCGGCCTTACGTGCGGGAATTCCGCATTGGAGTGCAAGGCATCGGCTTTGATCGGCAAGAGCTGGATGCCTGGGCAGACGCCTACATCGACCGGGCCATCATTGAAAAGGAAGGTGCCAAGGGAGATGATCACTCCCGCAGCGAGCGCCAAGGAGAAAAAACATGGCGCGAAAAACCATTAGCGGCCTCTACCAAAGGAACGGGATCTGGCACATCGACAAGGTCTTCAGAGGTCAGCGAATTCAGGAAAGCACTGGATCAAGCGATAGGAAGGAGGCAGAGCAGTACCTGATACACAAGCTGGAAAAGCTCCGGGAACAGAAGATCTATGGCGTCCGCACGATCAGAACCTGGCGGGAAGCCGCTACGCGTTACCTGATCGAGTACAAGGATCAGCCGTCGATAGGCCTCACGGCCATCTATCTGGAGCAGTTGGATCCGTATATTGGCGACCAGCCTCTGACTCATGTCGATGATGAGACCCTGGCTCCTTACATAAGGGATCGACTCAAGAGCAGCAGAACCAGCGATGGCAAGTTAAAGCCTGGAGTTTCACACCGCACGGTGAACATTGCCCTGGAGCGCGTCATACGCATTCTGAACCTGTGCGCCCGAAAATGGCGTGATGAGCAGAAGCGTCCCTGGCTCGACGTGGTACCGATGATCACCAAGCTGGAAGAGAAGAAAACCAGACGCATGCCCTACCCGATGTCCTGGGAAGAGCAGTCGATTCTCTTCGCCGAACTGCCTGATCATTTGCGCCGCATGGCCCTGTACAAGGTCAACAGTGGTTCTCGAGAGCAGGAGGTTGTGAAGCTTCGCTGGGATTGGGAGATACCGATTCCTGAGCTCAACACCAGCGTGTTTCTCATACCGGCAGATTTTGGTGGCCGACATGAGAGCTCCGGGGTCAAGAACGGCGACGAGCGCCTCGTTGTGCTCAACAACGTAGCCAAGTCGGTCATCGAGGGACAGCGTGGACTTGATCCGGTTTGGGTATTTCCTTACGGACAACCCGATCGAAACGGCAAGGCCACTCCCGTTCACCGAATGAACGATTCGGCATGGAAGAAAGCCAGGGTCAGAGCAGCGAAGAAGTTCCAAGAGCGTTTTATGCGCCCTGCCCCAGCTGGATTTGCTTCGATCCGCGTTCACGATCTGAAGCACACTTTCGGCCGAAGACTTCGGGCAGCTGGGGTAACGGAGGAAGACAGGAAGGCTCTGCTGGGGCACAAGAACGGTAGCATCACCAGTCACTACTCAGCCGCCGAGTTGGGCAAACTGATCGATGAAGCCAACAGGATTTCGGCCACCGACTCGCGCGGTCCGGCCCTGACAATTTTGAGGAGAATGGCAGGATGAAAAAAAGTCCCGCAAAAGTCCCTACGCTTCTACGCGTGAAGCGCCCATAAAAAAATCCAGTCACCGCTAAGTGACTGGATTTTCTAGGGATTTTTTGGTCGGGACGGAGTGATTCGAACACTCGACCCCTTGCACCCCATGCAAGTGCGCTACCGGGCTGCGCTACGCCCCGACGATGCTTTCGGGTGACCGAAAGCGGGAGGAACTATACATTAAGCTTT
>Ga0209070_100694_pt1 | contig 12775 bp, 9 predicted proteins | sample SynthPrep_5_END__FD_187205 | JGI IMG/M metagenome (GOLD analysis project Ga0209070, IMG submission 187205) | Synthetic microbial communities from Ohio, USA - SynthPrep_5_END_DS10_MetaG (SPAdes) (version 2) | ecosystem: Engineered > Bioreactor > Aerobic > Activated sludge | place: USA: Ohio... | reverse complement strand
AGCGTCAGAATTTGAAGAGGGATCAAAAAAACGGGGTGTTTAAAATGCTAACTAATCTAAATATATCAGCAGCTTAAGCTCTTAAGGACATACGTATGATACCTGCTTAAATGACTGTTCTGCTGATCTAATAATTTTCTTTAACTCTTCTTGAATCTCACCTTTGTGATTACTTTCAAAGAATTTATTAAGTGATTTTTCAAACTTTAATTTACGAACCCGCGCTTGTTTGTCTCGTTGTTCTAAGGCTTTATGAGCTGATTCAATTTCATTTCTTTTGTTTACCCATGCTTCAGCTTTTGGTCCAGCGGAGTTGTCCTCCCTAAAAAAGTCAGCTGACAACTGTATGAAGAAGTTCTTCAAGATATCAAATAGATGTTTGTAGGCCTTGTCTTGTATAAAACCTTCTCGTCCAGCTTTTTCTTTTAAGTAGTAATTATCTTTGTGACTTAAGTTTATGACACCAATCATTCTTCGAGATGCAAAGAAGTAAAATCCTGCGTGCTTAGAGCGGCGCTTATCTATTTCAAATGAATCATCATCTGAGTTCCCGTATGGTAAAATCCGGACATTATCTTTATATACATAGAGCCCCCCGAATTTTTCTGTTTTAGCAAATATTCTTGCATGTTCATCCCCATTAATAATAGACTGCCTTTTATTACCTTGAATATAGGCAATATTTATGTTGAATGGCCCGCAAGCTGTTTTATTGAGATTATTACCGCCCCAGTTAATTATGTGCTCAAAAGTTGTTTCTTGGTAAACTCTTATTTTACCTTTGAACTGCCCATATTCGTCAAACCTTCCTTCAAAATGGTGATCGGCTGCACCAAAATCTTCTGTTGTAAAAAATTCCTCTTTGTCTATCACATCGACGTATGAGTCATCTTTTGATTTATAATCTCTAAAAACAATATCTAACAGCGGTTCTGGATGATCAGGGGTCACAGTGTTATGAAACCCCATAAGCATTTTCTCTATTTTTGTTGCATCTTTCGACTGAGAGTCTCCATCTAAGTCAAAATCTAAGAACTCGTTTACAGGTGAGACAAAAAATATTGTTCCACCATCCTCAATATTTTCCATTCCCTTAAATCTAATTAACTTAGAAGAAAGCTCAATTGGTGATACCGTAAAAGAATTTATAATTGACTTTATTGATTCATATTCGCTTTCTGATATGTCGTCTTGGGTAAGTAATTTTTCAATCGAATTAATCAGCTCTTCTTTCATAGATTTGATATCCTCTCCATCGGGGAGAGAATCAAAACTTCTTATAGGAACGACAACATCATCAAGGTTTAGTCCCGGCAGCTCAAATATTTGCCAATTGATAAGTGCCGCAGTTATATTAGGAGAACCTTTAGCCTTGGTGACAATTAGTACTTGCTTGCCAATGGATGCGATAGCTAATCGTCCTATTCCTTTTTCTCCCATTGGTATACGAGGCATTTTAGATTTATCGATAGGAGGAGGTGTACTACGGCGGTGCACAACTTTAGACTCCGTGCCCAATGTTAGCCATCTGGTTTCGAAGTCTTTTTTTGTCATGCCTACGCCATCATCTCTCAAAACAAACAGGTTTTGAACTCTGAAGTAATCTATGTCTACATAATCTGCGTACGCATCGTGTGCATTCTTTAGTAGTTCATTAATTGCTGTAGGAATACCTGCAATTTGTTGTCTACCGAGCAAATCAAGGGCTCTTGCTCTAGTTTTAAAATTAGCCATTACTATCTTCAGTTTTTGTCGCGTGCGACTTCTGCATCATTATTTGGTAACTACTATAATGATGATTGATTGCTAAGCCAAATTGTTCTGCAAGTTTGCAGGGAACCGCATTGCCAATCTGTCTTGCCATTGCTCCCAATGTCCCATGAAAAACATAATCTTTAGGAAAGGTTTGCAACCTCGATGCTTCTCTTATACTTATCGCTCGATTCTGATTTGTATCTGGATGACCAAAACGCCCATTTGAGTAACTATGGCATTTAGTAGTCAACGTCGGAGCCGGTAGGTGCCAGCTCATTCGTCCATATGTATCTGTGTGACCTTTGTAATTTTTGTGGCACTTGTTCACTAACTGTGGAGGCCAATTTCTTCTATCGCCACCCTCAGGGGTATGTTTTATTCTGATCTGGTTGATTTCTTTCATCGCAGCTGACACATGTAAACTATCCTTAGAACAAGATTTTCCTGCCTCCAATAAGGGGTAGCCGCCTATAAAATCTCTAACCGTTGTGTAAGGCTTTAAGCCTTCACCATGAGTTGCCAAAGGTATGTATATTTCACCTAACCGGCTAGCCAAAAGAACAAACCTTTTTCTTTTCTGAGGAACGCCGTATTGTTCTGACTTTGCTATAAAAGCCTTGTAGTGATACCCCAACTCTGTAATAAATGAAATAAATCGCTTGTATGGCCCTTCAGCATTTTCATCTACCTTTTGAATACCAGGAACATTCTCAATCATAATATATTCAGGCATCAGCTCTCGAATGAAGCGATGAGTTTCATCGAGTAAAGTACTACGATTATCTTTTTCCGACTTAAATTTGTTTTGAGCAGAGAACGGCTGACAAGGTGCACACGCGGCCATTAACAAAGGCTGTTGTTCTGGGTTTCTTGCACGAATAACAGCTGCAACATCACCCTCAGAGATTTCTCGAATATCTCCCTCAATAAATGACGCTTCGGGGAAATTGGCACGGTAGGAAGCTGCCGCATCCTTGTCGAAATCCAACCCCAAAACTATATCATAACCAGCTTGGCGCAGCCCTTGGCTCGCACCACCACAGCCGGAGAAGAAATCCATTACAATCAAAGTTCTACCCTATATAGTAGTACCATAAAAACATCGATCCCTAATAATAACAAATATACTTCTTAAAGCAAGGCTAACAGGTGGACCCCAACCTAACAAACATCCTTTCACCCCACTTTTCAACTTCATCAGAAGTCAACGCCCCGCCCCGATCTGATTTCTGATGTGGAACCCAGAAATGGTTGTCCGTGCCGACCAGCTTATCAAAATGCGCTGCCGGCCAAGACAAATATGCCTTAAGTAGCTGTTTTTCGGTCTCGAATAAGTGAGGCTCGATATCGCCAATAGCACTGGCGACAATGACTTTTGTAGACAGAGCCTTGCTTGCATCCGATGTATCGACTTCGAGCAAATAGTATCCGATTGAGCAGACAATAACGTGTGCAACCGCCATACACCTTGGGTTACCATCTGTTTTCAGTATGTGCATCTTACATTTACCAACTGCCGGCAGCTTCCTGAGTGGGTACTTGATTACCTTACAGCCATGCAGCTCTTCGAGCAATCTCAACATTTCAAAGTAACTGCTGAATTTGTTTAGGTACAGGTGAGCATCGTCTGTCTGCTCATTCAATCCATCCCATTCTGCACTTGGTAAGTTGCCACCTGGCCCTTGCTCCTCGCTACTTACATCCCGAGATGCTTCAGTGGCCTCATCATCGTTCTCTCGGCCACGGCCTGTGGGATTATTTTTCTTGCTCACTTTCCAGGTTTCAAAAGCACGCTCATACTCAAATTTAACTTGGTTTACTTTGAGCATCACTGGGTTATTTTCCCGGCTGCCTTCAGTTTCATCATCCAAATTGTGCCTATCTGGACGACTGGCCTCCCCTCCGGCAGCGCTACCTTTGCCACTGACCGAAGTACTGAACTTAGGACTGGTAAACTCAATCAATGATGGCACATTTGACTTGATCTTACAGATACTCAAAACTTCATAAACCAGCAAGGTCCGACTGATAGGTTCTAAACGACCTCTGACCTTTATCATCACACCTTGCAGTGGCGGCGGATCGAACTGAAAGGTCCAGCGTCTATAGTGGCCAATATCAACACCATGCAAAAGCTGGTACCTGCTGATACTCTCATAGGAGAGTCTGACCTCCTGATCCAGCAACAGCCAAGAAAGATGCCTACGAAAGCCATAATCACTGAATAACTCTATTGGGCAGTTACAGGTATCAAGCACATGAATATGAGCCCAATTTAATTTCGGTTCAGTTTCTGTGATGAACTCATTACTCAGCACATCGTGCATTACGGATGAACGGGCCAGATAAGCATTATGAAAAAAGAGTGCCCGTGCCAGCTCAAACTGTGGCAAGAAAACACGTATTCCTTCCTCGATGCTGAATTCAAAACAATACTGCTGCAGCTCTTTTGGCAATTGACGCTCAAGGGCAGGACTACTTTTAAGCCGAACAACGTCCCAATCCCGTGTTGTGGTGATTTCGAAACTTTGCTCATGGCTATTCGGATAATAATCTTTGGTTGGATTTATGATGTTCTTACGCCCCAACAAAGGCGCATTGGATAGTGATGTTGAATCAGATCCCGCTTCCTTACTCGGGTAAATGCTTAAGTTGACGCCCCAACGTACACCATCTGTTTTACAAAACAGATCACCGATACCATTTAGCCAGGTATCGTCTTTAAATCCCTTTAGGTGGATAGAACCGGTCAAATTCTAATAATCTCCTGCAGAAACTCCCGCGCCAACTCTGTGAGCCGCTCTTCACTCAGTCCAGACAACCGAAGCACCTGCCAGCGCTTTAAATCTGCACCGGCTAAATTCAAGCGAATAACGATGCGGGTAATTCTTCTTATTTGATATTGCTCTATATTTTCACAATGCCGATCAAAAAACAAACGACACAGTTGCAAGTGCTTTAAATTTTTTTCAATGGTGGCTTTGCGCTGCAGTTGTGCTAAGTACCAGTTCATTGTTCGCCTTGGCAGCCAGAGATCTTGCTCTGTTGCATCACGAAGCAGTATCAGCGTTCTGACATTATCATGGTCACGCTTTCGCCAATCTACTTTAGCTTGGCACGTCTTCGGCTTAATATAATATTGCTGGTTGGTTGCTATTAGCCAGTATCGATCATGCCGGTATAGCCAGGCATACACATCTCCAAAGCCATTCTCACGCGCTAACTTGGTACCATAGCGGTGAACAGCTGATAACCAACGATTGCGGTACTTATCCAGTTGTGAATTATCCAATACAGTCAGTTGAGGCGGCGTTACTTTTGCAGGATGCCTTGATGAAGCAACTTGTTGCATTAAATCGGTGAAACACCAGCCAGACTCGAGAAAAGCATGCAGCACTATCAAATGCTGCAGATAACTAAAAGCTTTACGATGCTTACGGAATATTGATTTTAACCAGCAGGTCTCTGAGCATTCTGGCAGCAAATCAAGGCTTGCTAACCATTCGTAGCCCCAAAAGCCAATCACTTTGGCACTGACCTTCTCATGTTCTATCTGCCGGCCACGGCAGAAACCCTGAGCATCGGCCAAATCATGGTACCAGTTCCCCCACTGCACCAACTCAGGTACCGGTACCCCATTGAAATTTAGCAATGTTTCGATACTTGTGGCGATTAAGTAGCTCTGCCAGCAGCCGATCGCCTGTTGTTTGATAACACAGACTTGAAAGCAAGCAGCCTGGTACTGATGACGATGCACATCATGCCGGTGTATTGGTGTATTTTGCAAAGCGCCATGAACCGCACAATCCCAGGTACCAGCGACCTGCCAGACTCTTTGCCAATAGCATTCACCGTAACGACTGTATTGCGCTTGCATACAACCAGGGCAGTACCGCAGATATACCGGCTGCTTAATGCGCGAAGCGGCCACTCCTGCCGCGACATGCGCACTGTGTCGTTTATTGGCCATCAGCTCATTGAAGAGTTTCTGACGGCGTTGCTCACCAATAAAAGGTGCATACAGCGGAAAAAGAGTATGGCTGTACAACAAATCTAGCGATGTTGGGCCAACTTTCGGTGGGTACAAAGCAGCGACCAACGTTAAATGACCGGGTAAATCAGGGGTCGCAATGATCTTGGTATCACCAAACACCTCTCGCAGCAATTCTTTTGGTGATCCGATGCCGCTATGAACCCCATGCCTGGCGATGACGCTATAGAGCAGCTCATCGCGATATGGCAAAGGAAAACCCAGCATAGTCAACCCACTCGTTTTAGCCAGCTGGGAATGTCGAATAGCTCCTTACCATACCGGAGATCATGGTAAAGCAGCCCTTTATCTGCTTGCGAAAACTTAAAGCGCAGATCATCGGACGTTAATGTATGCCAGTCTTTCTGTTTAATTTTTTCGGTTGTAGCTTGGGGCGACTTCGCTGGTGTCATTGAACTTGCATACCAGTCCAATACTACCCGGCTAAGCTCTGGCAACGACAAATTCGGATGATCTTTAAACACCTTTACAATCAATGGCTGCAGCAAGTCTGAATCACAGCCCATCGCCTGCAGCATGGTATACAGGCGCAGTGCTTTATCGTTGCCAGCAAAAGGGGTCTCGGCTTCTTTTGTGTGTTGCTGATTATCTATCAGAGCTTTAAGCTCGAGCAAACGCTTGTCGATGGATGGTAGCTGCAGGTCCGAGTATTTGTTGAGCAAGTCAGGATCATTCCGGCGCAATGCATCCAGCATGGCGTGGACCGGTTTTAGCTCCTGCTCGTAAATGGTACTCAGCAGCTTCACAGTAATCCTTTCCAAGCCGGTGGATATTGCTCGCATTTGGGCAAGTACAAAGAGCTTGATAACGATATCCAGCACACCTTGCGATAAGTCGAACCAACAGTCTCGCACCTCATCACTCAACACCTCGTCCCGCTGTGTCAGCCATTGGTATTGCCACAGCTTATCGGTGAATGCAACCCACTCGCTCTTTTGCACTTTGCCGGTACGTGGATCTTTGCTGACAGGCCCAGACTGCATCGGCTCCCAGAATAATGAGCCAAACCCAGCGCTCCGCCTGGCTGACTGCAACTCAAGCTCAAAGATTGGCCGGGCTTTGGGCGTACCTACCAAGACCACCGGCACCCCAACCACATTAACCAGGGCAACAAAAAACTCCAACATCGCTTCCTTGCTGATTGAACGCTTCAATGTCAAACGCTGGATCTCATCGATGACCAAGACACCGATCGCTCGCTGAGTCGCCACTTGGCCCATCAGTGACAGCAATACTTCTGTACCATGGCGTTTACGGGCGTATTTTTCTTCATACCCTGTAGGAAGTAGTCGGTCAACTTCGCGGAAAAAGTTCAAACACAAACTCTTTAATGATCCATCCGAAGGGCATTCCATTCTCAGATAGGGTAACTGGATAAAATTGTACTTCGAGTGATAAATGACGGGCGGGTAGGTGGCCAGAATACGATTGATGGTGGTGCTTTTACCGCTGCCAGAGCATCCAATCAATGACAAGCTCTTAGCGGTTGAATTCGACTGGACGAAGCGTGATGAGCTACTTTCGCCAGCCATGATGCGCTCATAGCTTTCTTGCATCAGCTTGTTAAGCGATCCATCAGCGAGGTTTCGTCCAACATAACCTGCGCGGATCATAATGGATATCTTTTCTTCCAGTTGCTTGTGCATTGCCAGAGGCTGAAAGAAGTCATCCAGTAGGGCACAAATCTGATGCGCCCGAATATGACCTTTTTCAAAACAATCCTTCGGGTTGAATTTAATCTTCCCCGTTAACTTTGCTTTTAAAGCTTGTAAGTCCATGATGGGCGGCAGAGCTTCAATAAGGGGATTCCCGCGATAACGTTCCAATCCGGGGTCTTTATAAACAGCCTCGACGTAATAATCAGGTAGTGGCATTAATCGTCGTCTCCAAACAATTCGTCAATGTAATCCGGATAATCAAGGGTTGGTTCATTGCCGCTAAACGGAATGACCTTGGCTGACGGATGCTGCTTATCCAAAGCTGGACGCTGCGCTTTTTCGGATCGCTCCCGTGCTTTTTCGGTTCGTTTGTTTTCGTTGATGGCTCGGATCCGCTCAACTTTGGGTATATTGCTGGTATCCGGGGCTGCTTTTTCAGCTGCCCGAATTTTTTCCAGCACAAACTCCTCATGCTGGCGTTTATATGTTTTTGAACGAACTTTAGCTGCTGCGGTTGTTTTCTTTTGCTCATCCCGCACCTGCCACACGTCCCAAAAAGATGCACCCCGGAACTCTCTGGACTTATCGGTCAGTTTACATACCCAGTGATGGTTACTGCCTTTGTCAAAGAACAGGTAAATTTGATCGGCAACCAAAGGATCATAGGCCGCTTCAAGACTTACAGGACGCTTGATCTGTCGGCCACGATGCGTCCAGCCCAGCTGTAGCATCTCAGGCGAAGAGTAATAAAGGCCAAATAAACAGGCACCATGTTCTGATAACGTCGCTTTTTCCCGCGGTAGTAATGCAATACGTAATGCTGTAGGGTCGGCCTGATGTAAACGCCCGGTGCGATGTTGCAGGCCCCAGTTCCAGAGATGGATTGGCGTAAGCGGTAAGTCTGCCGGCATATCGACATCACGGTCATACTTTTCCAGCACCGCATACTGATTTTGGTAAAGTACAGCTGACAAGATTATCTGAGCAAAATCCTTTACCGATAACTTGGCATCAAGCCTATAGTCGTTTCCGCCATGCTTTCTCACTTTGTTGCCCGTCACATACCCCGGAACAAAAGGGCCAAATGACGCTTGGATAGTTTTAAAGCTGCGTTCAACTATCCCTTTTGCATCGCCACGATAAGGCGGGGTGTTCTCAATACGAAGCGCAAAGTTACTTTCCAAACTTTCAATCTGGTGGCCCAGCAGCTCACCACGGTCTGCCAGGATAGCATCGGGTAAGCCAACACTTGGCCAATCCTCCGACTCAATGTCAAAACCAAGTTCCCTGCAATAAGCCACCTTATCCGTCACGGCCATATACAAAGCCTGAATGGCAGTGGCGTAGGACGCATTTTCAAATCCAATATAGAAACCAGCGATCATCCGGCTAAAGACATCTATCACCATATACACCACAGGGCGACCCACAATATTGCCCCGCTCGTTGTCAGACACCAGGTAGATATCGGCAATGGTGGCATCAATTTCATAGCGTGAGCCTGGCCCAAGCACCTGGGTATTGGCGGTACTGTGCAAAGGCCGGATATCTTTGTTGTAGATAGCAACTGGCACTCGCCTCTTCAGCGCTTCCACTTGCTGGTACTCACGCTTGTAAAAATGCAACATTTGCCAATTGCTGGGCAGTTCTTCTTGCGGAGTTTCCGGGAAGTGATTGAGGTACAAGCTCTCAAAGCGGCGGTGAGCGTAAGGAAAGGAATGCCCTTTGTCTTTTAACAGGTACCGATCAATGGCAATACGAAACAAACGTTCAGTAAACTCATCTATCCTGGCGCCAACACCACTTTGATGCTTGCGTGGCCGACCAAGCTTTTTGTCACCGGCAAGTCGTCGCCTACCCCTAGCACCCGAATTTTTGTAGTCTGGCAATAAGGCATTGGGGATCTGTCCACGCTGCCAATAACGCCTAGCTAAGCGATACACAGTTTGCTTGGTAGTAGCGCCCGTACGGATGATATCCTCTACCACAGGGCCCCGGCGTTTTGGGCTATAAAAATCGGGGAGGTCAATCAATGGCTTGATTAAAGTATAATTGCTATCACGCTTCGTTCTTGCAGTACTGCCTTCCTCTGGTGACTCATACGCCAAAGCCTTGTGAGGGTCATCAGTACGCTCAAGCAGCTCTTGCTCAATGGCATCCTGCAGTTCAGACACCAAAGCAAGTTCTGGAAATGCAGCGGGCTCATCAATATTTATCCAAACCAGATAATCTCCCAACAGCTGCAATACCCGGTAGTATTGACTGTCAAATCGCAGAACCTCATTGATTTGAAACAAGATAGGCCTCCCGGATAAAAGGAATATCCCCGATCTGCACCTCCTTTGCTTTTAGCTTGCTCACCGGTACAAATAAGTCGAAGGTGAAATAGCGTTTTGCCAATAAAGTACGGACTTCGTATAACGATTCGCCAAGTGGTAAGTCATATGCAGCATCCAGTTCCTTACAAATTGCATGCACTGTCTGATTTGGCTTTTTTGCAAAGTGATGCGCATACAACTCAATTTGCTTCATTGTCAGTTCAGAATCTTCCTGCTCGTTGCGTTGAGACGGATAAAGCCATGAGATATTCTTCGACAGGGTTGCCGGAATATCCGCTTCTGTGACCAGATACCAAGGCAACCCTTTCTCTTGCCAATAGCGTCGCTCCAATTCCAGCTTTTCGACTGTCCGGGCATCATTCAGTGCATCTTTATACTTTGCCTGCAGCACAAAACGCGGTTCTTGCTCATTGCTGGAGTCAACTAGGAAATCTGAGGATAAATACTGGTCTATACCGACAAACCCCGGATGCGCCATCATGGCCTCACTCGCCAATCGGCGGGTCAACTCACGTTCTAGCGGAAATTGCTCACGGATCTGCGGGTACCTCACGATGCCATTCCAGCAATAAGAAAACCGACAACTCTAAATCAGACAACAAATGATGGGTACGCTGAGACTTATTACCAAAAACACGATGCACCCGGCCAAGGGAGGGAAAGTCAGATACTTTTAGCCAAGGCTGATAACTTGCGTACTCGCCACTGCCACGGCCAGCTTTGATCCACTTCGCAAACTGTGCTTCCGTGAATCCCATTTTCTTTTGAGCCATAGCGAAACTTGCCCTGACGATGCAAAACAAAAGCATAGCTAGAGCAGGCTCTGTATGCAACTTTATTACTGTTGCTTAGTTTGAACTACAATTATCGTAGTTTCGATATGACAACTACTGGTATTGATGCCAATCATGCTCATAATTGAACTCTCTGGTAACCCTTCCTTCACCATGGCAAGGTTCACATTTCTCTGCATGATATCGCCCCTCGCCTTTACATAACTGACACGTTACGTGTTCATACGCAGACCAATCATGATTGTCAGCAACATGCTTTATTAGCTTTCCTTCACCATGACAAGCAGGGCAATCATCACTTTCATGTAATCCGTCACCATTACAGAGTTTACAATCCACTAAATCATGCATCGACCAGTCATGGTTGTCAGCAAAATGCTTTGTTACCTCTCCTTCACCATGACAAGCAGGGCAATCATCACTGTCATGTAATCCGTCACCATTACAGAGTTTACAATCCACTAAATCATGCATCGACCAGTCATGGTTGTCAGCAAAATGCTTTGTTACCTCTCCTTCACCATGACAAGCAGGGCAGTCATCACTTTCATGTACTCCGAGACCATTACAAAGTTTACAATCTACTAAATCATGCATCGACCAGTCATGGTAATCATCGAAGAATTGAGATACTTTTCCTTCACTATTACATGCTGGACAATCCATGTTTTCATAAACCCCTACACCATCACACAGCCTGCACTCAACTAATTCAAATGGCGATAAATCAATTTGATTTCTAGTTCCGGGTTTAACTTCACCATCACCTAAACATACAGGGCAAGGGTCGTAAAAGTTCGTAGATCCTAACCCGTGACATAAAGGGCAAAGATTTTCCTTATTCTGGTCAATATATTTGGTAACTTCTCTATCTAAAAAGCTAGCGCTTCCAAAGTTGCTGCGATTTATAACCTTTCCTGATGCTTTTTCAGTTGACTTAGCAATTTTCTCCAGTGTATCTCTATATTCAGACTCTGGGACTACCAGCTTGATAACATTATGAACAGCTAAAAGGGATTTAGCTGAGTTCAACCCAGACAAATAGGTATTAATAGTGTTGCCCTGTATTTTCCATAACTGCCTTTGAAAAATTTTAAGACTATTTTTAAGGGTAATAACCTCATCACGGTCGATACTTTTAGGAATACGGGCATTGTCATACTCTGTGTGATGATCTGGGCAAAGAAATATCAGATTTTTAGGGTGATTGCAGTGAGTAGCCGCAACACTATCGATATGCGCAATTTCACCGTAACTTTTATTGCAGGCAGGGCAGGCATTTCTTGCTTCATGTTTAATTTCTCGTTTAATACCCTCGGGAATATTTGGTCTTTTTCCCTTTGAGTTTTTTGGCCATTTACCTGCCATTTTTAAATTTAGACGATGTAATTCCTCTTTATCGTAGTAGTAAATTTCATTACGCTCTTCGAAGCTCAACTTTGTCTTATCAACAACCCCATTAACTGTCATCCACCGAAGTAAAGTTGGGGACATATCAAAAACTAAAGCGGCTTCATATTCATTAAGTTCGTAATTTTTCATCTTTAGACCAACAACCGATGTTTATTAAACTTATATTAAAGCTAAAACTGCTCAAAAGAAATCAACATGGTTAGCAGAGCAGAAACTTTGCTGCGCCCTGCTGCTTGGCCTTATTTTTATTTAAGCTCTACAAAGTGTTACATGAGCTAACTATTTATCGGGATGAAACAGCAATCAAGCGGTAAACCAACTCGGTAAAGTTCCAGGGCTCCCGCATGAGTGTTTAATTTTCAAACACTCTGCTGCTGAAACCAGCTTTTAAGACATCTTCCAAATAATCCGTTTTCATCCAGGCACGTTTTTGTTTTGCGGGGATGCTGCCTTTCGATGGCTCTGCTCTGAGCATGTTTAAAGACCATTGCCGTAGTATTGACCAGTTTTCCGCTGCGTGATTCTGATAAATCTGGCAAGCATCTTCTTTCATGCTGACATCCAGCACCCAATGTAGGCTATTTTCAACGGCCCAATGAGCTCTAACCGCCTCGGCTAACTGTACTTCGTTCAGCTTGACTGAACTGATGTAGTAACGATAAGTGAGTTCCGATTTTTTTCCTTTTACTTCCCGGTAACTTAGATTCATTCCAACGGTTTGCAGACCAACCCATTTACTAAAGTTTCCCTTCAGTTCGCTGGCGT
>Ga0209070_100693_pt1 | contig 12794 bp, 8 predicted proteins | sample SynthPrep_5_END__FD_187205 | JGI IMG/M metagenome (GOLD analysis project Ga0209070, IMG submission 187205) | Synthetic microbial communities from Ohio, USA - SynthPrep_5_END_DS10_MetaG (SPAdes) (version 2) | ecosystem: Engineered > Bioreactor > Aerobic > Activated sludge | place: USA: Ohio... | reverse complement strand
CTTTCGAGCGGGGCCGCAAAAGGCCGACCGTATTCCTCGTAATCTCCTCCCACCGTTCATATTTATATAATATGTATAATCCTACTATTCTGCTTCCTTATAAAGCGATGAGGCGGAGAGGTGCGTTCCAAAGGCCCGAAGACACCCGTGCAGAACCGGATGTCGCGAAAGAAGCGCGACGCGAGCCCTTCCGCTCCTCCTGAAACCGCCAGAACCGCTAATCCCTCGGACCGGCACACGCTCTTGGAAGCGATGATCGATCACGTGCCGGATTTCATCTATGCCAAGGATCTGGACGGGCGTTTCCTTTTTGCCAACCGTGCGATCGTTACCGAGAATGGTTTCGACACCGTCGAAGAGCTGATCGGGCTGACCGATTCCGATATTCATGGCGATGCGGCGCGGCTTGCCGGCATTCCCGATACCGAGGCGCGGGTGATGCGCACTGGAGAGCCGGATCTCGGTTATGAGGAACGCGCCATGCGCGGCGATATCGACCGCTGGCTGATGATGTCGCGCGTGCCCTTAAAGGACAAGGCTGGCAAGATCATCGGCGTGGTTGGCGCTTCCCGCGATATAACCCAGAAAAAGGCCTCGGAAAGACTGCTTCAGGCGCAGGCGCGCATTCTCGAAATGATCGTTGCTGCGGCACGGATCGAGGATTTTCTCGAGGAATTCGTCAAGGCGATCGAAAATCTCGCCACCGGGCTGGCCTGCGCGGTGCGGGTATTCGATGCGGCGGCGGGTGAGCCCTCCGTCTACGCCTCGCCGGCGCTCGCGCCTCATCAGGACCTGACGGCACATATTTCCACCGTCGACGATCCCGGCGATCTCGACTGTCCGGCGGATCATATTGCTTTCAGTTTCGATATTCCCGCCAGCGAAGGCATGGCCCACGGTTTTGTGTGGTGCATGCTGGCCGCCCGCAAGCCGGATGCGGCTCTCGTGGAATTTATCGGTGCCGCTGCGCGCATGGCGGGTCTCGCAATCGACCGCAAGCGGGCGGCGGAGCATATTGCCTTTCTGGCAGATCACGACATGCTGACCCGGCTGCCCAACCGGCGCTTTCTGGATACGAGACTGCCGGAAATATTGGCCGAGGCCGCAAAGGCAAACCGAAGGGTTGGCATCGGCTTTCTCGATCTCGATAATTTCAAGCAGATCAACGACACGCTGGGCCACAGCATTGGCGATGCTCTCTTGTCCAGAACGGCCGAGCGTATTGCGCGCAGCCTCAAGCGTAACGATCTTGTGCTGCGGGTGGGCGGCGATGAATTCGTCATCATTCTGGAAAAGCAGAAGGACGATTTCGAAAGCCGGCTACAGCGCATCCGGGCGACGGTCTCGCAGCCGCTGCGCATCGGCAATTACGATATCAAGGTCACATGCAGCATCGGCATGGCGTTCTTCCCGGAGCATGGGGACACCACGGCGGAAATCGTCGCGGCAGCCGATCTTGCCATGTATGAGGCCAAACATAATGGTCGCGATGGCATCGCCACCTTCACGCCGCGCATGGCGGATGATCTGCGCAAGAAATTCACCCGCATAGAGGAATTGCGCAAGGCGGTGGAGAGGGATGAGTTCGTCTTGCATTTCCAGCCGCAGGTCCATCTCCAGACCGGCCGCATCAGCGGTGTGGAGGCGCTGGTGCGCTGGCAGCATCCCTCAGAAGGTCTGCTGGGACCTGCGGAATTCATCGGTCTTGCGGAAGAAACCGGCCTCATCGTGGAGCTGGGGGAAACCATTCTGAGAAAAGCCTGCCGGCAGGCGCAGGCCTGGGCGGCTGTGGGCCTCTCACCCGTGAAGATGGCAGTCAATATTTCGCCGAGGCAGTTCCAGAGCGGGCTTGTCGAGCAGATCAGATCGGCGCTGACGGAAACCGGCCTTGCACCATCCCTCCTGGAAATCGAAATCACCGAGACGCTCATCATTCAGGATGTGGAAACATCTGTCAGGATCATGCGCGCCATCAAGCAGATGGGTGTCAGCCTCGCGCTGGATGATTTCGGCATTGGTTATTCCTGCCTCGGCATGCTCAAGACCTTCCCCTTGTCCTGCATGAAGATTGATCGCTCATTCCTCACCCACCTGCCGGAAAAAACCAAGGACAGCGCCATCGTCTCCATCATGATCCAGCTTGCCGGGTCTCTCGATATCGATGTCATTGCCGAGGGTGTGGAAACGGCTGAACAGGCGGCATTTCTGCGCGCCGCCGGCTGTCCCTATGGGCAGGGTTATTATTTCAGCCGGCCGGTGCAGGCGGACGTGATCGGTGACATGCTGGGAAACATGACGACGTTGCTCACCGGATTGTCCAGCGACCCGATATAGGCTCTGAAGGCGATCTTTGTCCTGACAGTGTTGAACTGATCCGGAGATGCCCATGCTGGTATCTGCCGCCTTGCGCCGTCTCCATTACGGCAAACTCCAACCCTCTGTGCACGGCTGTCTGCGAAAATCATGTGCTTTCGCCATTCCGTTTTATATTGTCATTTTGTCATAAATTTTTCATATAATATCGCGTTATATAAGTAGTAAATAATGTTATTTATAATTAAATCAGAAAAAAATTATAGTTTAAAATACTTATTTGTTGTAATTTTACTACGTAATTGGATTGCTTACTTTTATTGTATTTGGATTTTGCCGATTTGAATTGCGAGTCTCCGGTTGTTTCTGTCATTTGCTGAATCAGCGCAGGGAAGCGGGCGGCAGGGAAAGACCAGCCCTCAAATTTGCGCATTCGTTGAAAAATTTTTGACTGGAGATTAAAAAATGAACATCAAGAGCCTTCTTATCGGCTCCGCTGCCGCTCTCGCAGCAGTATCCGGCGCACAGGCCGCTGACGCTATCGTCGCTGCCGAGCCCGAGCCCATGGAATATGTTCGCGTTTGCGACGCTTTCGGCACCGGCTTCTTCTACATCCCCGGCACCGAAACCTGCCTGAAGTTTCAGGGTTATGTCCGTTTCCAGACCGACTTCGGTCGTGACAAGACCGGCACCTCTGACTGGGATTCGTTCACACGCGCCCAGTTCGAAATTGACACCCGCACCGACACCGACCTCGGTGCCCTGCGTGGCTTCATTGGCCTCCGTGGCAATGCTGACACGGGTTCTGCCGCTGCGTCCACCACGTCTGGCTCGGGCGACAAGGGCTCTGCAGTTTTCGTTGACCAGGCTTTCATCGAACTCGGCGGCCTGAAGGTCGGTAAGTTCTATAGCTGGTGGGACGATAGCCTCTCTGGCGAAACGGACGAACTGGCTTCCAACGCTCTGTTCAACTCTATTCGTTACACCTACGATGCTGGTTCCTTCTGGGCAGGCGCTTCGGTTGACGAACTCGAAGGCATCTCCGTTGGCTCTTACAACGAGCGCGACAACAATATCGGTGTTGCTCTCGGCGCTGGTGCAAAGTTCGACAGCGTAACCCTGCAACTCATCGGCGGCTACGACACCGATCGCGAAAACGGCTCCGTCCGCCTGATCGCAACGGCTGGCGTTGGTCCGGGCACGCTTGGCTTGTCCGGTGTTTGGGCCTCCGGCGCAAACGCTTATTACAACGTCTCCGAGTGGGCAGTTGCTGCGGAATACGCCATCAAGGCTACCGACAAGCTTAAGATCACCCCCGGTTTCCAGTACTACGGCAGCTACGGCCTCGTTTCCTGGGATGAGTTCTCCAACAACGACGCCTGGAAGGCTGGTCTGACTGTTGATTACAAGATCACGGACGGCCTCACCACGAAGCTCACCGCCAACTACCTCGACGTCGACAACAAGCCTGAGGCTTGGACCGGCTTCGTTCGCCTGCAGCGTTCGTTCTAATACTGCACATAAGAAAAAAGCATAAACCTGGTTAGATGACTCAGATCCACCCCGTTTTCGAACGGGTGAGTGCTAGCTCCAGTCAAAGTTCCTGACATGAAGTCAGGTTTGCTCCCCGGACCCCTCCAGGCCGGGGAGTTTTTATTGTCGTGAGAGATTGCGCGCGGTTTTGTCGACAATGTCATTGCGCCATCCGCGTTTTGCCAGATTACCGACCGAACGCCGGATCGGGTGGCAGGGGCGGGTGGACCGGTTCTTCGAAGGTCCGTAACAGCTTTCCCCAACCCGGATCATGCATATGCGCTTCAAGACCGGCGCGGGCGGCGAGGGCCAGTGCTTCTTCCTGCCCAAAGGAGATGGCAGCATCGACATCCGTCGTCAGAACGCGGCCGTTTTCCATCAGCATCTTGCCATCGACGAAAACGGTATCGACGTCGCTTCCCAGCACCTGATGCACCAGCCGGTGCACAGGCATCCACATCGGCATCAGATGCGGTTTGCGCATGTCGATGATGGCGATATCAGCCTTTTTGCCGATTTCCAGTGAACCGATTTCATCCTCCATGCCGATGGCGTGGGCGGCGTCGATGGTGATCATTTCGAATATCTTGCCGGGTGGCAGCAGGTAACGATCGTGATTGTGCAGCAGGTGCTGCGTGAATTGCGCCATGCGGGCGGTCTGCAGCATGTCGAAGTGACGGCTGGGTGCGGCGCCATCGGTGGTGATGGCGACACGGATGCCCTTGGACATCATTTCCATGATCGGCGTCGCGCGGCCCGGCGGGGCATGGGTCACGCGTGTGCCGGTTTCGGCCAGAATGTCGATCTCGTCATGCGAAATGCCCCAGCAATGCTGAAGGTGGATATCGGGGCCAAGCAGCGCATTTTCCTTGTCCTGAAACGCCATGCGGATTTGTCCCGCAAATGCGTCCGAATGTAGCCGGACGCCCATTTTGCGGGCGGTCTCGCGTATCCGGCGGGCCTGCAAGCGGTCATTATCCGTCAGTTTCACCGCCTGGTCGGGGCTTGAAGCGTTGGAGGGCTCGACAGAAGGAACGATGGTGAAGGGCGTCAGGAAGACGCTGATGCGTCCATCAGCCGTTCCGTTCAAGGCCTCAATCGTGGCTTCGGAGCCTTCGATCATCTCCTCGAAGCTGATGTTGCGGCGCTCCGGAGAGCCGCTTTCCCATCGGGTGACCGGGTGCGGCCAGGGCAGGCCGGAAGGTCCCACACAGATGATTTCGCGAATCCCGATCTCGTCATAGGCGCGGGCGTGGTTGATGGCAAAGACAGGATCATCGGCGCGTGGCATGGAGGTGATGATGCTGGTGCCGGTCGTGACACCGGCGCGCAGCCGCTCGATGCCGGAGACAAGGCCGTCCGCATACCAGTAGTCGCGCGTGACATAATGGTAATAGGTCGGCGTCACCACCTTCATCCACATCGCATTGGTGTCGGCGGCAATGCTGCGGATCAAGGCGTGCCCGGCATGGCCATGGGCATCGATGAGGCCGGGAATGATCAGTTTTCCCCGACAGTCTATCACCTGCTTGTCGGTGTGGCGTGGCGCCAGTTCCTCTGCCGTGCCGATATCGACGATCCGGTCGTCCTTTATGGCAAGGCCGCAATCCTCGATGATGCGTCGCTCACGGTCCACGGTCACCATCGTGCCGTGCAGCAGCAGAAAATTCCCCATTTAGCCTTCCTCCCTTTGTGTTCGCAGCTGGTATTCAGGATGCGTCGATTTTGGATACGATAATTGTCAACAATATTATTGACAATAAGGCTGAGCGAAACAATACTCCGCCTTGTCCGGCCGGTAGGTCAGCCGGCACTTCAACGATTTATAAAAAGGGGGGATCAAATGTCCCGAATGAGAAGTTTCGTCCTGGCCGCCCTGGCGGCGGCCGCCATTGCCGTTCCCGCAAGCGCGGAAACCCTGCGTTGGGCCGGCCGCGCCGACCTTTATTCGCTCGATCCATATTCGGTGCCGTCCACCTCCAACCTCGCCTTTCTCAATCATATCTATGAGGGGCTTGTCCGTTACGGACCCGACTTCAAGATCGAGCCGGCTCTTGCGACGGAATGGAAGCTTGTTGATGGAAAGACCTGGCGTTTCACCCTGCGCAAGGGCGTGAAATTCCATGATGGCGCCGATTTCACCGCTGACGATGTCGTCGCGTCCTTCACGCGCGCCTCGGATGCCACTTCGCCGCTGCGCGGCAATATTCCGGTTTTTGCAGGCGTGAAGAAGGTCGATGATTATACCGTCGATCTCGACGTCACCGCACCCACCTCGCTTTTCCTCAACGACATCACCAATATCTTCATCTTCAACGCCAAGTGGCTTAAGGATAACAATAGCGAGAAGCCGACCGATTTCGCCTCCAAGGTCGATGGCTATACGACGATGCACACCAACGGCACCGGGCCCTTCAAGCTTGAAAGCCGCGTGCCCGATAGCAAGACGGTTCTTGTCGCCAATGAAGCCTGGTGGGATCAGAAAAAACACAATCTCGACCGCATCGAATTCGTGCCGATTGCCTCTGCGGCCACCCGTGTCGCGGCTTTGCTCTCCGGCGAAATCGACCTGATCGATTCCGCACCGATCCAGGATTTGCCGCGGCTTGAATCCTCGCCCAATATCACGGTGAAGAAGCGCACCGAACTGCGCACGCTGTTCATCGGCTTCAACCGCCGCGAAAAGCTGGAGGACGGCAAGCCGAACCCCTTTAACGATCTTCGTGTTCGCCAGGCATTCGAACTGTCGATCGATCGCGATCTCATCAACAAGAAGGTCATGCGCGGCCTTGCAAGGCCGTCCGGCTCGCTCATCGCGCCTGAAATTTCGGGTTATGCCAAGTCGCTCGATACATTCCAGCCCGCCGATCCGGCGCAGTCGCAGAAGCTTCTTGCCGATGCCGGCATGAAGAACCTCGCTTTCACCTATACCTGCATGAATGACGAGAGCATCAACGAGGAAGATATCTGCTCCGGCGTCGCCAACATGCTGAAGCGTGGCGGTTTCCAGCCGACGATCGACATCGCTCCCCGCTCCGTGCAGTCTCCGAAGCGCAATGGCGGCAAGGCGGATGTCTTCAACCTCAGCTGGGCGAACGAACCGACGCTCGATGCCTTCTCCTTCCTGTCGCAGATACTCTCCACCCGAAAGGGCGCTATGGGCGTCTCCAACTATGGCGGCTGGTCGAACCCCGAGATCGACAAGCTGGTGGACCAGGCAGCGCAGGAGCAGGACAATACCAAACGTCTTGCCCTTGAAGAGGCGGCCTTGAAAATCGCCAAGGACGAGGCGATGCTTGTGCCGCTGCACCAGCAGCCGATTGCATGGGCGATGCTTGGCAAGGTGAAAAGCGTCGATTTCCGCGCCGACAACAAGCCGCGCCACTGGCTGACGCAACTCGACAAATAATCCGGAACTCTGAAAGGCGTTCGGCATCGTGCCGAACGCCTTTTGGGCCATCCGGGGCAGCCTTCGTCACATGCGAGCATATTGTGCAAAAGCGATGCGGCTCGTCGCCGCTGGAGATTTGCCAGCCTGATCGGCGATCAGCTGCCGATGTTATTGTCGACAATGCGTCAGGCGTAAACGACCTGTGCCCCGTCTCTGGAAAAGAATGGTCGAACCTGGCTGGCATCATGTCCATGGGTTCGCATCCGAGAGGTAACAATGCTGGTTTTCATCATCAAGCGTATGGGAAATGCCATTCTGGTCATGCTTTCCGTCGCGCTTATTGCGTTTCTCATTTTCCGGCTTGCCGGAGATCCCGTCGAGCTGATGGTGGGGGAGCAGACCTCGCAGGAAGATCGCGCCGCTTTGCGTGAGCGGCTCGGCCTCAACGACAGTCTGCCCACGCAATATTTGCGGTTTGTCAAAGACGCGGCCCAGGGCAATTTCGGCGTTTCCTATCGCAACGGCCAGCAGGTGCTGCCGCTGATAGCGGAAAGGTTTCCGGCAACGCTGGAGCTTGTTCTGGTGGCCACCGTCCTTTCGCTCGTCGTTGGCCTGCCGCTTGGGGTGCTGACGGCGATCCGGCGCGGAAAGTGGTATACGGAGGGCCTGCAATTCCTGTCGATTGTCGGCGTCTCGCTGCCGAGCTTCGTTGTCGGCATTCTGCTTATCCTCGTCTTTTCGGTTTCGCTTGGCTGGGCGCCGGCCTTCGGCCGAGGCGATGTCGTGCAGCTTGGCTGGTGGTCCACGGGCCTGCTTACCTCGTCGGGGCGTGCGGCGCTCATTCTGCCTGCCATTGCGCTCTCGCTTTACCAGATCACGCTGGTCATGCGTCTGGTGCGCGCCGAAATGCTGGAGGTGCTGCGCTCCGATTTCGTGAAATTCGCCCGTGCCCGCGGCATTCCCCGCTGGCGCATCTATTTCCGCCATGCGCTGCGCAACTGTCTGATGCCTGTCGTGACGCTGACGACGATGAATGTCGGTTCGCTCATCGCCTTTGCGCTCATCACGGAGACGGTGTTTCAGTGGCCGGGCATGGGCATGCTGTTCATACAGGCGGTGACATTTCTCGATATCCCCGTCATGGCGGCCTATCTCTGCATCATTTCCTTCATCTTCGTTGTCCTCAACACGTTCGTCGACATTGCCTATGCGGTGATCGATCCGCGTCTGCGCACCGCGCGCTAACCGAAGGGAGCCGGTTTCATGGCCACAGACCTTCCGCAAACGGCAAAACCTGCCCGCCCGTCGCTCATCAAGCGCATACGCAACAGCGATCTCTACTGGTCGTTCAGCCACAGCAGATCGGCCAAGATCAGCGCGCTGATCCTGGCGATCCTCATCCTTGCCGCCATTTTCGCGCCGCTGATCGCACCGCAGAACCCCTATGACGGCGCTTCGCTCGACATGTGGAAGGCTGAACTGCCGCCGGTTTGGCAGGAGGGTGGGGAATGGCCCTATCTGCTCGGCACGGATACGCAGGGGCGCGACATGCTCTCCGCCATCCTTTACGGCACGCGCATATCCATCGTCATCGGTGTCGCCTCCGTGGCGCTTTCTCTGGTCATCGGCATGACCGCCGGTCTGGTTGCCGGTTATTTCGGCGGTTTTTCCGATAATCTCCTGATGCGCATCGGCGATATCACGCTCTCCATTCCGACAATTCTGGTGGCCATCCTCGTCTCCACGGTCGTCAGGCAGATGCTGCCGGACAGTCTTCGAGAGGTGGGCGCATCCGCCGTGCTCATTCTCGCCATCGCGCTTTCCGCCTGGGTGCAATATGCGCGCACCGTGCGTGCCCAGGCGATTGTGGAGACCGGCAAGGATTATGTGCAGGCGGCCAAGCTGATCGGCGTTCCCGCGCGCCGCATCATGGCCAACCATATTCTGCCCAATACGCTGACGCCGATCATGGTTGCCGCCACGCTGAATTTCGGCATGGCGATCCTGACTGAGGCGACCCTGTCGTTCCTTGGCATCGGCATGCCGCCCAGCCAGCCGTCGCTTGGGACACTGATCCGCATCGGCAACCAGTTCCTGTTTTCCGGCTCCTGGTGGATCGTATTGTTTCCCGTTTTCCAGCTCTGCCTGCTCGTCGTCACCGTCAACCTTCTGGGTGACTGGCTGCGCGATGCGCTCAATCCGAAACTGAGGTGAGTTCCATGCACGATCTTCTGCTCCGCAACATCAGGCCCATGGCGGGTGATACCTGCGACATCATGATAAGGCAGGGAAAGATTACCGGTTTTGGAAAGTTCGAAGCCGAACCCGGCATGCCGGTCGAGGATGGCAACGGCGCAATCCTCGCGCCCGGCCTCATCGATGCCCACACCCATCTCGACAAGACGACCTGGGGCATGCCCTGGCATGAGAACAACCGCGCCGCAATCCTGCGCGGGCGGATCGATTTCGAGCGCGAAAACCGCAGCCAGATCGGCATCGATCCGCACCGCCAGTCCATGCGCCACGCCATCGGTCTTGCCGCAAACGGCGGCACGCATATCCGCAGCCACGTGGATATCGATCCGACCCACGGCCTGAAGCTTGTCGAAGGCATATGGGAAACGCGCGAGAAGCTGAAAGGCATCATCGACATCGAGGTCGTTGCCTTCCCGCAGTCCGGCGTCATGGTCATGCCCGGCACGGTGGAACTGCTGGATGAGGCGCTGAAACAGGGCTGTGAAGTCCTCGGCGGCATCGATCCCTGCGGCATCGATCGCGATCCGAAGGGCCAGCTCGATATCCTGTTTGAACTTGCGGTCAGGCACGGCGTGCCGATCGACATTCATCTGCATGAGGCTGCCGATCTCGGCGCCTTCACCATGGAGCTGATTTTCGAGCGCATCCGCGCCAACGGCATGGAAGGCAAGGTCGCCATCAGCCACGCCTTTGCGCTCGGCATGAATGACTATCTCCGGGTCGGCAAGCTGATCGATGAGATTGCCCGGCTCGATGTGGCGGTCCTGACGACCGGCGCGCCCTCGGCAAATGTGCCGTCTATAATGCGCCTGAAGGAAGCCGGTGTGCGTGTCGGCGGCGGCTGTGACGGCATTCGCGACACCTGGGGTCCCTGGGGCCAGCCGGATATGCTCGACCGTGCCAAGATCATCGGCATGAAGAACGGTCTGCGCTCGGATATCGAGCTTGCCCATGTCCTGCATGTCGTCTCGCAGGGCGGTGCCGATGTCATGGGCCTCAAGGATTACGGTCTCGACGTTGGCTGCGCCGCCGATTTCACGCTGCTGACCGGCGAGACATTGGCCCATGCCGTTGTGGATGTCGCGCCAAGGCCGCTGGTCGTCAAGGGCGGGCGAGTCACCGCCAGAGGCGGCAAGGCCGTGGTGGAGGCACCATGATGAGCGAACCGCTTCAGTCTCTCGCTCTTGGTGAACGTCCCTCCGGTCGCACGCTGCTCACCGCCAGCTGGGTGGTCGGCCACAAGGACGGGTCTCACCGGCTGCTGAAAAACGGCGAGGTCGTGTTCGAGAACGGCGAAATCCTTTTTGCCGGGCATGGCTTTCCCGGTGAGGTTGCTCGCCGCGTCGATTTCGGCAATGCCCTGATCAGCCCCGGCCTGATCGACCTCGATGCCCTTTCCGATCTCGATACGACCATTCTGGGTATCGACAATCACCCCGGTTGGGCGAAGGGCCGTGTCTGGCCGCGCTCCTATGTCGAGGCCGGTCCCTACGAGATGTATTCCGGGGAAGAGCTTGCCTTCCAGAAGCGTTTCGCTTTCGGCCAGCTTCTCCTCAACGGCATCACCACGGCGGCACCCATTGCCTCGCTGTTTTATCGTGAATGGGGAGAAACAGTCGCCGAATTCGAGGCTGCGGCCGATGCCGCCGGCGAACTTGGCCTGCGGGTCTATCTCAGCCCCGCCTTCCGCTCCGGCGGCATGGTGCTGGAGGAGCCGGGACGCATGGTGCCGGTCTTCGATGAGGAGCGTGGCCTTCAGGGACTGAAGGAAGCAGCGTCGTTCATCGAGAGGCAGACCGGAAGGCACGGCGATCTCGTGCGTGGTATGCTGGCACCTGATCGTGTCGAAACATCCACGCTCGCGCTGATGCAGAGAACCGATGCCGCCGCCCGTGATCTTGGCTGCAAGTTCCGCCTGCACATGGCGCAGGGCACCATGGAGGTGGACACGGTCCGCAAGCTGCACGGCTCGACCGCGCCGGTATGGCTCGCCAGGGCCGGCCTCTTGAGCGACCGCCTTATCGCGCCGCACGCCACCAATGTGACGCAGGAAGATCTGGCGCTCTACGCGGAAAACGGCGTGTCGATTGTTCACTGTCCGCTGGTGTCGGCTAGAAGCGGCAGCACGTTGTCGTCCTTCTCCGCCTGCCGGCAGCTTGGAATAAACATTGCGATGGGCACCGATACGGCGCCCGCCGACATGCTGATGAACCTGCTGGTCGGTCTCATCACCTGCCGTATCAATGATGGCGCGCCCGACAGGGTCCGCTCAGCCGATCTGTTCGACGCCGCCACACTCGGCGGCGCGCGGGCACTGGGTCGCTCCGATCTCGGGCATCTTTCCAAGGGTGCCCGCGCCGATATCGCCGTCTTCGATCTCGATGACACGGTCATGGCGCCGAGCGTCGATCCGATCACGACTGTTGTCACCGGCGGTTCGGGCAAGATCACGCGTGCGGTCTTCGTCGATGGCCGTCTCTCCATGCGGGAGAGAGAGGTCGCGAATATCGATATGGCGCGCGCCCGCATTAAGGCGCAGGCGCAGTTCGATGGGCTGATTGCAAAATATCCCGAGCGAAGCTGGGCCAATCCGCCCGTTTCGGAAATCTTCCCCCCGAGCTACCCGGTGGAGGTGAACGCCAATGGATGACATGAACCAGTCGGTTATCGATGTCCGCAATCTGAAAGTCGAGTTTCCCGGCCGCCGGGGAACGGTGACGGCACTTTCGGACATCAGCCTTTCCATCCGCCCCGGTGAAATCCTGGGTGTGGTGGGGGAATCCGGTGCCGGAAAATCCATGACCGGCCTTGCGATACAGGGCCTGCTCGAAAAACCGGGCCGTATTGCCGATGGCGAAATCTGGCTCGGCTCGCGCCGCATCGACAAACTCGACGACAGGGCGATGGAAAGCATCCGCGGCCGGGAAATCGGCGCGATCTTTCAGGATCCGCTGACCTCGCTCAATCCGCTGTTCACGGTTGGTGCGCAGCTGGTGGAGACGATCCGGCAGCATCTGCCGCTCTCGAAAAAAGATGCGCAGGCGCGTGCGGTCCAGCTTTTGCGGGATGTCGGCATTCCGTCTCCGGCAGACCGCATCGATCATTATCCGCATCAATTCTCCGGCGGCATGCGCCAACGCGTCGTCATCGCACTCGCAGTTGCGGCGTCGCCGAAACTGATCATCGCCGACGAACCGACGACGGCGCTTGACGTGTCGATCCAGGCGCAGATCATTTCGCTGCTGCGCAAGCTCTGCAAGGAAAAGCAGACGGCTGTGATGCTGGTCACGCATGATATGGG
>Ga0209070_100691_pt1 | contig 12844 bp, 12 predicted proteins | sample SynthPrep_5_END__FD_187205 | JGI IMG/M metagenome (GOLD analysis project Ga0209070, IMG submission 187205) | Synthetic microbial communities from Ohio, USA - SynthPrep_5_END_DS10_MetaG (SPAdes) (version 2) | ecosystem: Engineered > Bioreactor > Aerobic > Activated sludge | place: USA: Ohio... | reverse complement strand
ACATACCTGTGTTTGTGACAGCTGCAGCCCTTGATGGCGTAGCGTTCTGGCAACTTCACCCAGCGTAGTCTCTCCGGCCAGCATTTTAGCCACTAAACGATGTTTAAGCTCAAATCTGGCTGCTTCGCTATCTTCAATGTTGGCAGCAGCGGTGGTCTTGTGATTAGCTGTCATGTTAATAGCCTCCACTTTTTCTGCTCAATTTTTAAACGATATGCATCTTGCCAGCTACCGTCATTGCAAGCCTGTAGAGTGAGTTGCATAACGAGCCTCAATAGTTATATATCGTCTAATATAACGCACAAAAATGTAAAATTAAGCCTATTCTGTCTAATATAATGCTCAAAAAGTTGTTATATCCAATTTTTTGCTTGTTATGTTAGACATTCTAAGTGGCTGCTTGAGCATGTGGCAGAGCCACATAAGGTGATAAAAACAACTTGCTAACGAGTTAGTACTACTTATACTTAAACCGTTAACTAACTGGGTGGCATTATGAAAACCAGCATCTTTCATTTTAGCGAACTGGCAGCTATAAATGACCTGGCTTTTGCCAATATACCCCAGAATACCCCCCTGCTGGTGCAAGCCTATATTAGCGGCGACTCCAAACTCTGGATTAATGCCTTGCAGCAAGTCATTGCCCGTTGCATACCAACTGCAGTTGTTGTCGGCATGACCAGCTATGGCCAAATAGAGCAAGGCGTTATTAAGCAGCAAGGGATGTCGGTATTTATCACCGAATTTGCTAAGAGTAACCTGAGCCAGTCTTTACTGCGAGCTGATGCAAATGAGACAGAGAAAATCGCAGCGCTACAGCAATTACTGCAACCAGACACCAAAGTACTGCTAGTGCACTCCTCTGATTTACTTAGCTGCCACGCCAATTTACTTCCTTTAATAACCCGTTTACGGCCAGATATCGTGGTCGTCGGTACCGTTGCGCAACCGGCTGGCGTTAACCTTTACTCCTGTATATTTAATCAGCAACAGCAAGCCGAAAATGCCTTTTTATTAACGGCCTTACACGGCTCTGACTTGCAAGCCCGCTCAGTATTAAAGCGTAATTGGTTTGCCATTGGTAAACCGTTACAGGTTACAGCGGCCCACAATAATCGGGTAAGCACCATAGATAATCAAAGTGTGGTAGATCTATACCAACACTATTTAGGTGCCGGTGTGGCGCAACATTTGCCTGCAGCATCTTCGATGTTTCCATTGCTTTTTGATGACAACGTGCACCAAAGCACCGCCTTTGTGTTAAAAACCACAGCAGACGGTGGCGCCGTATTTAATCAAAACATTAGCGAAGGCCAGCAAGTGCGGCTAGCTTTCGCCAATATGGACTCGTTACTGGACAACAGCTATTTAGCTGCTGCAGGGCCGCTTAACGCCGAGCAAGTCTTTGTGTTTTCGTGCTGCGTGCGCCTAGACTTACTAAAAGAAAATATCTTAGAGGAAATTACCCCGCTAGCCGCCAAACTGCCGGTATGTGGCAGCTTTGGTTTTGGCGAAATGGCCATGGACGAAGAGGGCAAAGCCGGCTTGTTTAGCCATACCATGTCACTGTTATTTCTGGCAGAACAGCCGAAAACCGTTAGTTTTAGTGTACCGCCGGAACCAGAATTACAGCACGAGCGGCATGAGTTTAAACTAAGCAGCAAAGAGCTACTGCGCGTATATGGCAACCTGACCCGGGCGCTAATGCAAGACTTAACCAATACCAATAATGCCTTACAGCAACTTACCTTAACCGATCATTTAACCGGAATCGCCAATCGAAAATCTTTAGATGAGCAGCTAAGCAAAGAGCGACATCTATATCAGCGCTATCACCGGCCTTTTAGTATTTTGCTGCTAGATATCGACCACTTCAAAGCAATTAGCGACAAGTTTGGCCATTTAAACGGTGACAAAGTACTGATTGCTGTGGCGAAAACCCTAATACGCGAAATACGCGATGTTGATGTAGCTGGGCGCTGGGGCGGTGAAGAATTTATGGTCATTTGCCCCGACACCGATTTAGAGCAAGCATATGGTTTAGCAGAGCGTTTGCGTATTGCCGTAACACAGCTGCGCATTTTAACCGACGACGGTGTTATTCAGTTAACTACCAGTATCGGTGTGGCAGAGCTTACCGAGCTGATGACGATTGACCAGTTACTCCATCAGGCTGATAAACACCTGTATCAGGCTAAAACCCAAGGGCGAAATCAGGTGTTATAAAGTACATTTTAAAGTAAGCTAATACAGCAAGTTGCTGAATGGCTAAAAGTGAATATCGATGAAGCGTAAAACCACCTTACTATTAATTTCTATTTCAAGTGCCTTAATTTTTGGTTTATGGCTCGGAGCCTGGTACGTTGGCACCCAGCAGGGCGCTATGCGCGCCTTTACCACGCAGCCATTGGCTGACGTGTTTAGCAGCGTTAATGCGCTCTTTGCCGGCTTTGCCTTTTGCGGGGTTATTTTAACGGTATACCTGCAAATTCAAGAGCTGCAAGACACCCGGCAAGTGCTGGCAGAAACCGCCAACGCCAATAAAACTACCGCCGATTACGCCAAAGAAAGCGCCATCGTCGACCTGTTTCAAACCTATTGCAGTGAGTACTTTCAGCATGTCAAAAATGCTTCAATGAACGTGCTGATCCCGGCCATGGCCAGCCGCGGCTATTTTGAATTTGTGATTAGCCGCTTTTTTGTAGCGGAGCAAATAGCCTTATCCCGGCAGGATTGGCCGCGTATCAGGCTGGTTACCCGAAGCAAAAGCTTTAATGAATTTAAACTCGCCGAGCAAAACGATCGCTACAAGTTAGACGAACTTATCAACTTTTTCACCATTCTGGCTTATCAAAAAGACGCTGGTGATGTGATAGCCCGCTGCGACTTTTCGTACTCCTGGTGGCGGCCGATGTTCTGGATGATTGCCATGGCACAAGAGCTGCGTTATCAAAGCAACGAAACCGTACGCAAATACGGCACGGCGCTGTATTTTAAAGAAGTAGTAAAAAAGCTCGATCAGGCGTACGGCCTTACGCCTATTAATAACGCCAGCGAACTTATCGACCTGATTAAAGATCATCCCAAGCTGAGTAAGCAATATCAACTGGATGAACGGCATACGCTGCCAGAGAGTTGGGTAGTGCCAACTGTGGTGGCCTAACAAAAACGGTAGGGCAGGTTTTAGCGTTGCATCTAAATGTTTTTACTGGTAAAAACGAGCAAATATCGCGTTAGGGATGCAGGATGTCCGTCTCTTTTTATAATCAGCATGCGGCTAGCTTTGTGGCGGACACTCTCAATGTCGATATGTCTGAGTTGTATCAGCGCTTCTTACCTTTGCTACCTGCCGGTGCGCACATCATAGATGCCGGTTGCGGTAGCGGCCGGGATACTAAGTTTTTTAGCGAACAAGGTTTTATCGTCACGGCATTTGATGCCAGCAGCGAGCTGGCGACCTTGGCGTCAAAATATACTGGTCTGCAAGTAGTTTGTACTGACTTTTTACGTTTTACTAGCCCACAACCTGCGAATGCTATCTGGGCCTGTGCTTCGCTATTGCATGTACCAGCGGCCGAGTTAACTCTAACACTTGCACATTTAGCTAAACAACTAGTGGCAGGTGGCCTCTTTTACTGTTCATTTAAACTGGGTGCCGCTGACAATGAGCGTGCAGGCAGACAGTTTACCAATATGGATCTGGCCCGTTTAAACACGTTTTTACCCGAAACCGGATTAATAATCCGTACCGTATGGTGCAGTAATGATGCCCGACCCGACAGGCAAGCTGAGCAATGGTTTAATGTGATTTTGGAGAAAGTGCGCTAATGAGTGCTGTGCTTTGGGATGGGCCTTTACTTAGTGTTGGCTCGGCAGCTGACCCGTTGTTACCGAAACTGATTAAAGCCATTAATCAAGCCACGGAAATTGAAATTAGTGTGTCTTTTGTACAGCCATCAGGGTTGCAACTGCTGTTACCTGCCTTGCAAGATGCCTTAGCCAGTGGTTGTAGTTTATCGATATTAACCTCTGATTATTTGCTGATCACCTCGCCACTTGCTCTAAGGCAGTTGTTGCTGTTAACGGAGCGGGGCGCCAGTATAAAAGTGTTTTGTTGTCAGCCTGATGTGGGTTTTCATATGAAAGCCTATATTTTTACCCGCAAGCTCTCAGAGCAAACGCCCAGTGGCTGTGCTTATATCGGCTCAAGCAATATTAGCAAAGCCGCGTTAACACAAAGTCATGAATGGTCACTGCGTTACCAGTATATCGGTGCAGAAATACCCGCAGATTTTGCACAAATTCGTCAGCAATTTGCAGCGATATTCGCGCATTCACAAAGTCAGGTTTTAGATGAAACGCTACAGGCAAGTTATAGCAAACGCTATCAGGCGCAGCAAACCAAGCTGACGGTAACTAATGAAACAGAAACCGAACCTGAGTTTGTACCCAACAGTGCCCAACAAGATGCCTTGGCTGCCTTAGCGGCTTCCCGGCAAAATGGTTTTCAGCGCGGCTTGGTCGTGTTAGCAACGGGCATGGGCAAAACTTGGCTGGCTGCATTTGACGCTAAGCAAATGGCAGCGAAACGGGTATTGTTTGTTGCGCACCGGGAAGAAATTTTAGTGCAAGCGCAGCAAACCTTCAGCTGGTTAAATCCGGGGTTAAGCAGTGGGCTGTATTTAGCAGAACAAAAACATGCTCAGAGCGATCTGTTATTTGCTTCCGTGCAAACACTCAGCAAAGCAGCGCATTTAGAGCGCTTTAGCCCTGAACATTTTGATTATCTGGTGATAGATGAATTTCATCATGCTGTCGGCAGCAGTTATCAGGCTATTCTTAGTTATTTTCAACCGCGCTTTCTGCTGGGGTTAACGGCCACACCTGAACGCACCGATCAGGCCGACATCTTAGCCTTGTGCGATCACAATTTGGTGTATAGCCGCAATCTGGTGCACGGTATCGAAGACACGATTTTAGTGCCTTTTCATTATTACGGCATATACGATCCTTACGTCAATTATCAGGAAATTCCCTGGCGACACGGTCGTTTTGATCCTGCGGCGTTAGATGCGGCTTTTGCTACCCGTAAACGGGCGGCACATATTTTTAAACATTGGCAACAGCATAAGCAAAGCCGTACCCTAGCTTTTTGTATGTCGCGTAAGCATGCCGATTTTATGGCAGAGTATTTTGTACAGCAGGGTATTGCCGCTGCTGCCGTTTATCAGGGTAGCGAATTACGCCGTAATGCGGCATTAAGCAAGTTAGAACAGGGTGAGCTCACCGTTATTTTTTCAGTAGACCTGTTTAACGAAGGCACTGATTTACCCAGTATTGATACCTTATTAATGCTACGGCCAACTGAATCAAAAATACTTTTCTTACAGCAGCTTGGTCGTGGTTTACGGCAAAGCACAGCGACCGGGAAACAATTTTTACAGGTGTTGGATTTTATCGGTAATCACCGTGCATTTTTATTAAAACCCGCCACCTTATTTAACCATATCAGCAGCAAAACTTTAGTGGATATGGCAGAAAACCCGCCAGAGCTGGCTGCAGGCTGCTATATCAATTTTGCTCCGGAAGTTGTGCAATTTTGGCAGCAATTAGTAAAAACATTGCGTAATAGTGCGGCTGAGGATTATCAGACGTTGACAGCTGAACTTGGGCACTGGCCGACAGCGGTAGAGTTTTTTGCCGCAGGGTACGATTTTAGCAAAGTACGGAAACAGCATGGTAGTTGGTTTGAGCTGGTAGTATCGCAACAAGCTGATCCAGTGCTGGCCGCTATCGTGCAGCGTTACCGCTTATTCTTATTGCGTGGTGTCGAAAGTACCGCCATGACAAAAAGTTTTAAGATGATTATGCTACGGGCTTTTATCGAACTGGGTGGCTTACAACAACCTGTCCGGTTAACTGAGCTAGCGGAAAAAAGCTGGCAAATCATCTGGCGGCGGCCTGATTGGGCCAAGCAAGATATCTTACCGGCGTTATATGCTGAGCCCGCGACCAGCGCAAAATGGTTGCGTTATTGGTTGGCGAACCCGGTGCAATTTTATTGTAAGCAAGACCAGCAAGATCAGGCTGCTTGGTTCAAGCAAGATGGGCAGTATTTACAGCTGAACTTTTCTGTCGATACGGCCGATGCGCCGCAATTAGCGACCTTGCTAAACGAGCTGATTGATTATCGTCTGGCAAACTATGCCAAACAACGATTAGCTGCGGCACCGTTGCAACCGCAGCCACAACTACAATCACAACAACCATCGCAGCTACAACCTAATGTTCTGCCCGCGCTTACGCTGGCGCAAGTTGCGCCGAACAAGCAGGCAGTGGCTGGTGTCGCTGCAAATGAAATTCCGTTTTACCCAGAACTAAAAATTGCCTGTGGGCATTTTGGACGCGGCACGCCTGCTGGCGTTGATCTTATGTCACTAGCAGAGCGGTATGGTCAGTTGGATGCTAAACGTCATTTTGTTGCACCTGCGAAAGGGAACTCGATGAACGGCGGTAAACAGCCCATTGAGGATGGGGATTTATTGCTGCTGGAATGGGTCACCCCCAACAGTGCAGGCTCCATTTCAAATAATGTAATGGCAATTGAATTGTTAGACGAAACTGGGGATGCAACTTATTTGTTGCGAGTCGTCAAAAAGCAAACAAACGGACAGTATCTGTTAAAAGCCAATAATCCTGCATACAGTGATTTGCTGGCAACGGCTAACATGCGCACTTTTGCCCGATTAAAAGCGATTATCCGAGACGAATAACCACCTCGCTAAGATCGCACGATTTAATCACTCTTAAACGCGCAACGAGCACCAATCAAAATCAGCAAAAACAGTAAAGACGCTGTTTTTGATGGCGAAAACTTTCTAAGTACATTTTAGTTACCGATATGCCAAGCTATCCTTATTGTGGCAGTGTTAGGACAACCGCAAATTCCACAAAATCATCTGTAGCAATACCGAGCACACAAGCACCTGCAGCATCAACATCGCAGCACTTATGCAGCAGCGACAGATAAAAAATGTTCGCTTGTGGCATAAAACTAATTAACGCTATGAGCGAATAGCGGACATTAGCCCCGCATTAAGCAGACGGAACCAATTGGCTAAAATGTGTAGCGAAGTGGAAATCGGCCAACTGTTAGAGTTCCGAATTGAATGCCATGTTATTCGGTCTCGAGTAAACCTGTATAAACAAAAGAAAGGCTATCAATTAACTCTTTAACTAAATTGTCCATGGTTGATATAACTTCTGCAAATGATTCGATTGATTCAGCTATTACGATATTTTTTATTTCTTCATATGACATGATATCTGTTACTTTTTTTACACAGATAGATTCAGCTCCAGCATTTTCAATTGTTTGTAAAACCATGATGTTTTTGCTTGAATATCCCGATTGGTGTGCAACTTTATTACGAGCCCCCTTAAGTTCTCCTACAGCATCGCTCATTCTACTTAAAATACCCGCGGACTCAGGTGAAAAATCAGTTAGCTTCTGATAAACCTTTTTGTTACCACCTATTTTTTCAATCTTACAGTTTTCCATCAACATCGTTGAGCCAGCAAGAAGGTGAGAACGGTCAATTATACTTATTAACCGCAATAAAAAATTTTCTATGTGGAATGCATAATGTTCTGAAAAATTATATTCAGAATCGACATAATCTGATTTTTTCAAATACTCTAACGTAATTGACAAGTTTTTAAACGCATTATCTATTTCTGCCACTCTCGAAAATATAGTTTGAGCATACTGCTCCATTGCTGTGACACTATACGTTGTATTACCCTTTTGCATTTCACTTAAAATATTACTAAGCGACTTAGTAACTAAAGGAAATAGCTGCTTAATATGGGTATTTTCTGAGTGCATTGACTGCTCCTTGGGTGCATAACGCTCGGCTCATTTGCAGCCGCGAAAGGGTGACAACAACCGTTTGTTAGGAAGTTCGATATACGTCTTCGCTTTGTGAATAAATTGCTTGTCCCTTCCTTACAAGGCGCTCCCATACCTTTGTTGCATCGGGTGTTCGAAATTCTCCGGGGTTTCCCCACGCGGGGCTCGACCTCACAGCTTTTCCGGTTTTTCCTGCAATTTCGACTATAAGAGCGTCTGGGATGCCCTTTGCAATGTATGTAGGCTCTCTATTGTGGTACATCGCTATTATTTGGAGTTCTCCTGCCACTTCTTTTAACGTGAGCTGGAAAAACTCACCGGAAGGAGGCATAGGATCTGAATACACCATATAAGTTGTCTCATTTCTCAGGGCATCTTGATCAGATTTGCAATTGAATGCCCTTTGAATACCGGCTTTATCAGTGCAATTAAGGGTGCTCATACTTATTCCTATTGCAAAGCTTTGGGGCAGTTGGAGCACAGCGTAGACCGTCGAAACCTCTCCCTAAAAAGAGATTGCCTGCCATGCTTTCTTAACTGTAATCTATATTGACTTAAGCAGATCATCTACCGAAGCCTTTAATACTTCCCAGCTTGTTTTACAAGTGGCTTCATCAAAGTTAGCTCGCGTTGAAACTTCTACCCACGGATGCACAACATTTCTGGATTCTCGCAGAGCGTGACTGAACTTACCCCGATCAGTTTTTAGCCAATTAACTTCTACAGCCACATCTACTAGTTGATTCAGTGACCAATCTTGTATTGCAGGTGATCTTCCATCTTTCTTGGGAGCTTTCGAAGCTCTGTAAGCAGTTTCTGGTGCAAGCAATGCTCTAGCAAGCAATAAGGCTTCTAGAATACTTCCCATCATTATGATTGCTGATGTATAGCACTCCGTGTATTGGCATTTCTGAGCTTCCTTCCAGCGTCTATCAATAGATGCTTTCAAACTGGGTAACGTTGACGTTAACTGAGTTAAATCAGGCGCAGGATAGATTTGCTTTTTTGATTTAGTAACACCACCTGCATTTAAAAATTTGATAGCACTACGAATATACTCTGCAAGAGTTTCTAGTCGAACCCGGCGACTGTTCGCCTGAAAATTTTCATCAACATCCATATCCATAATGAGAGATTCTGGCAAACCAGCAACACCACTAAGAATCATGCGAGTCTCTTTCACTTTTGCATCTACTGCACGCAGGCCACCAAAATCATCAGTTCTAGCCATCCCAGGTGACGATTCGATTTCTCCCAGAATTCCGTTTAATAAAACTAAAGCTTTCTGTGTTTCCATCGTTTCCTATTTCGCGCAGCTAACAGTTATTATTTAGAAGTCTCAGTACCACTTGAACCGTTAACTGAGGGAGCATTACCTAACGTTCCTATCTTCAACAAATTACAGCGTATACACATGTTTTACAATAAGATGTTACTAAAAACTCTCACTAACACAGCTGATGCTTTTAAAGATCGGGAAGTAGCGATAAAGCTGATTTACAACTTCATCCGTAACGTCCGCTATTGGCACACAGACGTCAACTTTGCTTTTTGTTAGTCATAATTAACACCTTTTCCAGGGTTAAACATCAAGCAACATGTTTGAATTCGGTTTGAACGACTGCCGGTGTCTCACCTACTTTATGGGGAATAAGTAAGCACCAGGGATATCTCACTGGTTGGTGACGTTCGTATTGATAAACTGAAACACTGGGCAGATTACGCTTGTCATAGGCCTGTCCAAATCTGAAGGCCACACTGTTTTGTGAAGCCAGCACCAAATGTATGTGCTCGACCCCTTGCCCAAGCAATTTCTTGCAATACTCCAAAAACTCCCCACTCAGCCGATCTTGCTTTTCTTTCGACCAGTGGTTGTTTCTGTCAAGCAATGGCAGTGATAAGTAGTGAAGCGGCAAGCCAGTGAAAACAGAAGCAATTGCCTGCCTATCAACGGGATAAGAAACTGAGATCGCGAGTACAACAGAACTACCTTTTATCAATGATGGTTCAATACTGAACTGTTCCCCGTCGTCAATACCATCCAATCCTCGCCAGTCCCCTACATCTCTGTCCCAGTCAAAAACAGAGATTTGGCTTTCATCATCCAGCAGGTAACCGGTATAAAACGTAAACGGAACTGGAAATACCCCACCATAGGCGATTGAAATATCAGACGCAGCTGACTGAGCCGTCTTCTCAGACAGACTCATTTTCAAGTTATTAACCCTGGCTAACGCCACATCAGGTCTAGTGATTACGTTGTCAGTAATCTTTTCCCGGATGTCATTAACAATTGATTCGACCTGCCATGAGCACTTGTTTTTTATAAACTCACTCAATGGTGAATCCGATGTATCAACCAAGCCTCGTTGTTCGATGACTATGCTTTTCTTTTTGTCGTTCCGCTTTTTTTCGTCCCGATAGCGCTGGTATTCCCAAGCAGCTCCGAACACAATCAACCCGATTTCAACGAATAAACAAATACCTATAATAAACTGCGCAGTACTTGAAGATTGATACCCCAACGACAAGGTTCTCTCTGCATCTTTGTACATAATCGATACTGCCCAACTCCCGGCCATCGTCAGAGGTAACAAGTAGACCCCGGCCCTGAAAACCTTCAATGCCGGTGAACGCTTCCTAAACAACCAATCTGCGGCTTTTTCAATAAAATAACTGATAGCTTTTTTCATCTTCCGCTCTCTTCAATCATATCGTGTTCAACACCACCGCCGTCCCATTCACCGCTGGATAACCAAAACTCAAAGTACACTAACCACATCGAAGCCCACGGCAGAATCGTTTTTGCCAAGAACATGGTTGGTTGCCATTCGCTGACTTTGTTTTTTTGTTTGACCACAGGTAAGTAGAGACAGAGTTGAGTGCCCCTAATACCTGTCTGATTCCGATAGATATGAGGTATTTTTCGGCCTTGAGCCAAGGTTGATAAATCAGGATCTATAACGACGCATACGGGAGGATGGCTGAGGGTATACCGGATAACTACTCGGTACTCCCTAGAAAATGGCAATGGCTGAAGCATGCCCTCCCATTGCACCGTTTTGTCATTATCGGAAATCACAACTGTTCCGGGGCAAAACTGCTTCAGAGCCAAGTATTGTTCGCGTATACCAATTATTGGCTGCTCCAATCGCCTTAAAAACGAAGGATCAGTCCCCATAGAACTGATTCCTTTTAACCGGCACGACTGGAGTAACAACTCGCGAAGCTGCATGTGTCTTCCCAGCGATGGCTGCTGTTATCGCTCCTGTACCCAGCGCAACACTCAGATTTCCATTGTCTCTATTCGCATTAACAGCTTTGATAATTCGGTCTTTGGCCGCAAGTACCGGCCTTTGTCCAAATGCACCGGACAGTGCCGCGAAAACGTTATCCATACCTTGGTTGTTTGCACCCGCCAGACTCTCAAACGTATCGACTGCGGCCTGGTGCCAAGCATAAAATGCCTTCCGGTATTTTTGTCCCTCTAGTCTTTCGACACGATTCCACTTTTCAGCGTAATTTTCCGGTCTCATTGCGGGATTTGTAATAAGGATCTCATCAAAATTGCTCTCAATATGTAGAGGCATGAGTTCGATAACGTCCAAGATCAAGTCAAACTCGTTGTCGTATTCTTTTCCAGACTTCACGACTTCGACATAAGCTAAACTTGCTAACATCGTGATTATCACGGAGATTGGTCTGAAATCAGCGTGAAGATTTCCGTCCTGCTGAGACCAAACGTCTCGATGACGTTTCAAAATTTGAATAATCCGATTAAGCGGCTTCTTCTTTGACTGATCAGGTAATTCCGTAACGGATTTATTCAAAGCCTCAAGAAATACGTGCTTTCTACGTATTACCGGCAGCATGGAACAGGCTTCATCAAACCCTTGAGCCATCCCTTCCGGGTTGGACTCTTTGAAGCCAGTATGCTTATCAACAATCCACAAAGGATGGCCCTGCAAGCTCGATAGGTTATATTCCTTCGCAGGCGTAATGTCTAAGTGGTAATCGCCCTTGTAGTTAATCCTCAGACCCCTTGGCAGATCTTCCACTAGGTCTTTGTATACATCGTTATCCAATAGATGTTGCTTAACCACTTCAACAATTTCGTCTCGTGTCGCGTAACTTGCATGTGGCAAAAACAGAATTAGATCTACGTCAAACTCTTCCTGAGATAGCGGCTTATTTGTCGTTCGCAACCTCATGGATCCCTGAGGGTATATCTGAGCATCTTTCAGTAGCGGATGGTCGCAGCTCGCCAGATGATTACCAACAGCTTTATAGGCTGTCTCAATTCGCTCTCTCTGGGTTTTAGTCAGGTCGAGATTGTCAAACACCGAGTCCAACATCTCCACCAACATGGATTTTTTGTGCTCGCTTAGAGCACGGGCATTAGTAAATAGCGTGGTCATGGCCTACCTCCATCAAAGTTTTCCAAGCAAAGGAAGGCCTTTTGGTGTTGATGCATCACATATTAAGTGACTAAGGTAAGCTACCCCACCTATCAACATTAACCCCCTGATAAGTTTTTCGAACGGCTCTTCTGGCGACCAGCGATAAGCTTTCAGCAATCCAGCGGAAAGTAACGTCAGTACGGTCACACCATGAAAAAACTGTCTGTGATTAGAATGAAATGCAGGCTCTAAAATGTCTGGCAATTTTCCCATGACGGCTCCAACAACAGGAACAATGGCAATATGATGGCTAACTGGGTGTAAGCGTCCATTTTAGGACGTATTGACGCCTTATAGATTTCGGCCAAGCATCCTGGCTAGATGTCTTTCATGATCTGCACCAGACCTGGTGGGATTTTCCACTGGCGGTTATCATCGCTGACCACCATCACTGATTTCTTGTTGATTTTGATAACCACGCCGAACACTTGGCCTTCTTTGGCCTTGAAGTGGACTTTTTGGCCTAAACGTA
>Ga0209070_100690_pt1 | contig 12885 bp, 10 predicted proteins | sample SynthPrep_5_END__FD_187205 | JGI IMG/M metagenome (GOLD analysis project Ga0209070, IMG submission 187205) | Synthetic microbial communities from Ohio, USA - SynthPrep_5_END_DS10_MetaG (SPAdes) (version 2) | ecosystem: Engineered > Bioreactor > Aerobic > Activated sludge | place: USA: Ohio... | reverse complement strand
AACGGCATTGAAGCTCGAAAAATCACGGGCATCATCCAGCCAGACATTGACCTTAACAACGTCAGCGAGCGTGCAATCGGCAAGCGCCAGGACATCCTTGATGTTGGCCACAACCTGCTCGGTCTGCGCCACGATGCCGCCGGTCACCACCTCACCGTCAACAGTCGGCACCTGACCGGACACATAGACGAAATCTCCGGCCCGGACGGCTTTGGCGAAGGGTCGGCGCTGACCGCCAGCCTGACTATCAGCCGTCTCGAACCGCACCAGTCTGTGTTTTTCCATGATCGCCTCGCAAATAATTTTCATCAATCCCGTATTTTTATCGTTTTATAGCCGGTTTGGCAGCGATATTCCATAAGCGATGTAAATTATTTAGCAAATCCGCAAATTCAACGTTTTTTGGCGCAAAGAACGCGCATCTTATTCCGGCCGCCGTCAGGCTTCACCCACAGGCTGCCACGAACCGACAGAGATAGACGCGTTACAATAAGAAGGCGAAGTTTGCCGCGGCTAACTTCAAATCCAATATTATCAAGCTTTCGAAAGGTCTTTCAAACCAACCCGTCTCCAACTGTTCATTACTCCGTCAGCCGTGCGCCGATATCCACCCGTTCGACGTCACTCTTTCCGTCACAGCCTCGGCAATTTTCTTTGCCTGTACGCGAATATCCGGAACGGCAGTTATCTCCCAGAAACGGCCTGCCGTCAGCGCACCGGCGGCAAAAAGGCCCGGCCAGACCTCCCCGTCCGCTCGATGCAGGCGGGATTGCGCGTCAACCTCTACTCCCAGACCAAGGTGATCGAGCATGAGGACGCCATCACTATGCATCGTTTCAAGAAGACGTGAGTGGCCGATCCCTGCTCGCTCCATACCCGTGCAATTGACGACCCAGTCGACCTGAAACTCCCTGACGTCTTGCGTATGCCTGCGGCGATAAGAAACCGTGATTCCGTCGTCCTGCTCATAAAGCGAGCGTAGATAACCGGCATGAATCTCAAGAACGCCGTCAGAAAGGAGTTTCTCAAACGCTTTATGGACTTCAGGCGCGATGCGGTGCCGATGTATATTCCACCAGGGCAAGGCGTGGCGAAGAAAGCGACTGCGTTGCACGGGCGTCAGGCGTTGCCACAGGGCCTGCGTTATCGGTCGCAAGCCGTCCATCACCGTGCGCCAGGTCGCACCGTCCTTCACCTGTTTTCGTAGCAACTGCAACAGTCGGCTGATCTCCGTAGACCCATCGGGCAATTGCAGGTCGGCTGCAGTCAGTGGCGGACTGATATGGGGATGCGGCACCAGCCCTCGCCGGGACAGAACGTGGATCGGACCGCGATGGCCTTTTCCTCGCAAGGTAAGGACCTGATCGATCATCGTGAGACCGGAACCGAGAATACAGATGCGATCACCCGCCCTCACTTTCGACAACCATCCGGGTTGCCAGCAGTGACTGATGACGCGCTGTGGTCTCTCTTCTTCTTTCGCGACGGTTTGCACCGGCAAACCGGCCGCCCCCACACCCAGACATAAAACAACATTATGCGCACGCAACGTCTCGCCATTCTCCAGACTAAAGGAAAATGCGCCATCGCGATCCGGCCGGCAGGCGGAAGCCTTTGCACGGATGAAATCCACCCTCGCCCGCTGGTCCCGGCTTCGGAGCAAGGAGGCAAGCCTGTCTCTCAGATAGAGACCGTAGTCTCCGCGCGAGGCGAACAACAGGGGATCCCGTCCGATCCCGTTCTCGCGTAACCAGTCAAGAAAATCATCGGGCCGGTCCGGGAAGACGCTCATCCGCCCCGCAGGCACATTCAGTCGATGATAAGGCAGCTCCGTTCGGTAGGCGGTGCCGCGCCCGAAATCTGACTCGTCCCCGACAATGGCTACTGAGGCCTCAGGCGGTAGCGAGGACAGAAGATGAGCGGCGGTACAGATGGCCGAAAACCCCGACCCGACGATAGCGACATCATAGGACATTCTTTCCTCCAACCTGCGACGGTATGAACACGGTCAGACGGTGCCGAGCGCGTGGATACCCTAGTCGTTGAGTAGAGATTAAACACCTCCGAATGTCTACCCTTCACTTCCTTCTCCATGACGGTGACCGTGCGGTCAGGTTGCCAAAGTTAGCCGCGGCAAACTTTCCGACCGTTCTCCATCAACGACGTAAAACAATGGAAAAAAGCGACATCGCCGCGTGAACAAAAGCGAAGTTAGCCGCGGCTAACCGTCAAACTGTCACAAAACGCAAATCTGATTCTTCCACAATGCCTTAGCGGCACTTTCGCATCTGGGAAAAAAGCCTATTGCGCCAAAAAGAGAATCGGCGCTTATATCTCAGTTGCGGAAAAAACCGCCTTTTTCGGAAAAAACCGCTACTGCAATATCGAGCGAAAGAAGACAGATGACACAGAGTGCCGACTCAAGACTTGCTGCAGGGGCACCCGACCTCACGAGCCTTATACAACAGCATTCGGCTGCATTGTCAGCCCAATTGCAGGCGCATAACGCAAATACATTTTCACCCCATACCGAAAAGAGCATGCGTCATTTCTCGCCTGCTGAAACCGCTCGGCTGATTGGTATCGGCGAAGCCTATCTTCGTCAGATCGCCGCCGAGCGTCCCGAGCTGGATGCAGCGCAGGCCTCCGGTCGCCGTTCCTATTCTGTCGAGGACATGGACGAGATCAGGCGCTTTCTCGATCAGGGCGCACGCGGCACTCGTCGTTACCTGCCCCATCGTCGTGACGGTGAAGAATTGCAGGTCATCGCCGTCATGAACTTCAAAGGTGGTTCGGGCAAGACGACGACCTCGGCGCATCTGGCGCAATATCTGGCGCTTCGCGGTTACCGCGTGCTCGCCATCGATCTCGACCCGCAGGCAAGTCTGTCTGCGCTCTTCGGCCACCAGCCGGAGATCGATGTCGGCCCGAACGAAACGCTCTATGGCGCAATCCGCTACGATGATGAACGCCGGCCGATGGCTGAGATCGTTCGCGGCACCTATATTCCCAATCTTCATATCGTTCCCGGCAATCTGGAGCTTATGGAGTTCGAACACGACACGCCGCGCGCTTTGATGCGCCGCGCACCGGGCGATACGTTGTTTTTCGCCCGCATCGGCCAGGCTATCGCCCAGGCCCAGAACTTCTATGACGTGGTGGTCATCGATTGCCCGCCACAACTCGGTTACCTGACGCTTTCTGCACTGACTGCTGCGACGTCGGTTCTCGTCACCGTTCACCCGCAAATGCTGGATGTGATGTCCATGAACCAGTTCCTTGCCATGACGGGTGATCTTCTCGCTGAAATCGGCCGGGCTGGCGCACGTTCCGACTATAATTGGATGCGTTATCTCATTACCCGTTTCGAGCCGAGCGATGGACCGCAAAACCAGATGGTGGCTTTCCTGCGCTCGATCTTCGGTGAAAACGTCCTCATTCACCCGATGCTCAAGAGCACGGCCGTCTCGGATGCCGGATTGACCAACCAGACGCTGTTTGAAGTGGAAAGAACCCAGTTCACCCGATCGACCTATGATCGCGCGCTGGAAGCCATGAACAACGTCAATGGTGAGATCGAGGGACTGATTAAAAAAGCGTGGGGTAGGGCAGCATGAGCAGGAAACAGATATTCGCCAATCTCGGCACGCCGGGTACCGACAGCAATGACGCCACTCCAGAGCGGTCGCGACCACGCATCCGGCCAATTCTCGGCTCTCCGGAACTTGTAACGGATGTCGTCAATTCGCCTGTCGGCATGATCGGCCAGTCGCTGAACGAAGTATCGGAACGCGCCAAGCGTGCTGAAGCGATCGAAAAGCAGCTCGCAGAGGGCCTGACGATCGTTTCTCTCAATCCGGCGGATATCGATCCCTCTTTCATTCCCGATCGCATGCCGGCCTCGGAAGAGGCGGATGCCGGTCTTGTGGAAGCCATTCGCGAGCAGGGCCAGCAGGTCCCCATTCTGGTGCGCCCGCATCCCGATTTCCCGGGTCGTTATCAGGTCGCCTTCGGTCATCGCCGCCTGCGTGCCGTGACGAGCCTCGGTATTCCCGTCAAAGCAGTCGTGCGCGATCTCAGCGATGAACAGCTGGTTGTTGCCCAGGGGCAGGAAAACAACGAGCGCCGCGACCTCACCTATATCGAAAAGGCCCGCTTTGCCCAGAAACTGCAGATGCGGTTTCCAAGGGACACGATCATGGCCGCAATGTCGCTGCATAAGGGCGACCTTTCCAACATGCTCTCTGTTGTCGGCCGCATTCCGGAGGATCTGGTTGATCTCATTGGCCCGGCGCCAAGCGTCGGCCGCCGCAACTGGATGGATCTGGCCGATCAGCTCTCGTCATCGCAGGTCAAGGAAGCGGCGCGCGCCTATGTAAGGGAGCCGTCCGTTGCCTCACTTCTTTCGGAAGAACGTTTCAAGTCGCTTCTCGATTTTCTGAAACCCAAGGCACAGGCGAAAAAGACCGGTGTCTGGTCATCGGAAACAGGCGGACGACTGGCAAAGGTTGTCGAGAGCGACCGCAAGCTGGACATATCCATCGACAAGAACGAAGCGCCGGAGTTTGCCGATTTCGTTCTGGAACATCTTCAGGCGCTGTTTGCCGAATACCGGTCCAAGCAGTGATTTCTAATCTTAACGACTAACAGGAGACGCATCACAAAAGAAAAAAGCCCCCGAACGTTGCCGCACGGAAGCCTTTCTTTGATCTAAGCAACCAAAGAATCTCATTTCCGCGAATCATAGTCAAGAGTCTTTGGCATCGAATTTTTCGGTGAGCGATTTTCTTTTGCCTTGTGAAAGGTGAAAGACATGGACAGCACATGTGTAACGACGCCATTTGGGCGGCGAGCGATGTCGTTTGGCGTTCTCGCAACCCAGTTTGCCGCGCAAAAGAACAAAAAGACTGAGACGGTCGATAAATGGAAACTCTATCGTTCGGTCTGTGAAGCAAGACCATTGCTCGGTGTGACCGATCGTTCTCTCGCAGTCTTGAACGCGCTTTTGAGTTTTTATCCGAAAAACGAACTGTCCAGCGAAGCCGGACTGGTGGTTTTCCCTTCCAATACGCAATTATCGCTGCGTGCCCATGGCATGGCGGAACAGACTTTGCGCCGGCATCTCTCGGCCCTTGTCGAAGCCGGCCTCATCATCCGCAAGGATAGCCCGAATGGAAAACGCTATGCCCGCAAACACAGGGGCGGAGAGATCAGCGAGGCCTATGGTTTTTCACTGGCACCGCTTCTTTCCCGCAAATCAGAAATCGAGGAGCTGGCCGACCGTATCGTTCGTGAGCGGCTCGATCTTCAGCGCCTTCGCGAAAACATCAGCCTTTGCCGTCGCGATATCCAGAAGCTTTGCGAAATGATCGCCGCAAGCGGTAAGGTCGAGACCTTCGAACGGTTTCAGACGCGCTATAATGCGATCGCCCGTTCCCTTGGACGCAATTCAAAGCCTGCCGAACTCAAGGAGATCGCCGGTTTTCTGGTCTCTCTGCGCGCTGAAGTGACCAACTATCTGGAAAATATTGAAAAATCTGAAAAAATGGGCGGCAATGACTGCCAAAATGAGCGCCTCATAAAGAATTCAGAATCCGAATCCATATCTAAACCGCAGGATTTTCGTGAACCGGCTAGCGTTCCACCCACAAGCACGGTTGGCATCCAGCCAGCCTATGCCGCAACCATCAGCGCAAAACCCTCAGCACATCCGCCCAAGCCTGTTGTTCATAAGCAATTTTTTGTTCCTGATATTGTTTTGGTTTTGAAGGCTTGCCCGGATATTTCCCTCTATGCCCCTGGAGGAACCGTCACCGGCTGGCGTGATCTCGAAGTGGCAACATCCGTGATCAAAACCATGTTCAATGTCAGCCAGTCGGCTTATCAGGATGCCATGGCTATCTTCGGGCGGCAGGGAACTGCGGCCATCCTTGCATGCCTGCTTCAAAAGGCGGATCAGATAAGCTCACTCGGCGGATATCTGCGCAATCTGACACGCAAGGCCCATGAGGGTGGTTTCGATCTTCAGGCCATGCTTCTGGCGCAGCTGCGCGGGCGGCAGGACGAGATGGAGAGGGGGCTGACGGGGTGAGTAGCCGCGGAACCCCGCCTCAGCTTGCGGAAAACCCCGTCTGAAGTTACATTGAGGTCGTTCCTGCAAGATTCGAAAGATTCGGTGTGAGGCTGGTGATGTCTAAACGAATAGACCTGCCAAATGGCAATCTATGGTTAATGCAAGGTAATGAAAACTAAGTGCCGATTAGCTTTCGTTTGCGTTTTTCCGCTATTGGTTTCAATCGCTTGAGTCCGGATGTTTTTTTAAGCGAACTGACCCTGATAGAGACGGGAAAAGCGGTTTTCATGTATAAGTCACCATCGCAGGACCGTCGTTGAAGAGCACCCAAACGGTGTTGGCGACAGGGCGGGGACGAGAAACAGCCAGTCCGACTGGCGGGCGGCAATCCGGAATACAGAGAAAACATCAGGCTTCGAACTCATGAAATTGAACCTTCGCTGAGATGCCACGTTCTATTTCATCACTTCAACGGATCACTGGCGTTATGGTTTTCTCGGACGATATGGAGCTGGCCGTCGCTCTTTACATGGCGGACATTGCCTTGCCCCGGCACATGGCCGTTGAAAAGCTTTTGAAGGCGGGACTTGAAGACGCCGGTTACTTGACCGGAGGTAAGGGTCGGCCGCCGGAAATCGTCGATGGACAGACAAGCGCGGACTATGTGCAATATCGCACCTATCTGGACGAGGATAGCTGAAAGACGGCGGGAACCAAACCGGACGGGGGCTGTTTATGGCGCAGTCAATTGTGTCAGGATATTCCGATGTTTCCCAAGCCCCTCCTTCTCGCGGCAATTCTCATCTCCGCGCCGAGCTACCCGATATTCGCTCAGCCTCTGGAGGTAAGCACCCTAGAAGCCGTAGAGACCCGGAGCGCCGCAGTCTCGCCTTTAGAGACCGCATCCGACTACATTACCGATGTCTCCGGCAAGAAAGTGCGTCTGGTGGGCCCGCGTTTTTATCCCGACAATGCACGGGCGCTGCAGTTTCCGGGCCGAGCCTCAACCATTGATACTTCGGCTGAAGAAGACCGTCTGTCGCAGCGATGAAGCAATCGCAATAACGCCTATTTGACGAACAGGGGCAGAATGGGAACCGAGAGCGAAACGTCCGGGCCGAAACCGGAGGCGCGAAGCTGGATCAAAAAGGAAGGGCAGGAGGCCGAAAAGGCGACCTTTCCTGAACTGTTCTTCGATCTGGTCTTTGTTTTCGCGCTCATCCAGCTTTCCCACGCGCTTGCCAAGGACTTCGGACCGACGGCCGCACTTGAGGCGGGCATTCTGATATTGTCGCTTTGGTGGCTGTGGATACACACCACATGGATCACCAACCTGCTGAATACGGAAAAGGAGCCGGTCCGGCTTCTGCTCTTCGTTCTGATGTTCGGCGGGGTGCTTTTGGCCATCGCGCTGCCGGAGGCCTTTGCGGAACAGGGTTTCGTGTTCGCCCTGATCTATAGCGCCATGCAGGTGGGCCGAAGCCTGTTTGCGCTTTATGCTTTCAAGGGAGAAGACCGGCAGTCTTTTCTGGTTTTTGTGCGGGTGACGATCTGGCTCGTCATATCCAGCCTGTTCTGGCTCGCTGGCGGGCTCGCCGATCTGACGGATCGCATCCTGCTGTGGGGTATCGCGCTGGCGATCGAATATGCCGGACCCGCCTGCCGTTATGTCGTGCCGGGATTAAAAGCAAGCGATGCGGACAAGCTGCATCTCTCCGGCGAGCACCTTGCGGAGCGCTGTGCGCTTTTCGTCATCATCTGTCTCGGGGAAACGATCCTCACCACGGGCCGCACGGCCACGGAATATATGAACTCCGGCCTGACATTTATCGTCTTTTGTTCGGCCTTCGTCAGCACGGTGACAATGTGGTGGATCTATTTCCATCACGGACAGGAAGAGGCTTCCAGAAAGGCTGAACATGCGGACGAGAAAGCGAAGATTGCCCAGAATCTTTTCAACTACGGGCATCTGCCCATCGTGGCCGGCATTATCCTGACGGCAGTGGGAGAGGATTTCAGCCTGTCCCATGCCCATGAAGGGACGACGATGAGGGAGTCCATCGCCATTCTTGGCGGTCCGATCCTGTTTCTGGCCGGTAATATCGGCGTCAAGATTGCCGCCACCTATCAGCGACCCATCTCGCATTTTGCGGGCGTAGCAGCACTTTGCCTGCTTTTGCCGGTGCCGGGTGTGCCGCTTTTTGTGCTGCAGCTGGCAAGCACCGGGATTTTGCTGCTCGTTGCTCTCTGGGAATATCTGGCGCTGAAAAAATCAGTCGCCAACGCCTAGGCAGTGGCGAAATTGCGTGCCCTGTCGTTCCATAGCCGCAGGCTGCGGGCATAGGCCTCTTCGAAAGGTAGCATCATATCATTGACCAGCATCAGGGCGATGGCAGCGGTGGAGACGATGATGGTTTCCGCTCTCCCGTCTCTCGCCGCCCCCGTCCAGACGGCGCGCCAATATTCGAAGGTGGTGAACATGGTCGGCATTTCGGCCGGTGGAGTTTCGCGGGCGGGAATGACGAACTCCACATCCTCGCCCTTGGAAAGACCGAAGATGCGGGTGCTGCGAAAGGGTGTAAACTGCGCGAAATCCCGCGTATTGCCGAGAATGGCCAGGCTCTCGACCGAAAGCAGCCGCGCCGTATCGCGATGAAGCTCCTGATAGGAGGGGCGGGCGACGCCGATAATGGTGCTTCTGGCGCGAAGCGGATTGAGAAGATGCACGACCGTATTGAGCGGCAGGCGCATTTCCAGAATGCCGTGCAGGCCAAGCAGGCTCTGAAACTGTAACGACAGTCCACCGATCGGCAGATAGGCTATCCCTTGCGAAGCCGTGGCCTTGGCCGCCTCAGAAATCGAGTGGCAGAGCGGTATCCCGCAGGCTTCAGCGGCGAGTTCGAGCTTACCGCCATTTTCTCCCTGGCCCACATGCCCATGCAACAGCACGCTATATCCCGCCATGGAAACAAGACGTGCGGAATGCAGGAACCAGGGCGCATCGCGATGTTTGGGTGACATATAGGCGGGCCAGTCGAGATCGACCGATGCGGGCGCTTGCTGGTCTATTTTTATATGGCCCCACATGGCTTCGATAAAACCGGCAAGCTCTGCCGCGGTCACGCCGCGATAATGCATGGTCGCAAGCAGCGCTCCGATCTGTATGGGATCTGCATCGCCTTCGAGAATGATCGAGAGCGCGTCCATCGCCTCTTGCTGGCTGAGCGGGCGGCTGTTGCCGATGCCCATCGCCGAGGTCGCGATATATTTGGCGAGCCTGTGCTGCGGATCGGCATTGTGGCCGATGCGGGCAAGGCGGTCCGCTATATTTTCCGGTGTCGGCTGACCTTCGAGGAGAACGCTGGGGCGCAGCGAAAGAGGCGGCGCCTTCATCAGCACCGGCCGTTCCCAGCCGCTAACATTGGCGGCGGCGGGGGCTGCCGCTTTTTCCTGTGAATAATCGATCAGGTTTTCCGCCTCCGCCGCCAGCGACCGAATGCGCAGCCGCATGGTCTCGGCAAAGGGGGTGGGCCGCAGACCCTGGCCGGTGCGTAAGAACAGCTGGTCGCCGTATTTCTCGCGCAGCTGCTGTAATATCCGGCTCATCGATGATGTCGGTAGTCCCATGCCTGCCGCTGCGCGGCTGACACTTCCTTCACGCAACAACGCATCGAACGCGACAAGGAGTTTCAGCTGTCCAAGCCTGTCGGGCTTTGCCGGGGAAGCTGGTTCTTCTTTTCTCTTGCCGGTTGTCATCTTGCTGTTTTTTTACCCCGCTGCCGAATGGCGGAGCCCTTTTTGCAATTTCTGGAATTTAGAACTGTTCGAAAACAAACGCGTTGCGCCTGCACTCCCTCCTAAATAAGTGGGGTTAAATTCTCAAGTTAAATGCGGGGGCGTAACATGGAATTGAAGTACCGCGGCCGGGATATGGCCGCGACGATAATAAAGGCTGGCCTTTCGGCGGCACTGGCAGGAACGGCGCTCAGCGCCGCATTGCCCGCTTTCGCACAGCAGGCGTCCGAGGGAACCACCGTCCTGCAGCAGATCGTGGTCACCGCATCAGGCTTCGAGCAGAATGTGAAAGACGCTCCCGCCAGCATCACGGTTGTGACGCGGGAGGATCTGGAAAAGGGATCCTATCGCGATCTGACCGACGCCTTGCGCGAAGTTCAGGGTGTATCCGTCACCGGCATTGCCAATGAGAAGGACATTTTCATTCGCGGATTGCCCGGCGCCTACACGCTGGTGCTTGTTGACGGCAAACGGCAGAGCACCCGCGATGCCCGCACGAATGGTAATTCCGGCTTCGAACAGAGCTTCGTGCCGCCGGTTTCGGCCATCGAGCGTATCGAGGTCGTGCGCGGCCCGATGTCGTCTCTTTACGGTTCCGACGCCATGGGCGGCGTCATCAACATCATCACCCGCAAGGTCGGCGATGTCTGGTCCGGTTCCGTCACCACCGAGGGAACGGTTCAGCAGCATTCCAAATTCGGCAATAGCGGCCAGGTGTCCTGGTATGCCAACGGGCCGATCCTGACGGACCAGCTGGGCCTTCAGATCTGGGGCAGGGGCTTCAACCGCGGCGAAGACCGTATTCTGAGCGGCACCACCGGCGCCAAGGAATATGATTTCAACGGCCGTCTGACCTTTACGCCGAACGAAGACCACGACATTTATCTCGAAGGCGGCAAGACGCGGCTGCGTCGCAGCGCCGAGCCCGGCGAGACGCTGGCGGCGACCGACGCCAACGGCACCTACAATACCAATACGCGCGACCATTGGTCGTTGTCGCATACCGGCCGCTGGGGACCGACCACATCCGAATTCTCCTTCCAGCAGGAATGGGCCGAGCGCACCAATTTCACCAGAAATACCCGCACGGGACGCGTCACGGAAAATCCGCGCTCACCGGAGGTTCGCAACACCGTCCTTGATGGCAAGTTCACCACGCCCTTCGAATTGTTCGGCAACCACACGCTGGTCACGGGCGGTCAATATTTCGAGGCGCGGCTGACGGACCAGAACCCGGGGCGGCGCACCAGTGTTGATGAAACCTTCTCGGCGACGCAATGGGCGCTCTTTGTCGAGGATGAATGGCGCATCGTCGATAATTTCGCGCTGACGGGCGGTCTTCGTCTCGATAACCATGAAAAATACGGCAACCATTTCAGCCCGCGCCTTTACGGTGTGTGGAGCGCGACGGAAGAGCTGACGATCAAGGGTGGTATTTCCACCGGTTTCCGCGCGCCTGAAATCCGCCAGATCGCGCCGGGTTATGCCTATACGACGGGCGGTGGCGGTTGCACCTATGGACCGAGCGGCACCTGCGGCGTGATCATCGGCGATCCCGGTCTGGAAGCGGAAAAGAGCACGAGCTACGAAGTGGCCGCGCTCTGGGATAATGGCGATGTCGCTCTTGGCGCCACCTATTTCTACACGGATTTCAAGGACAAGATCTCCAACGCGCTGGTGCTCAATCCGGATGGAACGCCGGCCCGCTGGAGCGAGGATCGCAATTATCGCCTCTGGTATAACTACAATATCGATGATGCGGTCATTCAGGGTGTGGAACTGACGGCAACCTGGTATGCGACGCCGGAGCTGACGCTGCGCGGCAACTATACCTACACGCATTCCGAACAGAAGACTGGCGACTACGAAGGTTTCCCGCTGGCGCGCACGCCCGAGCACATGGCCAATCTGCGGGGTGACTGGGTAACGCCGATAGACGGGCTGGAAGCCTGGGCCTCGGTGAATTATCACGGATCGGAAATCAATGCCGGCCCGCGCATCGGCACGAATGGTACGCCGGTGACGATCAACGGCAAGGCCGGGCGCAAATATGAGGCCTACACCACGCTTGATATTGGCGCGAAATATGCTGTCGCCGAAAATGTCGATCTCAATGCTGCCGTTTACAATGTCTTCGACAAGGATGTCGGCACCGATGATTTCAACACGGTCATGGAAGGCCGCCGTTTCTGGATCAGCATGACAGCAAAATTCTGATAAGCAAAATTCTGATACCGGCCATATCCAAGATTTCAGAGGCGCCCATCGGGCGCCTCTTTTTTTAGCCATCCGGCCTATTGACCTCAACTATGGTTGAGGAATTATACCGGCTGCTCTTTAATGTATTTCCGCGTTTTTCAAGAGCGGAGATCGTTCAGAAAACCGGAGCCGGCATGGAAAATACCATACTTAAACACAGCCTGACGGTTGGCGAGGTTGCGCGTCGCAGCGGCGTCGCCGTTTCCACCGTCCATTTTTATGAGGCGAAAGGATTGATAGAAGGCTGGCGTACCAGCGGCAACCAGCGCCGTTATCATCGCGCCGTGCTGCGGCGCATCGCGATTATCCGCATCGCCCAGCGGGCCGGTATCCAGCTTGGGATCATCAGGGATGCGATGGCGGATTTGCCGCAGGATCGGGTGGCGACGGCCGCTGACTGGCGCAGGTTTTCGCAGTCCTGGCGGGAAATGCTACAGCTTCGCATCAACAGCCTGATTATGCTGCGCGACCAGCTTACCGGCTGCATCGGTTGCGGCTGCCTTTCGCTGGATGACTGTCCCTTGCGCAATCCGAACGATGTTCTGGCCGATGACGGCGCTGGCCCGCGCCGTCTCGTATCCGCCGAATGAACGGTGTCGTTGGTTAAAGCGATTGTGTTTCACTCGGATTCGGCAGGAACCCAGACGCTGACGCTGCCGCCATTGGTGGGGAACACGCCCTTGCCGCTCTCATCAAGGGTAATCCGCTCGTCACGGTGGCCGAGAAAGTCGCGCCATGCCGCTCCCGCATGTTCGGGG
>Ga0209070_100689_pt1 | contig 12907 bp, 16 predicted proteins | sample SynthPrep_5_END__FD_187205 | JGI IMG/M metagenome (GOLD analysis project Ga0209070, IMG submission 187205) | Synthetic microbial communities from Ohio, USA - SynthPrep_5_END_DS10_MetaG (SPAdes) (version 2) | ecosystem: Engineered > Bioreactor > Aerobic > Activated sludge | place: USA: Ohio... | reverse complement strand
AAAAGAGGCATTTAAGCCTATGAGTAGTCATCAAGCACAACATAACAATCAAATTTTATCGCCAGCAAAAAACGCTGGCTGCGACGTCAACCCGCTGCGCGGCTTTCCGCGCTAAATTTGAGCGTTATATCGCTACGCAGATCTTAAGTCTTGCGATTTATTAACGCTTGATTAATTTTTTATTGTCCTCATTTAAGGTCAGGGAAATTACTTAAAGGAATGAAAATGAGACCAATGAATGATATTTTTGAAGTGAAATCATTAGTAAAGACGATTGCTCTATGTGTTTTCACCTTCGGACTTTACGTCATTTATCGACTTTTTACACTTACAAGCCAGGTTAACGGAAATGTAGGGAAAACTATTTCTCGATTGTTCGTAACCAGCGCCATCGTAGTACATCTAATATCTTTTTTTGGCCTTATCATTTACTTTACTGCAAACGGCAGTCCCGAATTACTTATATTCTCAAAGTTGATGCATGTTGTTTCATCGATATTTCATGTTACGTGGTTAATAAAAATCAGAAATAGAATAAATCTAGCAACAGGTGTGGAGAAAGGAAGTAAGTTCTGGCTTAATCCTTTTTTAAGCTCCTTTCTGCATGTAATTTACATTCAGTACAAGATTAATCAATTTTTGCAGGTTAATACTGAACAACAGCAGGTTGCGAGTAATGCAATATAACAATCGCCACCAAAAACGCGCCCTTTGGGCGCTCGACTCGCAACAAGTTGCTCGCGTTTGTGGCGGGCGTTATGTGCTAAAGCAGAATGGAGCTCGTATTGAGTTTTAGTGTTAAATCAAAACTATTAATTAGTGGTGGCGTTATTGCATCGGCTGCAGCTATATGGCATTTACTTTGTATTTGGGGCGGGCCAAGCTGGTTTGCTTTTGCACGAGCGCCTAAGCAAATCATAGACTCAGCTCAACAAGGTACTTTGCTTGCACCTGTCGGTACCATAATTGTTGCAGGTTTAATGCTGGCGTGTACGGTGTTTGCTTTTTCAGCCGTTGGTTTAATACGCAAGGTTCCATTGGTTAAACCTGCTTTAATTACCATCGCGTTACTTTGTACTTTGCGAGGATTAATTGGTATTCCAGCATTTGCTACAGCAACCGGTGTCGATATTTGGCAAATAGTTGCTAGCACTGTTTGGTTGTACGTTGGCGTTTGTTTTATTGTTGGCAGTATTGAGCATAGTACTGCTTTAAAATCAGGCACATAACAATCAAATATTATCGCCAGCAAAAAGCGCTGGCTGCGACGTCAACCCGCTGCGCGGCTTTCCGCGCTAAATTTGGGCGTTATGTTTTTAATTATGGGGCTGATTTTAGGCTCTGCATTTCACAAATTTAACTCCAAGGGAAAGAACCTCGTCACATCAGTTATTGGTGCATTAAGTTCTCCGGATCTTTTTTATCTTTTACTATCTTTTTCAGGGGTTTTACTCTGTTCAAGAAATGTATTGAAAGGGCCAATAGTAGAAACTTCAACGTTCACAAAAAATGTTGTTATGTTCCCGGCTGAAACTGCGATAGAAGCAATGCGATACTTGGCGTCTTTCCTTTTAGGGCTTATTATTCCACTTTGTCTTTACTCCAAAGAACTTGGTTTAGTCGTCCTTTCTTTTTTCTGTATTGTGCTTCTAGCAAATTTTTCGGCATCAATTTTATTTTCTTTTTCATATAAAGAAACATGCCCCACTTTCATCAATGATAAAGAGTTTAGAATTCTGAATTTTTTACTTGTCGTAGTTTTGTCATCTTTTTTCTGGTGGGAGTATATCAGAGACGTCACATAACAATCGCCACCAAATCGCCGCTTTGCGGCTCGACTCGCAACAAGTTGCTCGCGTTTGTGGCGGGCGTTAGCAGTAATTGCGTATTTCGGGATGATCCGGCCAGCGATTTCGGCATGAGTCGGCCACCCATTTCGGCATCATCCGGCCACTGATTTCGGCCTCATCCGGCCACCTGTTTCGGTATCGTCCGGCCAGTTTGTTCTTCCTTCGTTTTACGGACTTTGGCATAACAGTTTTTTAACTGTTTGCCGGAGTAGTCATGACACGTAAAAAGAAAATGGTAAGGACAGATATGCAAACTTATCTGGATATATTCCGTCTTAAATTTGAGGCCAAGTTAAGCGACAGGCAAATCTCTCAGGCGCTAAATATTGGCCGGGCAACCATCAGTGATTTGGTTATCCGCTTTAACAATTTAGGCCTGAGCTGGCCACTGGCAGCCGACTACCCGCTTGATAGCCTCGACAAACAGTTATTTCCCGGCCGTGATTACAGTACACAGCGGGTATTGCCGTTGTGGGTGCAGGCACACCTTGAGCTGCGCAGAAAAGGCGTCACCAAACTGCTGTTATGGCAGGAGTATCAGGCTGAGCACGGCAGTAAAGCCCTGGGCTATACGCAGTTCTGCGAGTATTATCGCCGCTGGTGTGCTGTACAAAAACGCTCAATGCGACAGCATCATGAAGCCGGTGAGAAGCTGTTTATCGACTTCTGTGGCCCGACCGTGCCGATTGTGAACCCAGAAACAGGTGAGATAAAACCAGCCGCAATCTTCGTCGCCACCCTAGGCGCATCGAACTATACCTATATTGAAGCCTGTAAAGGTCAGGATATGGAATCCTGGCTGATGGCGAACAGTCGTTGTCTGACATTTTTAGGTGGTGTACCGGCATTATTGATACCCGATAATCTCAAAGCGGCGGTTGATAAAGCAGATAAGTTCGAGCCGGTGATTAACGACAATTACAAAGCCCTGGCCAGACATTATGGCTGTGCGTTGATGCCCACCAGACCACGCAAACCACAGGATAAAGGCAAAGTTGAATCCGCGGTGCTGATTGTGGAGCGCTGGGTATTAGCCCGGCTGCGCCATCAGGTATTCCACTCACTGGCAGCGTTAAATCAGGCCATCCGCGCACTGAATACTGAGCTTAACCAGCGACCCATGAAGCATTACAACGGTGCCAGTCGTGAGCAGTTGTTTAAATTGCTGGACGAACCCGCCTTGCAGCCACTGCCGCCTTACGCCTATGAGTACACCGATTATCGCATTGCCAAAGTGGGCAAAGACTACCACGTACAATACGACTATCACTGGTACTCGGTGCCACACCGTTTAGTCGGTGAGCGGGCTGAAATCAGTGCCACGCAAACGCTGATTAAGGTTTATCATCAGGCGAAATGCGTCGCTCAGCATCCGCGAAGCTATACCCCTTACCGACACACGACTGACATAGCGCACATGCCAGAAAACCATGCTGCCCATCTGGAATGGAGCCCTGAGCGCATTCGCAGCTGGGCAACCCATATCGGCACCAATACGCTGGCGGTGGTCTTAGCGGTTGAGCGTCACAAAGACCATCTTATCCAAGCGCAGCGCACCTGCCTGGGGCTCCTTAGCGAGCAAAAACGCTATGGCAGTGACCGACTGGAAAAGGCCTGCGCACTGGCCATCAGTCGCCAACTACCTTATATACCGGTCATCAAAAAGCTGCTTAAAAATGGTGAAGATATGCGCTGGCAATCGGATGAAACCAAAACCATTATCCCTGCCACACACACCAACATCCGTGGCTCAAAATACTACCAATAAGGAAAACACTAATGGATGCATTACTTATCCAACTGCGCCAGCTTAAGCTGGCGGCCATGGCCAGTGCGCTGGAGCAACAACGCCTTGCGCCCCATACTTATGCCGAGCTTAGCTTCGATGAACGATTGGGATTGCTGGTCGAGCAAGAACATCTGGCGCGGGATAACACCCGCTTACAACGCTTGCGAAAACTGGCTAATCTGCGCCTTAAAGCCACACCAGAAGGCTTACGCTATCCGGCAAAGCGCGGTTTGCGAGCTGAACAAATTACGCCACTGATGCAAGGACATCACCTGACGTACCACCAGAATATCTTGATAACCGGCCCCACTGGCAGCGGCAAAACCTATCTTGCTTGCGCTTTAGGTGAGCAAGCTTGCCGACAGAATAAACGCGTGCTGTATTATCGGTTAGGTCGGTTACTGGAAAGCCTGAAAATGGGACATGCTGATGGTAGCTATCTTAAACAACTGGTACAGCTACAAAAGGTAGATATGTTGATCTTGGATGACTGGGGCCTTGAGGGATTTAAAGGAAAGCAAGTCAGCGATTTGCTGGATGTGATTGAAGATCGCTACGAGCAACGCAGCACAATCATCGTCAGTCAGTTACCGGTCTCAGAGTGGTACGGCTTAATGGATAATCCAACTGTTGCAGATGCGCTGTTAGATAGAGTGATCCACAACGCCCACCGACTGGAATTAACAGGTGAGTCACAACGTAAAAAAACACTGGTTCAGGATGAAGAAGTCGGGTAAAAAGAGAGGATAAACGAAGGTCAGATCATGCTGGCCGGATCACACCGAAACGCCTGGCCGGATGAAACCGGAACAGGTGGCCGGACAAACCGAAATACGCAGTAATCAAAATTTATTGGCTTGGCACAGTGTTACAGCAGTGTTAAGTTAAACTTTCGAGTACGCCCGTTTGTCGGTTCGGTGCAATCCTTGCAGGTACAGTGGCGTTGTTCATGGTGGCTTCGCTACAGTTGATTTTAATAGTTCCGGCCATTTCGCTGTATCGCAGTTGGCCGGTTTGGTTTTAAATTGCACAGTTGGTGCCGTTGTTCAGCTTCGCCCGTGCGGCAGTGCCGCTCATGTTTATTTGGGACTGCTAACAAGGCGCAACAGTCGCGGCCTGCGGCCGCTGGGACGCAAAACCGCTGACGCGATTTTCCGCCCCTGTGCTTTGCGTTATGCTTAAATAAGTATCGGAGTTTCGTTATGGATTTAAAAGATTTTGTTAAAGAAACACTGGTTCAGATATCTAAAGGCGTCCAAGAGTCTATAGAAGCAGTTCGCGAATCTGGCGGGTATACTAATCCTGCCGCTGGTGGCGGCGTGAAAAATGATAACAGTTCCTATTTTGGATCAATGGGCGAAGGGCAAAATGTCTTTCTAGTGGATTTCGATGTTGCAGTTACAGTAGATGAGAATTCTGAAGCGAGTGGTGGCGGTAAACTTAAAGTGGCTGGCATATTTTCTGTTGGTGGTGACGCCGGAATTAGCAGTAAGAGCTCTTCAACTAACCGTGTTAGTTTCAAAATCCCTCTCGCATTACCTGTCGATCCGATTTCTAGAGAGGAGGTTATAGAGCGGCGCGGGAGAGATCAGAAAAAAGCCAACGAAACACTTGCTCGTGTTGCTTCAAAGCTATCTGGTCGTTGATATTTAGGCATAACAAGCAAAGGCAGCCGACGCGTATCGCGCAGCTGCTTTGGGCGTTATGTGTGAACGGGTGGTCAAATGTATAAGCGCCAGTTCTTTATGGTTCTAGCGAGGGCTTTGATCCCAGCCTTTTTGCTCTCAGTTTTGATGGGCGTTATCAAAGCATTTGAGCTTGGAAATGAAGAAGGGCTTAGAACCTTCCTATTCCTATTTCCGTTTCTATCAGTAATTTTTATGGTTCCTTTGTTTAAAATACTGAAATCTTTGGCCAAAGGTAATAGGCTATGAGCGAACTAAACACACATAACCAGTCGCAGCACTACGCCGCCGCAAGCGTCGGCGGGACGCTCGTAAACTCGCGCCCGTGTGCTTAGGCGTTATGCACCTCTGCGACGCAATCTGTCGCTCAGGTCGCGTAAGCTGAAAGAGCAATGAGCAAAAAGGAAAAGGTATGTCAAATTTCGATCAAAATTTTGAAACTGCACGTCTTGCCTCGTTGGCCGAACAACATTCAAACATTGTAAAAGTTACAGGAGAGGTGGTTTTCCGTGCGGAAGATGATGAAGACCGCTTGAGTGGTACTTCTTGGACACTTGAAGAAGATATTTTCGATCAGGTTACGGAGTCTGGTTTTAAGCTACATCTGATTGAGCTTCTCGATGCTTTTATTGCGCACCGAGGCCAATGTAATGAGTTGCCCAAAAAAGAAGGGATAGTTCGTTTTGGTGATGGTGATTTGAGCATTGAGTGGCTGCCAGATGGCTCAACTCACCTTTCCAAAGGAGACTCGTAATGGAGGCACTGCTTGATGAGTATGGTAGAATTTTAAAAGAGCTAAAATTTGACTTATTTAACCATAATGAAGATAAGTACTCTGGTGTATTCTTGCCTGTCCCGTTTGATGAGTACTGGAGCTCTAGCCTAAAAATAATGTTGGTTGGCCGAGAAACTGCTGGTTGGAATACAGACAATCAAAAGAATACAGTCAAGCGTGTAGCAGAGTTTTCTGAAAATAATAAAATTTCCGATCTTTTGCAAGAGGCCACTGGGCGTTACAAAAGACATCTACCAGTGAGTAAAGACGGGAAAGTTATTACAAAAACTCGAAGTCGTTTTAAGCAGTACTTTTTTCGGCTGGCGAAGGAGCTTGAAGTTAACCCTGAGTCAATTATTTATGGGAATTTATTTGCTTGGGATTACAACAAAAAAAGCCCTAGAACACGCCCGAAAAATGAGCTAAAAGAAATAACAGAAGTTTCTAAAAAGCTTCTTGCAGCTCAGATAAGGTGCTTGAGGCCAGACGTGATTATTTTTGCTGCTGGCTTTGTTGGTGTTGATCAAGTAATAAGGGATCTATTCGAAGAGAACTTTAGTGGCTATGAAAATGGCGAAGTTATATCTGGGAAATACTGGGAGTTTAAGCCAGTTGACGACGAATTTTCAAATATTGAATGTTTTAGAATTGCTCACCCTAGAGCAACGCATGGACATGGAGAGTTCCGAGAAAAAGTGATTCAGAGTATTAAAGCTCGTGCTGCTGGCTAATAGTTCGCATAACAAAGCATTGCAGCGGACAAGCCGCTGAATGCGGCGTTATGGGTGCTCGGCTTTTTGCTTTTAGTTGGGTTTTGGCCGGGTCCGCTAACTTCGTGCCACAAGCCAGGTTAACCGGCATTAGACTTTTCCGGTTCGTCACAGGCTTGGCAGTTTCGTTCCTGGCGGCAGCCGGAAGGTAAGAGGTAATCGGCCGCATCATCGCTACTGGCATGGTGTGCCAATAAGAGAAATTCGGGCGGCGGCAAGCGCACATTTCTTGCCTCGCATTGTTCGGGCTGTGGCTCCGCTAGCGCTTCGCAAAGTGCTAATAGTTGGTTGGGAGCGTCGCAGCCATAACCAAGCGCATCACTACACGGCCTGGCGGCCGTCGGATGCTCGCAAGCTCGCACCGGTGTGCGCGGCGTTATGTGTCAGGGGGAAATATTCGAGAATGGGGCTAAATCAAAAGCTTGTCGAGTTCCGAAAAAAGATAAGGAACAATCAAAAATTTGTGATTGATTCGCTGATTAGTGATCATGCGACGAATATCTGTATTTTTTGCGGTGAAGATGATGATCTAACCAAAGAGCACGTAATTCCTCAGTGGGTTTACGATCGCTGCACGAAAAGATACTTTGTAACCACGACGAACAAAGCTTCACAGACCTACAACAAAACAACGGTTCCTGCTTGTAAAGATTGTAACAACAGTATCCTCGGGGAGCTGGAGAGATATTTAAACCACAAATTCAGTGATATTGATCTAATTGAAGGTTATTTTGCTGACGATGACATAGAAAAGATCATTCTTTGGCTTGAGACGCTAGAATACAAATTTCAGGTTCTTGACTTAAAAAGAAATCTGAACAAAGTTAAAGGCTCGAATTATATTCCATATATTGGAAAAATGCCCATCGCCATGTTCCAAGGGCCGATGGATCAAAGCCCGTCAAAGGTGTTTTCAAACTTAAGAAATGCTCTAAAAGTGCTATCCGTAAAATCAAAAATGGCTAAACTAAATTCACTATGTGTTCTCCGCACAACGAACCCGGATTTTCACTTTTTCCACTCAACTAACAATTTTATTTTTATAGAGCTTGCGCAGTATAACGTTGCATTCTTCTATTTCTACAAGGAAGAATTTGCCAGTCCTAAGGAAGCATCGTCTAAAGCACAACAAATAGTAAAAAACGAGTATGCATCAGCAAGCACATAACAAACGGCTTCACGCAGACGTCCAAACCTCCGCAGTTTTTGTGGTTTCGCTGCGCTGCACTTTATCACAAAAACCGCTCCGGTTTGGCCGCTGGTGAGCCGGGCGTTAAACATCCTATGAACCATATCGCTTCATTAATTCTCGTTTTATTAAGCGGATTTGCCCTTGCGAGTCGTCCGTTTTACGAGTCCATTTCTGGCGAGCAACTATTTTCGGGTGCTAGCCGGGTCGTTTTGGGTCAGGTAGTGTCCGGAAGCTACGAGGCAGACAGGGACAGTTACGTTGTAACAATTCAGACGACCCATACGATCAAAGGAGAAGAGGTGCCAAAGTTCCCGTTGCAACACACTCACGGCTGGAACCGGCTTGATAAGCTTGGAGGTTACTACATCGTATTCCTGGCAAAAGGCGGAGAGTTGGCAGAAACCGGAAGTAGCATCATTCCTATTATTCACTTTGGGGGCCCGTTCTCAGATATGACCCTGCCCGAAGCAGCTGCCTACTATGAGTTGCCGCAAGAGGCGTGGTTTGTCCTAGACGATAGGCTCTGGGCCTTGGGTAACTGCATGCCTATCGAAACTGAGACCTGTTCTAGAGAAAAGGCGCTAGTCCAACTAATGTTTAACAAGGCCAATCACGGCGACCGCTGACGCGGCGCGTGTTGGCGTAGTTAGAGGGCAACCAAGCGTTGAGCGATTATCAATTAACAACAATCAGACAAATTTGGGTTGTGTTGCCTTACTTGCTGCTGGTCAGCGGCATCTATTGGTATTGGTCGCGCTCCTTTTTTAAGTCCGTACATGGCATCGCTATTCTCCTGGCTTTTGGCTACGCTGTGTGGGTCTCCGAACTCACCGAGTTTGGTCCGCCGCTTAAATATTACGTGCCAATGTATGTCTTACTTATCGCTGGCTTAAGTTCTATGCTGGCCTCTATCAAGGCATTTCCTGGCAAAAAGTGGGTGCATTTAATACATGGTTTTACACTCTTGTCAGCGTTCCTTGTCTGGTTTGTTGGCTCAATGGCAATAGCACATGACTGGATATAAGGCCTCTAACAAGGCCATTAAATTCGCTCCCTACGGTCGCCGGACGCTCGCAAGCTCGCGCCGTTTATGGCGGCGTTAGGTCAGGAGCTTTATGCAGGAATTTCTTTTCGGTTTTTTAGCAGGCACAGTCACCTTTGCTGCTGGGTTCTTCACCATTCGAAAATTTGCCGGATGGCTTTTTCCAATTAAAATTGAACCCAATGTTACGAGACAATACAGCAATGATAAGCCTGATCAAATCGGTGCCGTAATTGTTAATCGAAGTAGGGAGCCCGTTTATGTGGTCAAGTGCGGGGCGAGAAGTGCGAAGCCGCTGAAGCAAGCTATCATTTCTCATTTGCGGCGCCCTTTTACACGTCCAAAGTTGATTCCGACAATCTATTTTGGGACTCATACTTATGAAATGACCTGCGAAAAATCAATCAAGCTGGAACCGGATGAGCCACTGTTTCTTTGTCGAGATATGGTTTTCGCTAACCCGATATTCATGCTGCATACTACGATGGTAGCTATTGAAGTGGAATTGTCATCTGGGAGAAAGGTTCGAAGTAGCCGTATTGATGTTCCCGAAAGCTGGACGTTGCAGAAGCACTTGGCGACACAACCTGAAGTAAGCGGCGAGACCTAACAATCGGCTGTTGTCGCCCCTTCGGGGCTGGGACGGCCTTTCCGCAGCTCCGCAGCTACAAGTCCGCCCCAAAACCGGGCGTTAGCAGGTTTTCGGGTGTTAATGGCTTTAGTTTATCGTTTTGTTGCGGCATTGCTCACGTTTTGTTTTCTTAGCGGCAGCGCCAAAAGTTAACGTGCGCCAGTTTGTTGGTTTGGTGCAATCTTTGTTGGCACAATAGCGTTGTTCTTTGTGGCTTCGCTTAAACAGTTTTACAAGTTCCGGTTGGCGCGCTGTTTCGCAGTTAACTGGTTTAGTTTTAATTAAAAGCAGTCTGTCGTTGTTAAGGTTTGCTAGTGCGGCAAGCCGCGCAAGTTCGGCGTAGGCTGCTAACAAACAAAGGCACGGCGACGCGTACCGCGCGCTTGCTTTGGGCGTTAGCGCCTAATTGAAGTTGGAGATAAAGTTGAATTACCGTGAGAAGTATAGATTATGGGTTAAAGATTTTGCTTGTTTCAGGTTTCATCACAAAATTGGTGGGAATTTACTAATTTTTCTGGCGAACATGGGGATCTGGAACTTAGCTTCTACTATAACAAATGAAAAGTACTTTTCTAACTTTATGGTTCAATTATTAATGTCTTTGCTATTCACTGCCATTTTTTATGTACATAAAAATCCCAAGGAATAAAATTGGCTTTGATTGCAGTCCGCAGGTTTGCAAATGCAAAGTCTCGTTATATTGGCGCTAACAAACGCCTAAAGCATCGCGGCTTTCAGCCGCGGGACTCGCAACAAGTTGCTCGCCGCTTAGGCGAGCGTTATGTTTCAGGAGAGATCTTCGTAAATGGAAAAAATTAAGCTGCAGCTTTCTATGATTGCAGGCTTGTTGCTGCTGCAATCGTCTCATTGGGAATCAAGGATCAGGTATGAGATTAGATTTTTACTCTGTGGTTTGTTTACATACATTTCGGTGATGATTTTGAAGCCCTTGGGCGAGCTATTTATCGGGAAAGAGAGTGAGTTGTTAGGATTTTTATTTGAAAATCCATCTTTTTTAATTGTTGCTGCATTTGTAATTGTTTTAGGTTATGGCGGTCTTTATACGTCGATTATAGCGAGTTCATTGTTTGCAAGCTTGCTTCGTAAAACATAACAATCCGCGTCATTCGGGGCCTACGGCCCCTGCGACGCTCACAAGTTCGCGCGCATGCGCGGGGCGTTAGAACAAAAAAGCAGCACTGTCGTAGAAGTGTCGTATAGTTGTCACACTTTTATCGCTGTTTAGTCGTAAAAGTTTCCTGACTTTTGGTAGAGCATGAAGTCGCCTTACCAACAAATAGATTATGGATAGTATGAAAATAAATGCAGGATTGGTTCTTGAGCTTCGGAACAGGCAGTCATGGTCACAAGAAGAATTGGCTTTAGCTGCCGGTGTAAACCTAAGGACCATACAACGTATTGAGAAAGAGGCCTCAGCATCGTTGCAAACTAAAAAGGCTTTAGCTGCTGCGTTTGATATACCTATTTCTGATCTAGAACCTCAGGAAATACTAAAGATGAAAAAGTATGAATATAAAACGCTTGAAATTCAAAGCAAAGAGAGCTTCCTATCTGGTCTAAAAAAGCAGGAAATACCAGATTTTGAGGCAATCTTAAATAAAGAAGGCCAAGACGGGTGGCTGTTAATTCAAATTCTAAGCCCTGAATTAGCCCAAGGTGTTTGGTCGGGTAAAACAGGTAATTTGCTTGCTCTGTTGCAACGTGAGTTAACAGAGTAAGTTCTAACAAGGTGCGGCATTCGGGGCCTGCGGCCCCTGTGACGCTCACAAGTTCGCGCACATGCGCACGGCGTTAGCCGCTTTCGGGGTGGTTAAGGTTAGTAAGGTTTTTTGTTCAGGCATTGCTCGTGTTTGGTTTTCTTGGCGGCAGCGCCAAAAGGTTAAGTTCGCCAGTTTGCGGGTTTTGCTGCAAACAGTGGTGGCGGTAGCGTTGTTCTTCCTGGCTTCGCTTAATAGTTTTACAGGTTCCGGTTGGCTCGCCGTATCGCAGCTTACCGGTTTCGTTTTTAATAAAAAGCAGCTTGCCGTTGTTCGGGTCTGCCAGTGCGGCAAGCCGCGCAAGTCCGGTTCAGGCTGCTAACAAGCAAAGTCAGCCGACGCGTACCGCGCAGCTGCTTTGAGCGTTAAATTGCAGTCAAGGATGGTGGATTATCAAAATTGATATTTATGATGTGTTTATTGGCGAATCGGCCTTTGGCAATCCTTGCGGGGTACTAGAGCTAAATAGCTGGCTTTCCGATAGCGAGTTACATCAAATAACCCGTGAAGTTGGACAGCCTGTGACTTCTTTCATTACTCACGTCGACGGACAGTTTCACATCCGTTGGTTTGCATTGGATGGTGAAATTAATCTTTGTGGTCACGGGAGTTTAGGCGCTGGTGCAGCGATCCTTTCTAAGTACCAACTGGAGAATGTAGTTTTCAACAGTAAATACGGTGAAGTGGTGATTTCTAAAAGAGATGACCAATATTCATTGGTATTACCAAGCTGGGAAGCAAAGCCTTGTGCCGTTCCAGTAGAAATCTCTGATTTAGCGACAGATGCGATTGATGTTTTTTCTACCCGAGACTTAGTCTTGGTTTTGCCTTCGGTTGAGGCTGTCATGAATTTCCAGCCAGATGATGATCGCTTGAGAGAAATCAACGAATACCATGCTCTGATTTTAACGGCTGCAAATGGTAATAGTGGTTATGTTCTAAGATACTTTGCTCCCAAAATTGGCATATCTGAGGATTTAGCAACAGGCTCAGCACAATGTTCTCTTGCACCGTATTGGTTTAAAAAACTTGGCACCGACGCATTGAATGCGCGTCAACTTTCAATGTCAGGTGGTTATTTTGAAGTAGAGAGAACAACTGAAAATTCAATTACAGTATTTGCCCAATCAAAGCGGCGAGCAATTGCAATTTAACAAACGCCTCAAGAGGGACTGTCAACGCGTGGCGTTTCCAGTCCCATTGAGCCGCGGTGGTTGCAGTTGTTGTATTTGAGTTTAGTGGTAATGCGTTGCCAGCCCCTTAGGCGGGCGTTATACGTTTTGGAGGGATTTATGCGTTACATTCTGGTTTTAGTATTTCTTTTGGCAATTAGTGGCAAAGTACTTGCCGATGAGTCGATCACAATTTTCGTAAAGGAAAGCAGCTATTCAATCG
>Ga0209070_100687_pt1 | contig 12985 bp, 13 predicted proteins | sample SynthPrep_5_END__FD_187205 | JGI IMG/M metagenome (GOLD analysis project Ga0209070, IMG submission 187205) | Synthetic microbial communities from Ohio, USA - SynthPrep_5_END_DS10_MetaG (SPAdes) (version 2) | ecosystem: Engineered > Bioreactor > Aerobic > Activated sludge | place: USA: Ohio... | reverse complement strand
TACCCATACGGTGCGGTGTTTACCCGCGATGCTATTAAGAAGCGTGAAACAGAACAAGCCGAAAAGCTATTGGCACAGTTAAAGTCTGATGTGGCTAGCCGTATTGTCACTTCACAAAACGCCTTACCTGCAGCAGGGGCCTCGCCGCTTGCTATGCTGGATGAGCTGCAAACTATTGAACCGGTAGGCCGCATGGTAGTTGATCTTGAACAGATTACTTTGGGTAGAGCCGACTACGATATCGAGGTGGAGCATCAAGACAGCCTGTTTATTCCACGCACGCAAACCTCTATTACTATTATGGGCGAAGTGCAACACCCTGGCTCGCATCGTTTCCGCACTGGCCTAAGTGTCAATGATTATCTGGCGTTAGCCGGCGGCTCTCGTAAACGTGCTGATGATAAGCGGGTGTTTGTGATCCGTGCCGATGGTTCAGTGATGATCCCTGCGCAAAGTCGCTGGTTTAGTGCCACGAGCGATCAGTTAAAGCCGGGTGATACCATTATTATGCCACTTGATACCGAATACAAAGATAGCTTAAGTATGTGGGCACAGGTGACGCAAATCTTCTATCAAACCGCTGTGGCTATTGCTGCACTGAATTCATTTTAAATAACAATTACGGCCTTACTACAACCTAGTAAGGCCGTGCAGGAATGCTATGATCGAACAACAACAAACTAGCCAACCGGCGGATGATGAAATTGACTTACGTGAGCTTTTTAAAGCTATATGGGCAGGTAAGTGGATTATTATAGCAACTACATTTTTATTTAGTGTAGCTGCAGTATTTTATGCATTGAGTTTACCTAATATTTATAAAAGTGAAGTAACTCTAGCGCCAGTTGCTGAAGAAAGTAGTTTGCGTATTCCGGGGCAGCTAGGGGGTTTAGCGGCATTGGCAGGCGTTAATTTAGGTAGTAGCGGAGGGGCAGATAAAACGGGCCTGGCGTTAGAGATATTAAAATCTCGCGATTTTATCAGTCGTTTTATAGAGCACAATGATTTATATATACCTATTATGGCTGCAAAAGGGTGGGATAGGACAAGCGACCAGTTAGTTTTGGATCCGAGTATTTATAATGAAAGCAGCCAGCAATGGGTGCGTAACGTTAAAGCGCCATTTCAACCTAAGCCAAGTAACCTTGAAACTTATGAAACGTTTCAGAAGTTTTTTTCAGTAAACCAAGATAAAGCCTCAGGTATGGTAAAGCTGAGCGTTGAGCACGTTTCACCTTATTTAGCAAAAGCATGGGTCGAAAAATTGGTAAAGGCTATTAACGAAGAAATGCGTACTCGTGAGCTTACTGAAGCCGAACGTAGCATTGCTTATTTAAATACCCAAATTGTCCAAACTAATATTGCGGATGTGCGCACTATGTTGTTTTCACTTATTGAAGAACAAACCAAGACCGTGATGTTGGCTAATGTACGCGATGAATACGTGTTTAAAACTATTGATCCAGCAGTGGTTTCTGAGAAAAAAGCTAAGCCTGCCAGAGCACTGATATGCATTTTAGCTGTAATGTTGGGTGGCATATTGTCAGTCTTAGTGGTACTGGCCAGATATTTTTTTAGAAAATAACGCGGAAATAAATGAAGGTGTTACTAACAGGCGCTTTTAGATTTAGTAATCGTAGAGCATGCTATGTTTTGCGATTAATACAGTCTCTTACTGTAAATTCAATATTATTCGGGAAAGAAATGGCTGCAATTAGCCTAAGGTCTTATAAAGGCATATCAAATGTTTGATCGCGTAATAATAAAGAATATATCTTCTTTATTCAGTTTGAAAGTTGCTGGTTATATTATTCCACTGATCACATTGCCTTATTTAGTTAGAGTGTTAGAGCCAGTTGGGTATGGGACTTTGGCATTTTGCTTGGCAATTATTCAATATTTTTCGATTATTGTGAATTATGGTTTTGACCTTTCAGCGACGAAGAGAGTTTCTGAGAATAATAATGATAAAGTTAAAATAAGTATCATATACTGGAATATCCTCGCTACCAGATTGCTAGTTGCAATTTTGGGGTTTTGTGTTTTATGCCTGTTACCTTTTGTTTTTGAATCTCTTGATGAAATATTTCTAATTCTATTAGTAGCATACTTAATAGTAATAAGTGATGCAGTTTTTCAGCAGTGGCTTTTTCAGGGGAAAGAGCAATTAGGTACAATTTCTATTATCAGAATAATATCTCAGCTAATTACTATTCCATTACTTTTTTTGTTAGTAAAGAGCCCTGATGACATTTGGATTACTGCGATATTAACGACTTTACCAGCTATCATTACTGCTTTATGTTCTTGTTATTTAATTAGTCAAAAACGCTGGATCTCATGGTCAAAGCCTACATTTAGTGAAATGAAAGCTCAGTTGGTAGATGGTTGGCATTTGTTTATTTCAAGTGCAGCTATTAGTTTATACACAACCAGTACTACAGTAATATTAGGTGTAATCTGTGGGGCTGAAAGTGTAGCAATATTTGTTTCTGCAAATAAACTACTACAAGCAGCTCTTAGTATTTACTCACCTTTGACCGCTTCTTTTTATCCTCGTATAAATAGTTTGATGGCAGAAAGTCAGGAAAAAGCTATTTCTTTAATTAGATATGTATTAAGTTTACAAATAAAAATTACATTTTTAATTAGTTTGTGTATGTACTTTTTATCTCCCTTAGTAGTTAGGATACTTTTTGGTGACGGGTATCTGAGAAGTTCGACAATACTTCAAATTATGTCTGTACTACCGTTTGTTATCGGGCTAAGTAATGTTTTTGGCATACTAGTATTGTTAACTCATAACTATAGGAAAGAGTTCTCGACAATTGTTATGCTTTCTGGTGTGTTTAGTTTGATAACTTTAATACCATTAAGTATTCTTTACGACGCTGAAGGTGCTGCGGTATCTGTTGTGATAACTGAAATAATAGTTGCTTTGCTAATGTTTTTACAAATTAAGAAATATCAGATACCTGTTTTTAAAATTAAGGGTAAGTTATGAAGTATGATTACTTAATAGTCGGTGCTGGTTTGTTTGGCTCTGTGTGTGCAAAAGAACTAACGGCTAAGGGTAAAAAAGTACTAGTGGTCGACAAACGCTCGCACATCGGCGGTAATATTTATACTGAGGATAATGACGGAATTCAGGTTCACAAATATGGTGCTCACATATTTCATACCAATGATAAAGAGATATGGGATTATGTTAATGCATTAGTTGATTTCAATCGTTTTACTAATTCTCCTTTAGCAAATTATGAGGGTAGACTATATAATTTACCTTTTAATATGAATACTTTTTATCAGCTTTGGGGAACAAAAACGCCTCAAGAAGCTAAAGATAAGATACTAGAACAAACCAAAGAGTTAGATGGTAAGCCACCTCAAAATTTAGAAGAACAAGCTATCTCTCTCGTGGGGCGTGATATCTATGAAAAACTTATTAAGGGTTACACGGAGAAACAATGGGGGCGTGATTGTAAGGATTTACCTGCATTTATAATAAGGCGTCTGCCAGTAAGATTCACCTATGATAACAACTACTTTTCCGACAAATATCAGGGCGTACCAGTTGGTGGCTATACAAAATTAGTAGAGAGAATGTTGGCTGGTGTTGAGGTTAAATTAAATGTTGATTTCTTTGTTCAAAAAGAAAAACTAATGAAATTAGCTGATAATGTAATTTATACAGGACCGATTGACGAGTATTTTAATAATAAACTAGGGAAACTGGAATACAGGTCACTGCAATTTAAGACTAAAGTGTTGCAAGAGGAAAATTTTCAAGGTAATGCGGTTGTTAATTACACTGAAAGAGAGATTCCATTTACCCGTATCATCGAACATAAGCATTTTGATCCTGTGGATACAAAACATACCGTTATTACCGAAGAGTACCCTTCTGAATGGAAAGAGGGAGATGAGCCTTACTATCCTATAAATGATGATAAAAACATGCAGTTATACAAGCAGTATCGTGAACTAGCAAAAGCTGAAAAAGTTATTTTTGGTGGTCGTTTGGCTGAGTACAAATATTACGATATGCATCAGGTTATTCGCTCAGCTTTAAACGAAATTTCCAAATTGGGACTATAAATAATGACTAAAGTATATGTGTTATGTCCTGGTGATATCGTCACAGGTGGTCCAGAATTATTGCATCAATTCGTCGATTCGCTTAATAAAAAAGGTGATTTGGCATCTATTATTTATTATCCGTTCGAGTCTAAGTTTGAAGTTCCATTAGCCTATAAAAGTTATAACGTTAATCATAAAGCATTCAATGACGTTGACTTTGACGGACAAGTTGTAGTGATTCCGGAAATTCTAACTGGCTATAAACGTTATTTTCCAAACTCGAAGATCTATATATGGTGGATGTCAGTTGATAACTATTTTAATCATTTTCCAAGAGGATTAAGAAAGTTAATAGCTAAGTTGTTAAGCTATAAAAAAACACCTATTAAGGTTGAAAAGCTTACTGATTGCTGTCATCTAGCCCAAAGTGAATATGCTAGAGAATTCCTAACAAGTAAAAAGTTAAAGACTTATATGCTTTCTGATTATTTGAATCAAGAGCACTTAAATAGGGTTGTTGATTTATCTAAAAAGCAGAATATTATTTGCTATAACCCAGCCAAAGGCGCCGTAGTTACTAAGAAGCTTAGAGAGTTCTATAAAGAGTATGACTTTGTACCTATTCAGAATATGTCAGCAAAGGAAGTTGCTGAATTATTGGAAAGATCAAAAATTTATATAGATTTTGGGGACCATCCTGGAAAAGATAGAATTCCAAGAGAAGCTGCTATGGCAAAATGTATTGTCATAACAGGAAGAAGAGGAAGTGCTCAGAATACTATCGATATTGCGGTACCAGACAAATATAAAATTGATGAAAATAGTCAAGATTTTATAAATACCATAGGCGAAGTTTTTAAATACGCATTCGAAAGTTTTGATAGTGCTTTAAAGGACTTTGATTTTTATAGAACCAAAATTCTAAATGAAAAATGTATTTTTGATGAAGAAGTTTTGAAGTTTTATAAAACCATAGAGTGGTAAACCTAAATATTATAAGCTCATTTCTTTAGAATTTTATTTGATGCTGGATTGTTGAAAATTATTCAACCGTAATCCGAACGTTCTGTATCATTATTTACGTAAAAATTCTGTTTGTTCAGGTTTTATGCGCTTTAGCACAATCTGCAATACTCATAACAACAGAATACTTTATTAAAAGGTATTAGATGCACTTTTTTCTTATCATAGTCTATGAAAGAGATTTTTCCGAAACAGAAGCACTAAAAAGCTTGAATTCATACGCTTTATCAGAAGGCGTAGCGAATTTTTCAGTTTATATATGGGATAATTCGTTAAAAAGGTGCACGAAAACAAGCTTATTGACTAGCGAGAAAAGTTTTCCTGTCGAATATTTTTTCCCAGGCTCAAACACTAGTTTGTCAGAAGTATACAACACCGTCTTAGATAAGATTTTCTTAAAGCGTAATGGTAAATCTGTAACTATTTTAGATCAAGATAGCCATCTAGACCAGAATTTCATTAAAGGCTGTCTTTCTTATAATGGAAATTTACTATGCGTTCCTAAAGTGATTTCTAATAAAAGTGGAAAAATAGTTTCTCCTCGGTATCAAGTTCATAACAATTTAAAAAGAAGTACTGTTAAGAAATACATATCTTTGGAGGAAATAGGTAATATATCATCCAAAAATTTTTTTGCGATCGGATCTGGGCTTACAATAACAAAGCACGTTTGGGATAACCTTATTCGGTTTGATGAAAGACTTAGTTTCTATGGAGTTGATGAAGAGTTTTGTAATGATTATTCATTGACTTTTAACGAGTTTTTTTTGTTGGATGGCGTTTTGCTGCATGATATATCCGATGAATCTGTTGGAGAATTAGGGCATGATTTTTGGCGTTTTAAAAAGTATATGCAGCACTGGAGATATCGACTTGTAAAGTATAATTCATTCCCTGTTTGGTCATCTTACATAGTTTACTTTTACTGGATTATAAAATTTAAAATAAAAAGAGCTTTAAATTATGATCTATGAAGTTAGTGTGATTATTCCTACATGTAACAAACGGTATAGCACGCTAAAGGTAGCTGTATCGTCAGTGTTGCTACAAGATTTAGATAACATTGAAGTTGTAATTGTGGATGATAACGCTGAGGATTGTACTGATGTTTTAATGGAAATGTTTTCTCATATTGGAAATATTTCTATAAGTCGAAATGACGCAAAACATAGTGCGGCGGCGGCAAGAAATCATGGAGTATCTATTGCGAGAGGAAAATACATAACTTTTTTAGATGATGATGACATGTATTTACCGGGAAGACTTAGCTCAATGCTAAAACATTTTAGTATTGCTAGTTATACACTTGTTTCCTCGGGCAGATTTAATGAAGTCAATAATTTCTCAGAGATAAAACTAGTAAAGTATCAAAAATATGGCGTGATTGATCTTAACAGCATTTTGTTTGGTAATGATATTGACATAGGCTTCATGATGCTACGGAAAAAGTTTTTAGATTTAGGAGGCTTTGACGTTCAGCTTGAGTCGCTCGAAGACTGGGACTTTATTATCAGAGCGTTAAAACAGGGAGTTGGCTATAAACAAAAACGACTTGATTATGTTGTTAATCGTAGTCTTAATGTTAAACGAGTCTCTGATAAAGAAGCCCAAGGATATATTCAATTAAAGGATAAAATCAGCGGTGCTTTTGGTAGTAAATGGGCTGCTTTTATGCATTGTACTTCCCTTAGATTATCATGTAGATTTAGTGTTATCGATGCAATCTCGTTGACTTGCAAGTATAAGACAATGTTACCGATAAAAAATTACTTGGCTTATGTTGTGAAACGTAATGCATAATCTGGTATTGAATCCATTTCTTATTATCGCTTTGAGCTTTTTATTTGCTCATATTGCGTATCTGCTGCCATTTTCAGCGATTTACCCAAGTATTAGTTTGGAAAGTGCTGCGCCAGGTGTTTATTTTATTTTTCTTAATTTACTGGCTGGTGTTGTTTGGCATTACCTGCATCTCTCAAGGAGTTATATATTTAAAGCATCATCGAGAATGACAAGTAAATTAAATGTTATCGGCTTTGTGTCTTGTACCTTAATAGTATTAGAATTAGTTGTGTATGGAGTACCTCTCTTAGGGCAAATCAGTTATACAGATTTTGGTGCACCAATTATTCATGTTGCTCTGGTTTCATCTTTGCTTGTTTTGTCAGTTGCATCAATAATATCTTCGCCTCGAAATTTCAAATGGATCGTAATATCATTATTTATATCTATTTTGATACTTAATAGATTTTTATTTATTTTTATAAGCATCGCTTTTTTAATTTCTTATCTTAGCAGTAAAAAGTTTAATTTAAAATATATAATTTACTCAAGCTTCTTTATTATTTCTATAGTGTTTATTTTTGGTTTAATAGGCACTTGGAGAATGTCTGTAATTTTAGACGTGCCTTACAGCCAAGCACAAGAGTACATTTTAGTTGCTGGTCATGCGTCAGATCTTTATAAAGATACTAACCTACCTGCAAGCTTTTTTTGGTTTTGGATTTACATTACATCACCAATATCAAATCTGATTTACAATGTTGAAATCGGAAATCTTATGACGAATCATAGTTTGCTCCAGTTAGTCGGATATGAGTTGTTGCCTCAAACAATTTCAAAGCACTTAGGTGATTATCCTTTTAAAGTTATCTTGCTGTCTGAGAATCTAAACGTTTCATCTGCGATTGCTCCGTCATATATAGCACTTGGCTTCTTAGGGATTACTTTGTTTTTTTCGTACTATGCAATGATTTTTACTATCGTAGCTCTTTGTTTTAAAGGTTTTTATAGAAATGTTATAGTAGTTATATTTTCTTCTTTATCATTCTTTATGGTGTTTTTTAATGTGATAGTTATGCCAATTTTTATATTTTCAATTTCGGTTGTTTTAATGTTTTCACTTAGAATTTCAAGGTCTACTTCATGAAGATAGGTGTTTTAATTGCCTCTTTTAATGGAGAGCTGTTTATAAAAGAGCAAATTAATTCTATATTGAACCAAAGAGGTAGCCACGAAATTTATAAAATAGTGGTTACAGACGACGGGTCTTCAGATAAAACTTTAGACATAGTTCGTGAGTTTCCTTTTATCAAAGTTACCTGCAATAACTCAGGTGTTAAAGGCCCAGCTGCGAATTTTGTACATGGTCTTAAAGAACTTATGGATTGTGATTTTGTGTTTTTTTCTGACCAAGATGACATCTGGAGAGATGACAAGATTGATCTTTTTTGTTTAGCTTCAACTAGATTGAATAAAGAATATCCAGGTTTAGTGTACTCTGGCCTTGAATTAGTAAATAGTTTTGGGAAAAGCCTTAATGTTTCTTTTCATGATCACGAATCTATTCCTATTGATTGGTCTAGCAAGATTAGCCATATTTTTCTTCAAAACTGTGCGCCTGGATGTGCGATGATGATAAATAATAAGATGGCTAATAGAATTGTCAGTACCTTTTGCGATAAAGTTATCATGCATGATTGGTGGGCAATGTTATTTGCAGTTACTTATTCCAATTTATCAATAATAAATGATAAGACAGTATATTACCGGCAGCACAGTGCCAATGCTGTAGGTGCATCAAAAAAAATTTCTTTATCTGATATACCAAAAGTTTTGCGTAAGAGCAGAAGGAACTTGTACTTAACGCTTTCTCAAATCTTATACTTTAAAAAAATATTAACTGTATCTGAGTTGAATATGTTAACGTTAAATGATATTGAAACGCTTAATAGATTATGCGATTTAACCGAAACTTCCAGTTTTTCATCAAAAGTAAAAGTTTTTTTTCGTATTTCTAAGTTCAAATCTTCTTTACACAAAGATTTTATAACTCGAATTATGTTTTTCTTTATTTAGATTTTGTAAGGGTTTGTGTTGCAAAAAATATGTGTTTTGTTAGCTGCTTATAATGGCGAGAAATATCTTGAAGAGCAGGTGAAATCTGTTTGCACTAAAGATATTAATTTTGATTTGTATGTTAGTCTTGATCTTAGTACTGATAGTTCATTCGATATATTGAAGAATTTCGAGTCTAGTAATTCAAGGTTACTTATGCTGCCTTATGGCCAAAGGTTTGGTAGTGCTGGTCAAAATTTTTTTAGGTTACTGTTAGATGTCGATTTCTCTTCATATGATTACGTTGCATTTTCGGATCAAGATGATATTTGGTTTGATTTTAAACTTGAGAGAGCTGTTGAGCAGATTTTATTAAACAATGCAGATGGTTACTCATCAAATGTTATTGCTTTCTGGCCTGATGGAAAGAGAAAGCTTGTTAAGAAAAATTATCCTCAAACTGAATTTGATTATATTTTTGAATCTGCTGGGCCAGGTTGTACTTTTGTTATGACTGCAAAACTTGCGTCGGCTATAAAAAAATCATTGATCAGTAACAAAGGAGATTTAGAGGGAATTTGGTTACACGATTGGTACTGCTATGCTTTTGCACGTAGTCATGATTTTAAATGGTTTATTGATAGCGAGCCTACGATGGCCTATCGTCAACATGGTGGTAATGAAGTTGGTGCTAATGCTGGATGGAAATCTTTTAAATTACGAGCTTTGAGTATTTTGTCTGGCGATGGAATTAAAAAAGCCCTCAAACAAGCAAAGTTTCTCGGCTTAGACAACACGATACCTTTAAAGTTGTTGTTATCAGGAAGCAGATGGGATCTTCTTAAGCTTGCATTTCTATCGCACCACTGTAGGCGTAAGCCTTTAGATAAATTTTTGTTTTTCTTTATTTTCTGTTGGTTTGCTATACGAGGGTTGCCTGTTGATGAGTACCAATAAGATTATGGTCACTGGTGCAACTGGTTTTGTTGGCAGAGCATTGTTGTCGCGTGCGGTTAGGCAGGATTTCGAGGTTATAGCGCCAATCAGAAAGCCTTTAACTAACGTTGCTGGCAGAATTGATATGCCTTTGTTGGAAGATATACGAAAGTTTCCAGAAGATTGCGGTTGGTTTGATGGTTGTCAGTGCGTTATCCATATTGCTGCGAAGGCTCATTCAACGAATTCATCACTTATTGATTACGTTGATGTGAATACCAATCCAACTCTTAACTTGGCAAGGTTATCCGGGGAAGCAGGTGTTAAGCGTTTTATTTTTGTGAGTTCTATTGGGGTACACGGCATCTTTAGTACCAGTCCTTTTAATGTTAAAGATAAACTCTCTCCGTCAGAGTATTACTCTTTGTCAAAGCTTGAAGCCGAAAATGGTCTCAAAAAAATTGCTGCAGAAACGGGCATGGAGGTTGTAATTATCCGGCCACCTTTGGTTTATGGGGCAAATGCACCAGGTAATTTTGGTAAGTTAGCCAAGCTGGTTAGTAAAAATCTGCCATTGCCTTTGGGGTTAGTTAAAAATAAACGTAGCTTGGTAGCGATTGATAATCTGGTCGATTTAATTATTACCTGTATTGATCATCCTAATGCGGCAAATCAAACCTTTTTGGTAAGTGATGATTACGATGTGTCCACTACTGAGCTATTGGAGCTGATGATTAGAGCCTCAGGTAATAAGCCTCGTTTAATCCCCGTGCCAGTCAGTTGGTTAAAACTAGCTGGTAAGTTGGTTGGTAAGCAAGCTGTTATTGATCGACTTTGTGGTAACTTGCAGGTAGATATCACCCATACCAAACAAACATTGGATTGGGTACCGCCGATTACGGTGGAAGAGGGTATTCGCCGTTGTTTTGTTAAAGAGGATCTATGTTAATTCGGTTGTTAGATATTGTTTTTGCATTGTGTGGTTTAGTGTTTGGTTTTCCGGTTTTGGTAATACTGACTATTGTAGGCTTGTTTGATACGGGTTCCCCTATTTTTAGACAGGTGAGAGTCGGCCGCAATAAAAGACCTTTTACCCTGGTGAAGTTTCGTACGATGCAAGTAAACACGGCAAGCGTAGCAAGCCATCTTGCCAGTGCTAGCGCTATTACGCCCTTTGGTGGTTTTTTACGTAAAACTAAGTTAGATGAACTGCCACAATTATGGAATGTGCTTTGTGGCGATATGAGTTTAGTTGGCCCAAGGCCCTGCCTATTTAACCAGGAAGAACTGATTGCTGAGCGCGAACAGCGCGGTGTACTTAAAGCCCGGCCCGGTATTACTGGTTTAGCGCAAGTGAATGAAATTGACATGTCGACTCCGGTATTGCTTGCAGAAACCGATGCAAAAATGTTGGAAAAACTGACATTGGCCGACTATTTTAAATACATTATGATGACAGTTGCTGGTAAGGGTAGTGGCGATAGAGTTAAAAAATAGCGGTATTAGTACCAATCAAAGGATGACAGGATGTCTGACCTTTTTTTAACCCCTCGTTTTATCCACCATGGCGCGGTAGACGGCGTTACAGGTTCTTGCCATGAATATCAGTTGGCTGCTGATTATAGCGTTCTTGTCGATTGTGGCCTTTTTCAGGGCGATGAGCAAGGTAGTGGCAATAAGGTCAATCTAGCCATTGGCTTTCCCATTACACAAGTTAAAGCCCTTATTGTGACCCACGTGCATATTGATCACGTGGGGCGTATTCCTTATCTGCTTGCTGCGGGTTATGCTGGTCCTATTTACTGCTCAAATGCCTCGGCGCATTTGTTACCGTTGGTGTTAGAAGATGCCCTAAAAGTGGGTGTTACCCGCGATGAGGCGCTAATAAATGGTTTTTTACGGGCGATAGCCCGGCAGATTGTGCCTTGCGAATTTAACCAATGGATAAACTTGCCAGCTGTTAATAATCAACCAGCAGGGCAGCTTCGGCTGCAAAAAGCGGGGCATATTTTAGGCTCGGCTTATGTAGAAATTAAGCATCAGGTGGCGGGTAAACCCTTTATTACCGTATTTTCCGGGGATCTGGGGGCGCCTTACTCGCCGTTACTTCCGGCTCCTAGGCCACCTTATGCGGCTGATGTATTGGTTTTAGAAAGCACCTATGGTGATAAGCTGCACGAAAATCGTCGGCATCGTCTTAAACGCTTAGAGCAAGTGTTAGTGCAGGCATTACAAGATAATGGTACGGTTTTGTTCCCTGCTTTTAGTATTGGTCGTACCCAAGAATTGTTATACGAGTTAGAAACGCTGATCCATAAGCTAAAAGGTCAGTCGATTCACCAGCATTTACGCTGGGAACAATTAACGGTAATTGTCGATTCCCCTCTAGCGGCTAAATTTAATGTGGCTTATCAGCAATTAGCTGCCTGTTGGGATGAGGAGGCTCGCAAGCGTTTAAACGCTGGGCGTCACCCGCTGAGCTTTGAGCAATTATATACCATTGATAGCCATGCCGAGCATTTAGCCGCCGTTAACTTGCTGGCAAGTACTGGGAAGCCGGCTATTGTTATCGCTGCCAGCGGCATGTGCGAAGGTGGACGGGTAGTAAATTATTTAAAAGCACTACTTGGTAGTGCTATACATCAAGTGGTCTTTGTCGGATATCAGGCGCGTGGCACGCTAGGTGCCGCTATTCAACGCTATGGGCCAGTTAACGGATACGTGATAATAGACAATCAGCGTGTTGCTATTAACGCCGAAGTGATAACATTAAGTGGCTATTCTGCCCATGCCGATCAAAAAGGATTGGTCCGTTTTGCCACGGCTGGTAAAAAAAAGCCCGCTTTGGTGCTTATAGTGCATGGTGATGTTGCTGCGAAAGAGGCATTACGGCAAGAGTTAACTAAGCGAGGGATCCGAGCTGTAATTGCCAGAGAAACGAGTTCAGTTAACGCGATAAGCAGTGAACAACCTGTTTAGGATGTAACAAAAACAACGAGGAAAGTCATGTCAGGATTAAAAATTGCGGTAGCTGGTACAGGTTACGTAGGGTTATCAAATGCGATGTTATTGGCGCAGCATAACCAGGTTGTGGCAGTAGATATTGTAC
>Ga0209070_100685_pt1 | contig 13086 bp, 13 predicted proteins | sample SynthPrep_5_END__FD_187205 | JGI IMG/M metagenome (GOLD analysis project Ga0209070, IMG submission 187205) | Synthetic microbial communities from Ohio, USA - SynthPrep_5_END_DS10_MetaG (SPAdes) (version 2) | ecosystem: Engineered > Bioreactor > Aerobic > Activated sludge | place: USA: Ohio... | reverse complement strand
CTTGATCGTACTGGACACGACCTAGTTCGCTGCTCTTGCCGTCGATCCTGTTCCTTGAAATCCTGATTTCGGACACCAGCCCGTAGCCAATTTCGCTTGCGACAAGGGCATGTCCCGCCTCGTGAACTGCGACATAGCGAACGTATTCCTCCGGAAGTTCCTTCAGTGGGCGCAGTTGTTCGATGACATGGGTTCCCGAAAGTGCTTCAGCGCGCCGTCGCGCTGTTCGCTTTGCATCCCTGACGAGTTGTTCGATATCGGCACCCGACAGGCCGTCGGTTGCGAGACCGAACTTCTCGGCCTGGGACTGATCAAGCTCGATGCCGCTGTGGAACGCCAGAATCGACAACCGGGCTTGCGAATCTGGAAACGCGATTTCGAAGTGCCTATCCAACCGCCCGGCCCGCCGAATGGCAGGATCGAGCTGCTCGGGAAAATTACAGGCTCCGATTACAACCACGCCCTCGCGGCGGTTGAAGCCGTCCAATTGTTCCAAGAGGGCCGCCAATACGCATCGAAAATACCCACCGTTTCGGTCAGAATGCGTTCGGGAGCCCAGCGTGTCCACTTCGTCAATGAACAGGATAGAGGGAGCTTTCTGTTTCGCTTCGGCAAAGGACGCGCGCATTTCTTTCAGATGACTGTCGAGCGCACCGGCTTCCTGCCATCGCGAAACAGAACCGAAGACAATCGGGACCAAGCAGGTGTTCGCCAATGCCGTGGCGAACATTGTCTTTCCGGTGCCTGGAGGCCCCGAAAGCAAGACCCCGGTGTCGACGGCGCTCCACGGGAGAGTGCCTGCCTTATAGTCGGCGAGGTCTTGCGCAAGATTGGTTCCCCATTGGAGCGCAGGTCCGTAACCATGCATGTCGGCCAGAGTTGGTCCTAGTGGTTTTGCGGCTTCTGGTTCGGGTTTCGCCGGCGCGCGTGCATGAGTTCTCAGCCTCTCCAGGGCGAGCATGGGATTACGGCGATCCTGGAAAGCCTTGACCAACCGTGGCCAAGGTTCCAAGAGCAGCAATTCGATGTCCCGATCGGAGGGTGGCAGACCGGCGCGTCGAAGCGCGGCCTCCGCATGTCGCCTCGTCCGAGGCCCTAAATCGAGGACACCATCACAGAACAGTTTATCGTCGTCAGTGAGGATGTATCCAGGCGGCGCAAAAAATATCGCGCGCTCATCTCGGAGCGCCTCCATCTCATCGCGATGTGACTTGTCACTCCATTGATGAATATACGATGCGCCACAGTATTCATGCGGATCAGATTTGCACTCGCCTCCCCAAATATTGGCCGCGAATACAGTCGCCGCGTCCGCGTATGCTGGATAATAGTAGTCGTCAACCGCCTGCAGGGTAACGATGAATTTCCGGCCTGGGGTATTCCAAGACCTCATTGCCGCGGCGATCCCGCAGTAAGCCATGAAAACAGGTAGGGTTTCGGTCGAATTACGAAGCTGCGCCTTCTGCGACCAAGGCATTCCTAGTCGCTCGTCCGTGCGTTTGATCGGCATTGAATCCTCGCAAGCCCAGGTTTCTACTGGCTGGGACTGGCTAGTCCCGTCTTAAATCAATCGTCTCGACCGCCTATGCCACCTGCGTGCCCATCCTCCCGGGTCTTCAACCAGTGTCCGGGTATGTTTAGCTCGGTGCTCTGACCACCCCCAGCAACAACGAATCACCGATCTGCATCTCAGTCCACGAATCGTTGATACCCTTTTAGGTATTGTACGAATCTTTATAGCGAACTATTTAGTAATTAAAAGACGTCATAAGTCATTTGTTGACATTTTTGATCACGGCCGGCTTTTCGGATGGATGAGGATACCCGCCCCTGTCGAGGCTTTACGGGCCGCCCGCGCGCTTTTGGAACTCTCGCAGCGTCAAGCTGCCGAGCTGGTCGGCGTTTCTCAGAAGTCCCTTTCGGTAGTGGAAAACAAGGATCACTTGCTTGTTGATATCAATCTCGCGCTTGTCGACGTGTATGTCGCTCGGGGGATTGAGTTCCTCGGAATGGCGTCCGTTGGCGAGCAGATTGAAGACTGCGGCGTGAAATGGGCAGCGCCCTCGACCCCGGATATCGGGCGCGAAGTCAAGGCATCATTGCACGCGATGAACGTTTCCGTTTCATTTCGGGCCGCACGGGTCTTCCTGAACAAGAAGCAAACGGACATAGCTAGTGCGGCCGGCCTGACTGTCGCCGCGATCAAAGGTCTCGAAGCGGGCGCGAACTGGACGGAATCACATCAAAAGCTCGTAAGGTTCTTCGAGAACCAAGATATTGAGTTCACAGGATGGGGAGACCCATCGACGGGAATGTATTACGGAGTTGGCGTACGTTGGAAGAAGCAGCGTAGATCGTAACTGATCGCCACCACCACGATTTTCAGTTCCCCTTGGCCTGTGACCGCTTTTCCATGGACAAGCAATGCGAGTCTTTGGCAGCGGCGCTAAAGAAATTGCACAGGCACTTATTCGCCCAGCGCAGTCCGGCCAGCCCACCGTTGTGGCCAGTTCGATCGTTCCGCTGAACTGAAGGACGATCTCTAGTCAGTCCCGAACTGCAGCATGGCGACCATAACGAGGGCCAAGCCGCATACGGCCTCGATCACTTTTGGGACGACAGCGAAAAGCTGGGACCGCCTGTTCATCAGGTTCGTCACCGTTGATCGAAAAGCGTGGCCTCCAGGGCAACAGAGGGCAAGGTCATGGCGACGCCTATCATCATGACAACGGCGAATGTCAGCCCACCTTCGGGAACACCCCGCATGGATGCGAAGGTCATGACGAAAAGGGCAATCGGGCAAGGTATGAGACCAGCCACCACACCGACCGCTATATAACTCTTGTCGCCGTGACGATGTTCGCCGCGAACAAGTGAACGCCAGATCATCCACGCGCCAATTAATCCGAGCATAGCGCGACTGTCCAAAGTCAACTTTGGCTGCCGAGCTTGTTTCGTTTCTGGAATTCGGAGATGATGACTTTTGCTCTAACCAATTTGGTCGCAAGCTCATCCCGCTCTCGCTGGAGCAAGCGCTTCTCTTGACGAAGCTTGCTTATCGTTTCCTGAGACGGCGATTTTTTCGGGGGCTCGTTGTTCGGGCTGGAGCCTCCTGGATTCTTAATCCCAACTATCTTGGCCCATACTCGAGGGTATGCACACCCCTCAAAGGCGATCAATGTGCGGGAATGGCCCGCCTCTATCGCCACCGTCGTGAAATTTAGCTTGAGGTTCTTCCTTCTCTGCAATTCGGGCTTCGTAGGTTTCTGGCTTAAAATCGCGGAGATTGCGTTCATAAAGTCCTGCTCCACTCCGCCGAGCTGTAGCTCTTGTTCTAGCTTCACTCTCCTCTTGCCTCCTTTGATCTAAGCCAGATGCAAACTTGGCGCGCCTGCTCCGCGCGAATCTCCGCGAGCATGGCGGCTCCGAGTTCGCCCGCTGCCCTGTTTTGATCGGCTATATCGGTGTATTCTCGGTGCCGATTTTCCCAGTAGGTAAGGTGGCGGGAGAATACCATCCAGTTTGCGCACGAGAAGCAAAGATCGGTCGTCCGATGTATCGTCGAGGGTCGCTGGGCGCTGGGATCGAATTCTCCAGTCTCCTGGTAATGGCACCTCGCGGTCCGAGCCTGAAAAAAGCAATCACCATGATCCCCCCTCCATAGCCGAATGCCGTCCTCCTCGAGCACCTTGCTCAATGCATCGACCTGATGCGCCTTGGAGCCGAATTGATCACAAAATGCACGTATACTGGGCGCGCTCTCGATAAGGGTGTCCGACATCCTCCCGGCCGCAATCGTGTCTCCGTAGACAAAGTCGTGGATAACACTGGCAGTGTGGCGCGAGGCATAGTCGTCCAGAATGCGGTTCAAACTTGGATCGTTTCCGACGTAAGATGTCTCCGTCGTCGCCAGAAGGCGATGATGCAATTGCTCTTGAACTGCTCTCGTCAACGAGGGCTCAATCTCCACGATATCCTGTGCCCATCGGCCTCTGAACTGGTGTGTGGAGATCAACCAGCTATTATGACTTTTTGGAAGAGTGACATGCTGTGCCACGAAAAGCCGCTGGCCGTCCCGAATTAGGTCCGATTTCACCCTCCAAGCATCACCAAATTGTTTCGATTTTATCCCCCGCGGAGGCCCCCTCCCGTGGCCAAGCGAGACAATCAGATGGCTATCCTCGTACATTTTACGCCAGGGAGCGAATAACCGGTCCAGAATGAGGATCGCCTCCACCGCGTCCGGAAGCCACGTCGCCCCGACTGGTCGTACACCAGCCAACCATTCGGCATCCGATCCACCCTCCCCCTGCGCTTTGAATATAACCCCCTTGATAAAGAACATCTCGTAGAAACCGGAGGGCGATGGCCGTGATGTTAAACATGCTGGCCATCCGTTTTCGTGGCGTGGCAAGGCACGCAATCCCAACACCTCGCTGATGCGCATCCCGGTATGGGCTTGCACAAGGATGCTGGCGGAGTCTCTGAGGTCGCTAATGAGGGCCTTGAATTGCGATGAAGGCCCAGCGTTTCCTCTCGCTTTTTTCCCCCGTGGAGCGGCTATCGCATCGCTGACGGCGCTTAACGGCTGTCGCCAGCTTTCGCCGAGGCTACCAGACAGGTCAAATCTAAACTTCAACAGTTCGCTGTCCGTAGCGTATACGTAGCTGTTGCCTTTGTAGTGCCTCGTCGCCCCGCGCGCCCTCAGAAAATTTCGCTGCAAGCTGAGGATATCGGCGGAATACTTCCTGACCCACGATTGCGCGATCTCGATGATCGGGTTGAAGACTTCTACCGGCATTGCCGGAAGATGCCTCTCGACACGCTCAACATGATCACCAGCGACGTCGTTAGCTGACCGTCCGTTGAAAGGATGCTCAGCTATGGCGGCCCCTGGAACCTTCCGCATAAGAGAGCGGTGTTCATGTATCACGATTAAGGTATTCGCATAGTTCGATAGCGTAGCATGGGAGATGGAAGTTTCGTCATCGAATTCTATCTCTGAGAGGAGGTCGCTATCGGCCACCTCGGCGACGAACCGCTCTGCAGATTCCGGAGTGATGCCTGCAAAGTTTTGAATGCCCTCTGAGAACATCCAACGCATCAGACGGAGTAGACACGTTCCCATATTCTGCAATTTTCCCGGCCCAGGGCTGCGGGTGAGTTTGCTGAACCTGAGCGCGTCGATGAACCTGCGGCCCTGGTCGACCAAGCTCTGCCAAACAGGCGATTCCCATTCGGCTTCAGTCATACCAAGCGTCCAGTTGATCGTTGTGTGGCTTGTGCCGGCAGTCAAATTATCGATGATCCAGACCCGGTCCACCCAACGCGAGCGCTTGGACACCACCTCCAGTTCCAACCGATGACGAGAGAATTCCCAACGCGCAGGGCGGAACAATCGTCTACCTTTTCGATCAGACATCTATTCGAACCTCGGAATTGGAGGGAGCCTAATGCCTTTGGCTTCGTCCGCGATGGATGGTTTGACCTGTCGCAACAGTTCCTCGACGCTTCGAAGTTCGACTTCCCATTCGGAAAGCCATCGAAGGTGTGGAAGGACCGCTCTGGCCTCCACAAAGGTGTCCCTGACGTTGATCAGCCTGGCCACCGTATAAGCGTCGTCAAGGTTGGTTACCGCATGTGGACAGGAAGGGCAGCGTCCGTAGGAACTGCAAGGACGTCCGTCGAACTCACCGGGGATGGGCGAGGTTTCGAGGTCGAGACAGTTGAAACCGGGCGTGGCTCCGGCGGGTAGACCAGTGGCCTGATAGGAAGTAAGGGCGATCTTCCCTCGTGAATCAATGTAGCGTTGCCTATGGGTCATCGCCCTAGCAAGTTTTGCTGCGTTCCTTGCCTTCTGTGACGAGGACCCGTAGCTTCGCATGGTCGTTGAGATCGACGCGTGATTGAGAATTCGTTTTTGGGCCAGAATATCACCGTTGGTGATCAGGTGGACCAAGTCACTAACAGTTAGCCGTAAATCGGTGAGTGTTGCCGGAATAAGATCGTGTTTTTCAAGAAATGCTTCCAGACTCGCATACCAGCGAGAATTCACCTCGTTTTTCTCATTGATGAAAGGCCTTGGAGGCCCACCCTGCCGAGAATGACAGAGGAACAAGTGCTGCACTTTGTCCTGAGGAGTGCCAAAATTACTGGCGACCATCGAATTCCGCCGCATAACATCAACAAGTTTCGGCACGGAGAACTCTCGGTCGTCCCGCGCTGGAAAGCTTCGAGAGACATTTTCACCCTTGCGGCCTTTTCGGGTGACGAATCGCTTTCTGTCGGACAGGAAAGGGTGAACTACGTAATGTGAAAAGGATAGACCGAACAATTCGCTGGGATTAAACGCCGTTTCCAAAGCAAAAAATAGGACAAAAGGAACGACCGTCTCGTACGTCAATACAAGATACTTCATTGCTTGTTCGACGGTTATGTTTGGATTTTTCAGAGCGTTGCCGAGTCTGGGATACTCCATGCGGAGTTGCTCGACTTTTCCGAAGTGCTGCGCGCGATATTTGTAAAGCCCGACGATCGCTGCATCATTGTCGCCTCTCCGGATGCAGGATTCGATCTGATCCAAACTCTCAGAAGCACGTTCGGAAATCAACGCTGCACCATGCTGCAGTTGTCCGAGAGTTACTCGCATATCGCTTCGGCAGGCTTCGAGGAGTTTGGCGACATCGATAAGGTTAAGGGGCTCACGTTTAGTGACCACTTCGTAACGCCATGGAGGTTCGGGAATGACGGCTGTCTCTTTGCCGCGATGTTTCCCAAGGCGGCACATCGCGGTGTAGGCGCTCCTCAAGGCGTTATATCGCGCAAGCTTCGACAGATCGGCAAGCGCTGGTGGGTCTCCGAAGTCGGAGCTGCAGTCCAGCCAGTCGATGTAAGAACTGAAAACATCCGTATCAATATCGTCGAACGTCTGCACGTATACCCGAAAGCTCCCCGCCAAGGCGTCGAAAAAAGGCCACGCATAAGTGAGGTTGATTAGCCTTTTCGCACGTGTGATCGGCGCTTTGGACGCTCCCCACGTCAGAAAAACGTTTGCCAAATCCTCCGCGAGTGCAGGTCGCGACATCAAACTACGGAAAACGTGCTTGTCGGGAACGGTTGCCGTCTGAGGCGCGAATGTAACGACGTAACTGCCTTCGTCATCATCGAAAGCAACACGTCCGTAGTCGGGTGTGACGACCGATTGGGAGTATCGCTGAGCTGTTAGCGCAGCATTTCGGCGTCGATCAAACGGAACCATTAGGCCGCCATCTCCGCCACCAAGTCATAGAAATTCGAAAGCTCGTCGGAAATCTCATTCTCGAAAATGTCTACCCATGCCAGATATGTGTCCGCAGTGGTTTGCGACAACGTGTGGCCCAGTTGAGCCTTGACAGCCGACAATGGGTTTTTGTCACCGCCTAGCTTCTTGGCCAGATAAAGCTGTATCGCAAAGGTGTGCCGAAGATCATGAAACGAATGCGCAGGTCCGAACACGGATTTTTTTAGTGCCTTTCCTGTTTTCGGGTCGAGAGTTGGCAGTCCGCCATCAAGTACGAACACGTCGTGCCGGGTCATGAAGCCCGCTTCGAAGACCGCCTTGGAAAAGGACGCCGAGATTGTCCCAGCAGCTGTGCCCTTACCCAAATCTCGATGGTTGGAATTTAGCGAATTCAAGAAGAGTGCGCTGTCGACCGATTCGCCATCCTGTATCGACGCCCGATAACTGACAATTTCAGCTCTCTCCGTATCGAGATAGTGCTGAAGGCGGTCAATTAGGTAGACGGGAACAGCAATGCGACGACGCTTGTTTCCTTTCGACTGACCGATCCAGAACCAGATTTTCACGAACTTGTCGCGGCCTTCCGCTAATCTGCGCATATCCGCGATATCATTTACCGTCAGTCCTACGATCTCACTCACCCGCAGTCCCGTAACAACGGCTACTTCAGCAGCTAACCTATCCCTGATGGAGCGGCCGCCGGGTTGATAGGTTTTGGGGCCGAGGTGATCTAGGGTTCGCGCCAGTTCGATTTTGCTGAGAGGGCGAATGGTCTCGTCCGGTTTCGGAAGATCGGGCCGTTCGATTTCCGTGTCCGCCCTCTCCACGAGGAGTTCCCCCTCGCCGGTCCGTACAACGCTCGCGCGTCGCGAAGATTTAAGTGCCACCAGTTTTGTTTTGTAGTATCCCTTATCGAAAGCATAGTCACAGAAGTTCCGTAGGCTTACCATCCTCCGTGATACGCTCTCATTGGCGAGCGGTTTTGAAGTCCAAACGGAAACCCCTTGGACGATATTCAGGTTGTAACCATCGATATGTTCCGAGGTTACGTCCTCAAGTTTCACTCCAATTGCCCAAAGATAGATCAGAAACTGCGCCATATCGTCTGCGTCGCTTCTGTTCGTATTCCTCCAGCGTTTTCGTGACCTAATTTTGGATCGCACTCTGCTGAGGAGGAAATTGTTCACGATGTCGATCGGTTCCCAATCGCCGTCAAATAGCAATTCAATCCCTGTCGGGATTTTTGTCCGAGGAAATCTATCGAGTACTTCGTCACTCACCACTTCGACGGAACGTCGCCGATGCACGGGTTGAAAGTCGTTAAGCTCGCTCATCTGCCCACTGATCGTTCGCAATATCGTACGACATACAGGACATACGAGGATCGAGGCGAATAGCGCCCAGGAGTTGCCGTTAGTTGCGCATCACAACTAACGGTCTATAATTCAAGACCCCGACTCTATAACCGAAGACCCTGTTTCCGAAAAAAATGTTCTTGGGGGAAAGTTTTCCACAGCAAAGTTTCGTTCAGCCACCAAAAGCTTCGAGGAGGACGCACGTGGTCCTGCTCCCAGCCCCACATGCTGGCTGCGGCTTTCAGCACCTTTGGGCGAGATTGGTCTGCAAGGGTTTGGCTCAACCGTGTTTCCGAGGAACATCTATGATGGCCGCTCGCGTACTGCAGCGTTGCTGAGCAATGCCTTGGCTATCGTCGAACACACAACTACGCCGGCACCAACCTGGCATCCATTTGGCTGCGACCTGCAGCAAGTTTTGCCGATCGGAAGAGCGACTGAACACTTACGATCCTACATAAGGTTCGAATCCCGCCGCTCCGACCAGTAAAAACAGATAGATAGCCAGTTCCCCCAGAGCTGGCTATATTTGTTTTAGCGACCTTGCAGCCAGCGCTATGCGCGAATTTAAAAGACCCGGTTCGGGTGTGCGTTTATTCAAAGCCTGAGAACGAGGTGTGCCGAGATGCCCAAAAAAACGAAAATTGAACACTCGGAATTCTCAGGCGAGTTTGAAGACGACGGTATCACGGTCCTTGTTGATATCCACCGGCCGGCTGGCACACAGCAAGACTGGACGCTCGAGGTTATCAGCGAGCACGACGATGTCACCACCTGGGATGAGCCCTTCGCGACCGACAAAGACGCCTGGGAAGAATTTTTAGCCACCTGTGAGAAAGACGGGATTCGCAGCTTCCTGGACGGTGAAGATCCGTCAGTTCATTGACGCTTGCCTCTTCGGCGCTGCGCCGCATGGGTCTCGGGTCCGAATCCATCCCTCGACCACTCTCCCTCTCCATTTGCGATCGAGAGCCTTCACCGGGTAAATTCCTGAAACCGTAATTTCCAAGCCGTTCGCCGTCGGAAGACGGGGAACATTGCCTTGTTGACTCTTCGCTAAAATTAGAACATTTAGTGAACAAAAGAGAGGTCATCCAATATGTCCAACGCTGAAAAGTCCACTCCCATACAGCCTGATGACATAGCGGGATATGTCATCCAGTGTCATGACGGCGATGCGAAGGCGGCTGTCGAGGCCCTTCTCGGCGAAATCGAGCATTTGCAGGAACAGCTTTCCCTTGCTGTCGCCATCATGGGAAAGGGATATACGCGCGGGTGGACGCCGGATATGGGCCGGGATTGAGCAGATCGCGGTTGTTGTTTCAAGGGGCAGGCAGGGGAGCGACAATTGTCGATGTAGTAGCGCCGCATGATCTGAACACATGTTCCAGACTGCGCGAATCCACGCGGCGATATCGGCATGTTCACGCCCATGCCGATCGCTGGCGCAGTCAAGACAGCCACAAATGGCTGTCAGACAGTCAATCGCGATACTGCGGGAAATTTGTCCGAACGGCCTTCAAAACTAATTGGATGCAACCGTAAAGTCGTCGGTAATCGGCATGTCTTCCGCATTCTCCCAGGTCCGGTCCATGGCATAGGTTGCCGACAGATAGGGGATGCCGACGTGACCGTAGCGGATGGAGAGCTGGCTTTCAGCCTCCTTTTCGCTGAGAAGCGCGACGCGGCTGAGATAGAGCGCGGTTGCGAGGCCCGTCCTGTCAGCACCGGCCTTGCAATGGATGAGGATGGGTTTGGGTGCGTCGCGCATGATTGCGACCAGCTGGTTCACCTGGTTCATGTCGAGCTCCTTGCTTGCCGACATGCCAAAATCGATGTGATTCAGCCCAAGCTCGCGCGATGTCTTGATCTCGTCCTGATACCACGCTTGCGATTCATTGGTACCGCGCAGATTGATGACCGTCCTGATGCCATTTTCCTTGGTGTAGCGCACAAGCTCTTCAACGCTCGGCTGGTTGGAGCGATAAAGCTGCCCGGCCAACACCTCGTGAAAGTTACCGAGAAGCTGGATGGCGTAGAGATAACCGCCTGTGGCAAGCACAGCAATACCCATGCCCCCAAACGAGCACTTCCAGAATCTTCGCATAATAGAACGGTTCCCTAATTCGACGAGAGAACCGATACAGGCGGATTCTGACAGTAAGCTGAAAGTTATGCGACAGTATTGTAAGAGTAGAAGATTATCGCCCGATCACCGCACGAAAACGTAAACCGCATAGATCCCGATGAGGGCGGCGGCCGCCGCGGCGGTGATGACGCCCAGGCGTTTCTCGATGAAATGACGCACCGATTCACCGTATCTCTGCAGCAGCCCGGCGAGGATGAAAAAGCGCGCACCGCGCGTGACGACAGCTGAGAGAATGAACAGGCCGAGGCTGATATTGGCCGCGCCGGAAAGAATGGTGACGACCTTGATCGGCGGCAGGTGCGCAAGCCCCGATGTCACCAGCAGGAGAACAATGGTCTCATAGTCGACCGAGTTCTTGAGATGCTCGAAACTGTCCAGCTTGCCGTAAAATTCCAGAATGGGCCGCGCGATGCTTTCGAAAGCATAATGACCGAGGAACCAGCCGGCGATGCCGCCAAGTACGGAGGCGACCGTGGCAACGAAGGCATAAAACATCGCCTTCTTCGGTTTTGCCAGCACCATGGGCAGGAAGAGTACGTCCGCCGGAACGACGAAGACGGAGCTTTCCACGAAAGCGACGATTGCCAGCCACCATACGGCGGTCTTGCGAGCGGCGAGAGCCATCGTCCAGGCATAGATGTTTTTCAGCATTTCATATCCCCTGGAAGATCATCGTAGACGGAAGGCAAGGCGGGAGCCAAGGCCTCTCAAGCGGCGGTTTCTCGGCGGGGAACAGAAGACATCCGGCCCGCCGCCACATCACGATTTAGAGACAACGCAGGACAATGGCAAATGTTGGGACAAATGTCGGTAGATTTATTTTTGCGCTGCGGAAAACGGGAAAGACAAACAATTCCAGACCACAGCGGCACAAGGTTGCTGCGATGCGAAATTTCATCCTCTGGTAGATAAAACCCTGTTTTTACGATAGAATAAGGCGTGGGACAGAGGAGGAAGTTATCATGGACTATGTAGGCTTCATTACGTCGATCAACCCGGTCATACTCGTCATCCTGCTGGTGGTTCTTCTTGCCGGCGCTTACAGCAGCTGGGTTTCGCACTAATAAAAGGCGAACGACACGAGAGACGGCGGCGATGCTGATTTTCTATCGGTGATAGGCATCAAGCCTGATGAATGTTATCAAACCCGGAGTTAAAACAACTTCCGGGAAGCGGCATGTCGAACGAATTCGCATTCACTGATACGTCTGAAAAACTCAGCACCACGCTCGAGAAACTGATAGGAAAACTGCAAGGTCAGACGATCACATTGCGCGAGTTGATGGAAGCGATTGGCGAACAGGGCCTCTTGCTCATCTGTGCGATCGCGTCCCTGCCCTTCCTCATTCCGGTGTCCATTCCCGGCGTCAGCACCGTGTTCGGTGCGGCGATCATTCTCGTGAGCCTCGCGATCACACTCAATCGCCTGCCATGGTTGCCGGCAAAGATTCTCGACCGGCAGATGGAGACGGCAAAACTCGTGCCCGCGCTTCGCAAGGGCGTCTCGATCGTCTCGAGGCTCGATCGCTTCATCCGCCCGCGCATTCCCGTACTGACCACAGGCATCGTCGCCAACAGGATAAATGGCCTGGCCCTGATGACCGCCGGCGTCCTGCTGATGATGCCGCTCGGCTTCATTCCCTTTTCCAACACCCTGCCGGGCGTCGCCATCCTGCTACTGTCGGCCGGCATGATCCAGAGGGATGGCGTCACGGTGCTTGGCGGTTACCTGTTCCTTGGCCTGACGGCGATCTACTTCGCAGCGCTTGCCTATGCCGCCTTCTGGGCCGGACAGGGCATCAGCAGCTCCATCGGCGGCTGAGGCCTACTGCCGGTCTCTGTTGCGGGCCTCGCGGCGGTTCTGTCGCGATGCCCACCACACCGCCAGCCGTCGCCGCCTGCGGCGCACGGCCGGCAGATCGTGGGAGAGCACGATCAAACCAAGCGGAATCATCCAGAAACCGAGGATGGGCAAAAATCCAAGCGTTCCGCCCACCACCAGCGCCGAACCCGTAGCGATCCTGCCGACGCGCGAACGCGGCATGGCAAGGCTCCATTTTCCGAGATTGAGGCGACCCGTTCTGTGGTCCATACCGAATTTCATTCCATCCTGCCCTTTTGCATCTGCCCTGTGGATAATTTTTTCACCGGCGATAAGCCCGGAAAATCGGGACTCCGGGGATATAAAACAAGAGGAATGCGTTTTTTTTGAAAAAACCGCTTGGCAAATCGGAAAAGCATTTGTATTACCCCGCTCACACCGCGCCAAGCAGCGCACGTTCCCTGGTAGCTCAGCGGTAGAG
>Ga0209070_100683_pt1 | contig 13098 bp, 10 predicted proteins | sample SynthPrep_5_END__FD_187205 | JGI IMG/M metagenome (GOLD analysis project Ga0209070, IMG submission 187205) | Synthetic microbial communities from Ohio, USA - SynthPrep_5_END_DS10_MetaG (SPAdes) (version 2) | ecosystem: Engineered > Bioreactor > Aerobic > Activated sludge | place: USA: Ohio... | reverse complement strand
TCTCAATGCCGCGCAACGGCTCGGCCGTTCCGATCTCGGCCTCATTGCCGCCGGTCGCCGTGCCGATATTGTCATCTTCGAGGATTTGAGCGGCTTTTCGGCCCGTCATGTCTTGGCCGGTGGCAAAGCAGTCGCGGAAGGCGGGCGTATGCGCGTCGAGGTTCCGGCCTGCGATGCGACAACGCTCGAAGGCTCGATGAAGCTGCCGCAGCGCAAGGCCGATGATTTCCGGGTTGCCTCCGAAGGCTCGAAGGTCCGCCTCGCCACCATCGACCGCCCGCGTTTCACGCAATGGGGTGAGGTGGAGGCCGAGGTGAAGGATGGTTTCGTCGTTCCGCCAGAGGGTGCCACGATGATTTCCGTCACCCATCGCCACGGCAAGGCCGAGCCTGTCACAAAAACCGGTTTCCTCACCGGCTGGGGAAGCTGGAACGGCGCCTTCGCCACCACCGTCTCGCATGACAGCCACAACCTCACCGTCTTCGGCGGCAATGCCGAGGACATGGCGCTGGCCGCCAATGCGGTGATAACGGCAGGCGGCGGCATGGCTGTCGCCTCTGAGGGCAAGGTGACGGCACTTCTACCGCTGCCGCTCTCCGGCCTTGTTTCCGATGCGCCGCTTGAAGACGTCGCAAGGGCTTTCGAAGCGTTGCGCGCCGCTGTCGGCGATGTCGTCGAATGGCAGCCGCCCTATCTGGTCTTCAAGGCCTGCTTCGGCGCCACGCTCGCCTGCAACATCGGCCCGCACCAGACGGATATGGGTATTGCCGATGTGTTGACGGGAAGGGTGATGGAGAGCCCGGTGATTGCGACGGTGGGGTAGGCCGGGGCCAAGCGTTGCCAAAAAGCCGGTATATTGCTAAATCCAACCCCCGTTTACCCGTCGCTTTATAGGAATGTTGAACATGGGTGCCTCGAAGTCAGCAGATAAGTAAGCCGCAACGACGATATTTCGTTGTTGCGGCGTTCTGTCGAGCAATCTCTGTTCCAACGGGCAGACGCCGCCAAATGTCCTCATTTGAGCGGATCAATTCTCATGTCTATTCAAACTCCCGTTTGGGGGAGATCGCTGTTTGCAGCAATGCTGCTCATGGCTCCCTTTGATATTCTCGCCTCGCTGGCCATGGATATTTACCTGCCGGTCGTCCCCATCATGCCGGAAACTCTCGGCACTACGCCCGTCGTTATCCAATTGACGCTCACCGTTTATATGTTGATGCTCGGCCTTGGCCAAATCGTGTTTGGCCCCATCTCGGACCGCATTGGTCGCCGGCCCGTTTTGCTCGGCGGCGCCGTGCTATTCGTCGTGGCCTCGTTCTGCCTTGCAGCCGTGACGACTGCGAGTGCCTTCATCGTGTTCCGGTTCCTGCAGGCGGCGGGTGCGGCGGCGGCATTGGTTGCCACTTTCGCCACCGTTCGCGACGTCTATGCGGACCGCCCGGAAGCAACGACGATGTACGGAACGTTCAGCTCCATTCTCGCATTCGTCCCGGCCCTCGGCCCGATTGTCGGGGCGGTCATCGCCGAAGGATACGGCTGGCGTGCCATCTTCGTCACTCTCGGGGCGGCCGCTCTCATCGCCACGGTTGCCGCGTTGATGAACTGGAGTGAAACCCGGCCGGTGACGGCAGGGATGTCGCGCCCATCGCCCTTGCGCATGTTGGGCAGTGGCCGTTTCTGGACCTATACGCTTGGGTTCAGCGCTGCCATGGGGACGTTTTTCGTATTCTTCTCCACAGCTCCGCGCGTCATGATCGGCAGGGCAGGTCTGTCCGAGGTGGAGTTCAGCCTGGCTTTTGCAACGGTGGCGATCGCCATGATCGTTACCACCCGTTTTGCGAAGTTCTTCGTCGCCAGATGGGGTGTGCAGGGCAGTCTCGTCAGGGGCATGGCCCTGTTGCTGGTGGGGGCCTTTCTGTTTGCGGCAGGTGAAATCGGGGCGGTCCCGTCATTCCTGACATTCATCGTGCCGATGTGGGTCATGGCGGTCGGTATCGTTTTTACGGTCTCGGTCACCGCCAATGGTGCGCTGGAGGAGTTCGGGCATATGGCGGGCACGGCCGTCGCCTTCTACTTCTGCATTCAAAGTCTGTGTGTGGGAATAGTGGGCACCCTGGCGGTCGTCGTCCTGCCGGGTGATGCGGCATGGCCGGTGGTCGCCTATTCATCGATCATGGCCTGCATCGTTCTGATCGCGCTGTATTGGCTGAACCGCCGGGACATCTGAGAGAGAAAGCCGGGCAGCACCATTGGTGTTGCCTGGCTTTTCAGCTTTGGGAATGCGCAATGCGGTTTGCCGCCTTATTCTGCCGCCAGTTCCTGCTCCACCAGCGTTGCCCAGAAGGCGACGCCGGGAACGATTGCCGCGTCGTTGAAGTCATAGGAGGTGTTGTGGTGCAGCGCGCCATCCACCGCCGGGCCGTTGCCGAGCCAGACGTAGCAGCCGGGGGCTTCGCCCGCGAAAAAGGCGAAGTCGTCGCCTGCGGTCGAGGGCGGGAAGGCGGTGCGGGCCTTGCTGCCGAAGACGGTCTTGGCGGCCCGGAGCGCCCGTTTCGTCGCATCGGCATCGTTGATGACGGGTGGAATGCGGCGAATGAATTCATAGTTTGCCTCGATGCCGAACATCGCGGCCGTACCCCTGGCGAGCCTGCCGATTTCCGTTTCAAGCTGGCTGCGCACATCCGGCGCATAGGCGCGCGCCGTGCCGCCGATCTCGACGAGATCGGGGATGACATTGAGCGCCTTGGGGTCACCCGCCTGCACCGAGCAGGCGCTGACCACGGCAGGTTGTAGTGGATCGACGACGCGGCCGACGATGCTTTGCAGCGAAGAGAGGAAGGTGCCCGCCGCCGTTACCGGATCGCGGCCGAGATGCGGCTTGGCGCCGTGGGTGCCGATGCCCCTGAAGGTGACGCGCCAGCTATCGGACGAGGCGAGCTGCGGGCCTTCCACCACGGCCATCTCGTCAATGCCAAGCCCCGGCATATTGTGCAGGCCATAGACCGCATCGCAGGGAAACAGCGTAAAAAGCCCGTCCTCCACCATTTTTTTTGCGCCGCCGCGGCCTTCCTCGGCCGGCTGGAAGATGAAATGCACGGTGCCGGAAAAATCGCGGGTTCTGGCGAGATAACGCGCGGCCCCCAGCAGCATGGCGGTGTGGCCGTCATGGCCGCAGGCATGCATCTTGCCGGGGAATTTCGATTTATACGGCCGATCCGGAACTTCCGGCATGGCGAGTGCATCCATGTCGGCGCGAAGACCGATGCTGCGCGTGCCGTTGCCAACCTGCAGCGTGCCGACCACGCCGGTGCCGCCAAGACCGCGATGGACCTTCAGTCCCGCCCTTTCCAGAAGGTCGGCGACGATGGCGCTCGTTCTCTCCTCTTCAAAGCCCAGTTCCGGGTGGGCGTGGAGGTCGTGACGAAGCTCCGTCAGGAATGGCAGGTCCTCGCCGATGCGGTCCAGCAGTCTCATAGCTTGTCCTTGAATATGGGAAAAACCCACGCCATAGGTGAGCTTGTCCGAATGCCTGTTGCTTTGTTTTGTTCTAGCTGAAAAAGCCAATGAAAAGAACCCGCCGCATGCTTGCGGTTGTTGAAATGCCTGATGTGAAGAACCGGGCTGGCGTGGCCGAACAATGCGAGTGTCTTTCGCCACCCCGCTCCTGAAAGGAAAAGAACGATGCCGCAATCCGCATCGCCTGCCGCCCTATCCCCTGCTGCTCCGCATGAGTTCTGGCAGGATATCCGCGCGCCCCGCACATTTGAAACGGCAGGTCCGCATTCCGCCTTCTTTCCGGCGGAACTGGATGATGGACGTCAGATCTGCCTGCCGATCCGGCCTCTGGCGGATGGCGAGCATGCGTTGGCCTCGCTCATCGTCAATCAGGCTTCCTTTGAGGTGCTGGAAGCGCTGGCCGCCGATCTTGCTCAGAAGCTTCTCCCCCTCAAGCCAGAGGTGGTGATCGGCCTGCCGACGCTCGGGCTGACGCTCGCCGCCGCCGTCGCCCGCCATCTCGGCCATTCGCGTTACGTGCCGCTCGGGACGTCGCGCAAATTCTGGTATCTGGAGGAACTGTCGGTGCCCATGTCCTCCATCACCACCAAACAGGAAAAGCGGCTTTATATCGATCCGCGCATGTTGCCGCTTATCGAGGGCAGGCGGGTGGCGCTGGTGGATGATGTCATATCGAGCGGCAGTTCCATCATTTCAGGTCTTTCGCTTCTCGCCTCGTCCGGCATCCGGCCGGTGGTGATCGGTGCAGCCATGCTGCAATCGGACCGCTGGGAGCAAAAAATCGCTGCTTTCGGGCCGGAATGGCCGGAGCGGGTGAGGGGTGTTTTCGCCACGCCGCTGCTGACAAAGGCGGAAGGCGGCTGGCGGGCTTGACGTTGCGCAATTCCCGGCAAAAGGCAAGTGGTGATAATTTCATCGTTGCCTAATTTGCGTCTTGCGGAGCCGCGAGAGATCGTCCTAAGATCGTCTCTGACAGATTATAGCGGCCGGCAAAAAATGCGCCGGTTTGCTTTTGCGCGGTGTCATTCCGGCGTCTGCCCGCCCCCTTTGTTTTTGCCGCTTACTGGAATTTCTTCAAATGCATGCAGTGTTCGACGGTCATAATGATGTGCTGCTTCGGTTGTGGCGCAACAGCAAGGCCGGCGCCGATCCGGTTGCGGAATTCAGGAATGGCACACGCGAAGGCCATATCGATGGTCCGCGTGCACGGGCAGGCGGTCTTGGCGGCGGCATCTGCGCCATCTACATCCCCTCCGGCGATCTCATCCTGCAGGAGCCGGACGCGCAGGGTCACTATAATACACCGCTCGCGGCGCCGCTCGAACGCCAGCCTTCGCTTGATATCGCCATGGAAAAAGCTGCGATCGCGCTCAGACTCGATCGCGCCGGGGCTTGGCGGCTATGCCGCTCGACAGCCGATATCCGCAAGGCCTTTGCCGAGGATATCTTCGCGGCCGTGCTGCACATGGAAGGCTGCGAGGCGATCGGAGCCGATCTCGATGCGCTCGAGGTTTTTTACGCTGCCGGTCTGCGCTCGCTTGGTCCGGTCTGGAGCCGGCACAATATTTTCGGCCACGGGGTTCCCTTCTCCTATCCGATGTCGCCCGATACCGCGCCCGGCCTCACCGATGCCGGTTTTGCGCTGGTGAAGGAATGCAACCGGCTCGGTATTCTCATCGATCTTGCGCATATCACCGAAAAGGGCTTCTGGGATGTGGCGAAGACCACGAACCAGCCTTTGATCGCCAGCCATTCCAACGCGCATGCGCTCACCCCCGTCGCCCGCAATCTCACCGACCGGCAGATGGATGCCATCAAAGAGAGCGGCGGACTGGTCGGCCTCAACTATGCCGTGACCATGCTGCGGGCGGATGCGCGCGACATTGCCGACACCCCGCTTTCCGACATGGTGCGCCACATCGACTACATGGTGGAGCGCATGGGCATCGACTGCGTGGCGCTCGGATCCGATTTCGACGGTGCGACGGTACCCGTTGGCGTTGCTGACGCGAGCGGCAATCACAATCTGGTTGCGGCGCTGAAATCGGCGGGCTACGGTGACGGAGAACTGGCTAAAATATGCCGGGAAAACTGGCTGCGCGTCTTATCCCAGGCCTGGCATGAGGCCGCCTGAGAGCACATAAAAGCGAACGAAATCAATCTTATAACAAAAGGGGAGATCCTATGATCAAATCGCTCAACAAATCCATGCGTATTCTCAGCACCAGCGCCGCTTTGTCGCTGATGATGCTGTCTGCGCCGCATGCTTTCGCTGCCACACCGGCCGATACGCTGGTCGAAGGTTTCGCCATCGATGACATCATCACGCTCGATCCGGGCGAGGCATTCGAGCTGTCCGCAGCTGAAGTCACCGGCAACACCTACAGCAAGCTGGTTTCCATCGATCTCAACGACACCTCCAAGGTGATCGGCGATCTCGCCGAAAGCTGGACGACCTCCGAAGACGGCCTGACCTATACCTTCAAGCTGAAATCTGGCCTGAAATTCGCCTCCGGCAATCCGATCACGGCTGACGATGTGGCATTCTCGTTTGAACGCGCCGTCAAGCTCGACAAGTCGCCGGCATTCCTGCTGACGCAGTTCGGCCTCAAGGGCGACAACGTCAATGAAAAGGCGAAGGCTGCGGATGCGAACACCTTCGTACTGACCGTCGACAAGCCCTATGCGCCGAGCTTCGTGCTGAACGTGCTCACCGCAACTGTCGCTTCGGTGGTCGACAAGAAGCTCATCACCGAAAAGGCGAAGTCCGTTACCCCGAGCGCCGATTACAAATATGACACCGATTTCGGCAATGAATTCCTGAAGACCGGTTATGCCGGTTCCGGCCCTTACAAGATCCTTGGCTGGAAGGCCAATGAAGCGGTCATCCTCGAGGCCAATCCGAATTATTACGGTGAAAAGCCGAAGCTGAAGCGCGTTGTCTATCGCCACATGAAGGAAAGCTCCGGCCAGCGCCTGGCGCTTGAAAACGGCGATATCGATGTGGCCCGCAACCTCGAGCCGGGCGACATGGAAGCCGTTTCCAAGAAGGAAGGCCTTGCCGTCACCTCTGCGCCGAAGGGCACCGTCTATTATTTCAGCCTCAACCAGAAGAACGAGAACCTGAAGAAGCCCGAGGTCATCGAGGCGTTCAAATATCTCGTCGATTACGACGCGATCGGTGAGACGATCATCAAGGGCATCGGCGAAGTCCACCAGACGTTCCTGCCGAAGGGCCAGCTCGGCGCGCTCAACGAGAACCCCTACAAGCTCGACGTCGCCAAGGCGAAGGAACTTCTGGCCAAGGCCGGCCTGAAGGACGGCTTCACCGTGTCCATGGATGTGCGCAATACGCAGCCGGTAACCGGTATTGCCGAAAGCGTGCAGCAGACGCTGGCGCAGGCCGGCATCAAGCTGGAAATCATTCCGGGCGATGGCAAGCAGACGCTGACCAAGTACCGCGCCCGCACCCATGATATCTACATTGGCCAGTGGGGCTCGGACTATTTCGATCCGAACTCGAATGCCGAAACCTTCACCATCAACTACGACAATTCCGATGAGGGCAAGAACAAGACGCTCGCATGGCGCAATGCCTGGGACGTTCCTGATCTGACCAAGGAAACCCAGTCGGCGCTGCTGGAGAAGGACAGCGCCAAGCGCGCCGCCATTTATGAAAACCTGCAGAAGGAAGTTCTGGCGAAGGGTCCCTTCGTCATCATCTTCCAGCAGACGGAAGTGGCCGGTTATTCCGCCAAGCTCAAGGGCCTGAAGCTCGGACCGAGCTTCGACACCAATTACGTCTATACGATCTCCAAGGAATGATCCGGAAGGATCGGTCTCTTGAGCATCGTTGAAACGAACAGCCGGGCGAGGCAGGGCAAACGCCGTGCCAACGCCCGTGTGAAGGCCGTTCTCGGCTTCGCCGTCACCGTCATCACCACCTTTCTGGGGTTGATGGCGGTCACATTTTTCATTGGCCGTGTGGTGCCGATCGATCCCGCATTGGCGATTGTCGGCGACCGCGCGCCTGCGCACGTGGTCGAGCGGGTGCGTGAGCAGCTCGGCCTCAACCTGCCGCTCTGGCAGCAGTTCTTTCTTTATCTGAAGCAGGCGCTTTCGGGCGATTTCGGCATCTCCGTCCTCACCACCAATCCGGTGATGGAGGATATCAAGCGGGTGTTCCCGGCGACGATCGAACTTGCGACGATCGGCACCATCATCGGCGCCGTTTTCGGCATACCGCTCGGCGTGCTTGCCGCCGTCAAGCGCGGCAGTTTTGCCGACCAGGTCGTGCGCGTCATCGGCCTCATCGGTTATTCCGTGCCGATCTTCTGGCTCGGCCTCCTGGCGCTGCTGGTGTTTTACGCCCGGCTGCAATGGGTCGCCTATCCCGGCCGCATGGATATCGTCTATGAATTCACCTTCACGCCGGTCACGGGCTTTTTCCTGATCGACGCGATCTGGCAGCGGCAATGGGACGTGTTGTGGGATCTCTTCCGCCACATCATCCTGCCTGCCTCTCTGCTCGGTTATTTTTCGCTGGCCTATATCAGCCGCATGACGCGCTCCTTCATGCTGAATGAGCTCGCCCAGGAATATATCGTTGCGGCCCGCGCCAAGGGGCTTTCGGAAACCCGCATCATCTGGTTCCACGCGCTGCGCAACGCCGCCGTGCCGCTGGTAACGGTGATTGCGCTGTCCTATGCCGGCCTGCTGGAAGGTTCGGTGCTGACCGAAACCATCTTCGCCTGGCCGGGCCTTGGCCTCTACATCACCAATTCCCTGCAGAATGCGGATATGAATGCCGTTCTTGGCGGCACGATCGTGATCGGCGCCATCTTTGTCGGCATCAATCTCTTCTCCGATCTGCTTTACCGGACGCTCGATCCAAGGACGCGCAGCCGATGACGATTTCGACCGATACACTGAAACCCTACAGCCGCGAATGGCTGCTCTCCGACCGGCCGGCCTCGCGCAGACAGGCGCGCCTTGGCCGTGCCTATGTCATCTGGCGGCGCTTTTCGGAAAACCGGCTGGCGCTGTTGGGCCTCGGCATCATTGTTGCGCTGCTGTTCGTCGCGCTGTTTGCCAATGTGCTGGCACCGCACAATCCGGTGCAGGGCGATCTGCGCAATGCCCGGCTTCTGCCGCCGGGGACGGAAGGTTACCTGCTCGGCACGGATGATCAGGGGCGCGATATTCTCTCGCGTCTCATTCATGGCTCGCGGCTGACCCTCTTCGTCGTGCTGCTGGTGGCCATCATCGCGGCCCCCATCGGGCTCATCGTCGGCACCGTCTCGGGTTATGCCGGCGGCTGGGTGGATGCCGTTCTGATGCGCATCACCGATATCTTTCTGGCCTTTCCGAAATTGGTTCTGGCGCTGGCGCTGGTGGCCGCCCTTGGGCCGGGCATTGAAAACGCCGTGCTCGCCATCGCGGTCACCTCATGGCCGCCCTATGCGCGCATCGCACGCGCCGAAACCATGACCTTCCGCAATTCCGATTTCATCGCGGCGGTGAAGCTCATGGGGGCCTCGCCCTTCCGCATCGTCCTGAAACACGTCATGCCGCTTTGCATGTCGTCGCTCATCGTGCGTGTCACGCTCGATATGGCGGGCATCATCCTCACTGCCGCCGGTCTCGGCTTCCTCGGCCTTGGCGCGCAGCCGCCGCTGCCGGAATGGGGCGCGATGATCGCCTCCGGTCGGCGGTTCATTCTCGATCAATGGTGGGTTGCCGCCATGCCGGGTATCGCGATCCTGATCGTCAGCCTCGGTTTCAACCTTCTGGGCGATGGCCTGCGCGATGCGCTGGACCCCAAGGAGGCGAACCAATGAGCGCGCCGCTTCTGACTGTCGAGAACCTGCGCGTTTCCTTTCCCACCCGCACCGGGCTGGTGGAGGCGGTGCGCGGCGTCTCCTTCACGCTGGGACGCGAACGCCTCGGCATTGTCGGCGAATCCGGCTCCGGCAAATCGCAGACCGGCCGCGCCATCATGGGGCTGACCCCGAAAAGTGCGCGCATCGAGGCCGATGCCCTGCGCTTCGGGGATATCGATCTTCTCAAAGCTTCGGCGAAGGAAAGGCGGCTCATGCGCGGCAAGCGCATGGCCATGATCCTGCAGGACCCGAAATATTCGCTGAACCCGGTCATGCCCATCGGCCGCCAGATCATGGAAACGCTGCGCACCCATGAAAATATCGGCTCCAGCGAGGCGCGCCAGCGCACGCTCGCCATGCTGGAAGCTGTGCAGATCCGTGATCCCGAGCGCGTCTTCGATCTTTACCCGCACGAGGTTTCAGGCGGCATGGGCCAGCGTGTCATGATCGCCATGATGCTGGTCTGCGGCCCGGAGCTGCTGATCGCCGATGAACCGACTTCGGCGCTCGACGTGACCGTTCAGCTCGAAGTGCTGGACATTCTCGACAAGCTGGTGCGGGATCGCGGCATGGGGCTGATCTTCGTCAGCCACGATCTGCGGTTGGTATCGTCTTTCTGCGACCGTGTTCTCGTCATGTATGCTGGCAAGGTGGTGGAGGAGCTTGCTTCTGCCAATCTGAAAGAGGCGAAGCACCCCTATACGCAGGGCCTGCTGAACTGCCTGCCGGAGATTGGCGGCCACCGGCATCCGCTGCCGGTTCTGGAACGCAAGCCGGAGTGGCGCGCATGAGTTCAGTTCTTTCCGTTCGCGACATGGTGGTCGATTTCGACGGTTACATCGCGCTCGACAGCGTCAGCATCGATGTGGCCGAGGGTGAATCCTTCGGCATCGTCGGCGAATCCGGTTCCGGCAAGTCGACACTGCTGCGCGCCATTGCCGGCCTTAATCATTTCGATGAAGGCTCCTTGATGGTGGCCGGGCGCTCCTATTCCGGCAAGCACCGCGACAAGAGCTTTTATAGCGATGTGCAGATGGTGTTTCAGGACCCCTATGGCTCGCTTCACCCGCGCCAGACGGTGGATGCGCTGCTGCTCGAACCGCTGGTCATCCACGGACTCGACAATCGCGAGCAGCGCATTGCCCGGGCATTGGACGAGGTGGGTCTCGGCACCGGCTTCCGTTTCCGGTATTCGCACCAGCTTTCCGGCGGCCAGCGGCAGCGTATCGCCATTGCGCGTGCGCTGATCGTCGAGCCGAAAATCCTGCTGCTGGATGAGCCGACTTCGGCGCTCGACGCCTCCATTCAGGCGGAAATCCTCAACCTGCTGGAACAGGCCCGCAAGGACCGCAATCTCACCTTCGTCATGGTCAGCCACGATCTCGGTGTCATCAGCCATATGTGCGATCGCCTTGCGGTGATGAAAAGCGGCAAGGTGGTGGAAATGCTGGAAGCCGAGGCGCTGGAAAGCCGCGAATTCAGCGCGGATTATACAAGGCAGCTGCTGGTGGCGAGCGAGGGCTTCAAGCGCGCTTGAGGTGCCGCTATAGTCGGGTCAAATGACATCTTCCGTCATTCCGGCCTTGAGCCGGAATCCAGCGACAGCGCGTCTGCGCGGTCAGAGACTCTATTGCGATCAAGGACTTGATCGCGCTGGATGCCGGGTCAAGCCCGGCATGACGGACGGTGTCGGCCAAAACAAGGTATTCAGACTATGCAATTGCGCGCATTGATGTATTTCGACGAACTGGTCCGCACCAATTCCATGCGCGCCGCGGCGGAAAATCTGAATGTCGCACCAACGGCGGTCAGCCGCCAGATCGAGAATCTCGAATATTATTTCGGCTCGCCGCTGGTTGAGCGCTCCAGCCGGGGCGTGAAGCTGACGGCTGCGGGGGAACTGCTGGCCGCCCGCGCCGGCAAGACGTTGCGGGAACTCGACCATGTGCACCAGCTGATCGACGATCTGAAAGGCCTGCAGCGCGGCCGGGTCACGGTCTATGCCAATGGCGCGACGGTGGCGAACCTTCTGGCACCGGTGCTGGCACAGTTCAGCCTTAAATATCCGCAACTGCGCTTCGAGGTCCATATCACCAGCGCACGCCAGGCGATGGAAGCCCTAGGGGCGGCAGAGGCTGATCTGGTCGTCAGCCTTTTTGCGCCAAAGGTCTCCGGCGTGAAGGTGCGCTCGCGCACCCGCATCAGCTATGACGCGATCTTTCCCGCCGGCCATGCTCTTGCTGCGCAGGCGGAAGTTTCGCTGAAGGAACTGGCCAGCCTGCCGCTCGCCCTGCCGGACAAGAGTTTTGCTGCGCGTCAGGCCTTCGATACGCTGTTTGCGGATGCGGGCGTCGAGCTTGATCCCGTCTTCATCACCAGCTCGCTGGAAATGCTTAAGGAGCTGGTGCTGGGCCACGCCGCAGCCACGTTGCTGCCGGCGCTTTCGGTGGCGCGTGAAATCCGCAGCGGCCAGATGGTTGCCGTTCCCCTTGCCGGCAAAAAGGGCATTCACACCCAGATCGATCTCTGCGTTGCGCCCGACAGGCAATTGTCCTTTGCCGCCTCCAAGCTTGCCGATTTCATCGAGCGCTTCATGCGTGAAGCGACAGCGGGGTAAGCGGGATGGTTTGGTCTTTCCGCGCGGAAGGTTGATTTCCATCCGCATTTCCGTGTAGCCATTTCAGCTACACGGAGCACACAAAAATCGAGATTGTGTGTGCGCCTGCAACATGACACTCTTTTTGCAACGGGCGGTCTTTCCGAGGGCAAAAATGCCCCGGCCGCCAGACAGGGGACAATGATGCCACGCACTTATCTTTCGCAGGCGGCAACGCTTTCGCGCCGCGCCGCGCTGGGCCTCGCATTGAGCACGGCGCTCTGGCTGCCGCTTTCGATGACGACTGCCGAGGCAGCGCCGAAAACCGCGCTGACGCTTGGCATGGCCGTCGAGCCGGCCGGTCTCGATCCGACCATCGCCGCCCCCGTCGCCATCGGCCAGGTCACCTGGCAGAATGTCTTCGAAGGTCTGGTGAAAATCGACCGCGAAGGCAAGGTAAAGCCGCAGCTTGCCGAAAGCTGGGAAATTTCCCCTGATGGCAAAACCTATACGTTCAAGCTGCGCAAGGGCGTGACCTTCCATGATGGTGAGGCTTTCGATTCCGCTGTCGCGAAATTTGCGCTGGATCGGGCGCGTGGCGAAAGCTCGGTCAATCCGCAGAAACGCTTCTTCGCCGCCATCGACAGTATCGAGACGCCGGATGCCGCAACGCTGGTGCTGAAGCTGAAGCAGCCGGCCGGCAGCCTTCTCTACTGGCTCGGCTGGCCGGCCTCCGTGATGGTGGCGCCGAAAAGTGCGGAGAATAACCGCACCACTCCTGTCGGCACTGGCCCGTTCAAATTCGTGGCCTGGGCCAAGGGCGACAAGGTCGAGTTGCAGAAGAACGACGCCTATTGGGACAAGGCCGTTTCGGTGAAGCTGGAGAAGGCGACCTTCCGTTTCGTCTCCGATCCGCAGGCGCAGGCCGCGGCGCTAAAATCCGGCGATATCGATGCCTTCCCGGAATTCGGCGCACCGGAACTGATGACCTCCTTCGATGGCGACGCGCGCCTCGGCACCTTCGTCGGCAATACCGAGTTGAAGGTCGTGGCCGGCATGAACAATGCCCGCAAGCCTTTTGACGACAAGCGCGTGCGTCAGGCG
>Ga0209070_100680_pt1 | contig 13167 bp, 12 predicted proteins | sample SynthPrep_5_END__FD_187205 | JGI IMG/M metagenome (GOLD analysis project Ga0209070, IMG submission 187205) | Synthetic microbial communities from Ohio, USA - SynthPrep_5_END_DS10_MetaG (SPAdes) (version 2) | ecosystem: Engineered > Bioreactor > Aerobic > Activated sludge | place: USA: Ohio... | reverse complement strand
AGGTGGCACGCTGCGGCGGAACCGCCGGCATCATCGCGGCGGTCGGCGATGACGATTTCGGCCGCCTCAACATCGAACGGCTGCGCCGCGACGGCGTCGACATATCGGCCATCGCCACCATAGAGGACCGGCCGACCGGCAGCGCTTTTGTCCGCTACAGGGAGAACGGCGCGCGGGACTTCGTTTTCAATATCGCCCATTCGGCGGCGCGCGAGACGCGCATGACGGTTGAAGCAAAGGCTCTCATCGAACAGGCGGGCCATGTGCACGTCATGGGATCGGCATTTGCGATTGCCGGTATCGGCGAGATCATTCTGGAGGCGATCAAAAGCGTCAAGGCGCGCGGCGGCTCGGTGTCTTTCGATCCGAACATTCGCAAGGAACTGGTGCAGGGCAATGAGGGCCGCAAGCTGATCGATGATCTCCTTGGTGTCACCGACCTTCTGCTGCCTTCCGGCGAAGAACTTCAGGCAGCCTCCGGTCTGGATGATGAGAACGCAGCGATAGAAAAGCTCCTCGCCTCCGGTATCGGCGAGATCGTGCTGAAACGCGGTGCCAGCGGGGCAAGCCACTTCAGCCGCACCCATGGGCGCATCGACGCCCCCGGGCTGACGGTCACCGAAATCGACCCGACCGGTGCGGGCGACTGTTTCGGCGCAACCTATCTCACCTGCCGCCGCCTCGGCATGCATCCCGAAAAGGCGCTCGCTTATGCCAATGCATCAGGCGCGCACAACGTTATCAGGCGCGGCCCGATGGAGGGCGCCGCCAGCCTTTCCGAACTCGACGCCTTCCTGGCCGCACAAACTTCCGGAGAAGCCCGATGACCGGCATATTGGAAAACCTCGCCGCCGCGCGCCGCGCCGGCAAGCCTGCGGGCATCACGTCGGTCTGCTCCGCCCACCCCGTTGTTCTGCGCGCCGCGATCCGCCGCGCCGCCGCCAGTCAAACAGCCGTGTTGATTGAGGCGACCTGCAATCAGGTCAATCACCTCGGCGGTTATACCGGCATGACCCCGCGCGACTTCGTTGCCTTCGTCAACGCCATTGCGCAGGAAGAAGGACTGCCCTCCGAGCTGCTGATTTTCGGCGGCGATCATCTCGGTCCCAATCCCTGGCGCAGGGAGAAAGCCGAGGATGCGCTGACAAAGGCCGCCACCATGGTCGAAGCCTATGTAACAGCGGGTTTTCGCAAGATTCATCTGGATGCATCGATGGGCTGCGCCGGCGAGCCGGCGGCGCTGGATGACGTGACGATTGCCAACCGCGCCGCAAAACTCGCGGCCGTCGCGGAAAAGGCCGCCACCGATGCCGGCCTGCCGAAACCGCTCTACATTCTCGGCACCGAAGTGCCAGTGCCGGGCGGCGCCGATCACGTGCTCGACACGGTGGCACCCACGGAGCCGCAGGCGGCGCGCCAGACCATCGACCTTCACCGCGAGATATTCGCACAGCACGATCTTTCCGATGCGTTCGAACGGGTCATCGCCTTCGTCGTGCAGCCCGGCGTGGAATTCGGCAGCGACAATGTCGTTGCTTATGATCCGCAGGCAGCCACGGCGCTCAGCGCGGTGCTGGACGGCGAACCGCAACTGGTCTTCGAGGCACATTCGACGGATTATCAGACGAGACCAGCGCTAGCCGCCCTGGTGCGCGATGGATATCCGATCCTGAAAGTCGGTCCTGGCCTGACTTTCGCTTACCGGGAGGCGCTTTATGCTCTCGATATGATCGCATCCGAGATGGTCGGCGATTATGGCGAGCGGCCGCTGGCGCGGACCATGGAAAAGCTGATGCTCGGCGCGCCCGGCGACTGGCAGGGTCATTACCATGGTGATGACATCACGCTCAGATTGCAGCGTCACTACAGCTACAGTGATCGAATCCGCTATTACTGGACGAGGCCGGAGGCGCTCGCGGCCGTTTCCGCCTTGCATAAGGCGCTTGAAGGGAAGACAATTCCCGAAACGCTGCTGCGCCAATATCTCGGCGAGTTGCCGCTCGCCACGGTTGCGGGAAAGGATATGGAGGAGGTTCTGGTCGCGGCGGTGGATCAGGTGCTGGCGACCTACCATGCGGCGACGGGCGAAGGACGCCACTGAGGCAATCGTTGAATTAGGATGCCCCGGCGGAGACGTTGCGGGGATGGTCAGGGAGGGAACTACCAATGGCAACCCGAAACACGAGCGGTCTTGCGCGGGTGATGCTTGCGCCATCGGTGCTGCTGTTGCTGGTGTGGATGATCGTGCCTCTGGCGATGACCTTGTGGTTCTCGTTCCAGAACTACAATCTCCTCAACCCGGCCAATGTCAGCTTCGCGGGCCTGTTCAATTACCAGTATTTCTACACCGACCCGGCCTTCTTCCAGTCGATCTGGAACACGCTGTTGATCGTCGGCGGCGTGCTGTTGATCACCGTCATCGGCGGCATCGCCATTGCGCTCCTGCTCGACAATGACATTTTCGGCCAGGGCATCGTGCGCATCATGATCATCTCGCCCTTCTTCGTCATGCCGCCTGTCGCAGCTTTGGTGTGGAAGAACATGATCATGCATCCCGGTTATGGCGTGCTTGCCGATCTCTCGCGTTTCTTTGGTTTCCAGCCGGTTGACTGGTTCGCGCAGTTTCCGCTGCTCTCCATCATCATCATCGTCGCCTGGCAATGGCTGCCGTTCGCGACGCTGATCCTCTTGACCGCCCTGCAGTCGCTCGATGGCGAACAGAAGGAAGCCGCCGAGATGGATGGCGCCAACTTCGTCAACCGCTTCGTCTATCTGACCCTGCCGCATCTGTCGCGCGCCATCACCGTCGTCATTTTGATCCAGACGATCTTCCTGCTCGGCGTCTACGCGGAAATCCTCGTCACCACCAATGGCGGGCCCGGTTATGCCTCGACCAACCTTGCCTTCCTTATCTATCGCACCGCGCTTCTCGGTTACGACGTCGGCGGCGCATCGGCCGGTGGCATCATCGCCGTCATCCTCGCCAATATCGTCGCCATCTTCCTGATGCGCGCCGTCGGCAAGAACCTGGATCGGTAGGGGGTATGACAATGGTTCTATCTGCGGCATCAGCGCCCACTCCTCCTCATTCCTGTGCTCGTCACAGGAATCCAGCCGACGCGCGTCGGCGCGGCGGGAAGACTCTTTCTCAGCCCAAAGACTTGGGCTGGCTGGATCCCTGTGACAAGCACAGGGATGAGGGAGGTGGGGATGCCTCCGTCTCCACACCAAAACGGCCCCGTGCTTTTACCGCTATTACCTCAGGGGAGGTCTAATCATGGCCCGCAAGACAACGACACGTGCGAAGATCGGCTTTTCCATCGCGGCATGGGCCGTGGCGCTCCTGCTGTTCTTCCCGATCCTCTATGCCTTCCTCACCTCGATCAAGACCGAGCCGGAGGCGATCTCGGGCTTCAGCCTCATTCCCTCGGGCACGCTCGAAAACTACATCACCGTGCAGACCCAGCGCGATTACTTCAAGCCCTTCATGAACTCGGTCGTGCTGTCGCTCGGCTCAACGATCATCGCGCTGATCATTGCCATTCCCGCCGCATGGGCCATGGCGTTCTCGCCGACCAAACGCACCAAGGACATTTTGATGTGGATGCTTTCCACCAAGATGATGCCGGCCGTTGCCGTGCTGGTGCCGATCTACCTGATCTTCCGCAATGCCGGCCTGCTCGATACCCGCATCGGGCTCACCGTCATGCTCACCTTCATCAACCTGCCGATCGTGGTGTGGATGCTTTACACCTACTTCCGCGAAATCCCCGGCGAGATCCTCGAAGCCGCGCGCATGGATGGCGCATCGCTCTGGAACGAGATCGTGCATGTGCTGACCCCGATGGCGGTACCGGGCATTGCCTCGACGCTGCTTTTGAACGTCATCCTCGCCTGGAACGAATCCTTCTGGACGATCCGGCTGACGACCACCAATGCAGCCCCGCTGACGGCCTTCATCGCCTCCTTCTCAAGTCCGCAGGGGCTGTTCTGGGCAAAACTCTCAGCCGCCTCGATGATGGCGATCGCCCCCATTCTCGTCATCGGCTGGTTCTCGCAGAAACAACTCGTGCGTGGCCTCACCTTTGGCGCCGTGAAATAAGGAACGACAATAATGGGCAGCATTTCCCTTCAGAACGTGTCCAAGCTCTTCGGCGAGGCAAAAGTCATCCCGTCGATCGATCTCGATATCCATGACGGCGAGTTCGTCGTCTTCGTCGGCCCGTCCGGCTGCGGCAAGTCCACGCTGCTGCGCCTGATCGCCGGGCTCGAAGACGTCTCCGGCGGCAGGATCGTCATCGACGGCAATGACGCCACTGAAAAGGCCCCGGCCGAGCGCGGCCTTGCCATGGTGTTCCAGTCCTATGCGCTTTATCCGCATATGAGCGTGCGCAACAACATCGCCTTCCCGCTGAAGATGGCCAAGCTCGACAAGGCCGTCATCGATAAAAAGGTCGATGATGCCGCCCGCATCCTCAATCTCACCGATTATCTCGAACGCCGGCCCTCGCAGCTGTCGGGAGGCCAGCGCCAGCGTGTCGCCATCGGCCGCGCCATCGTGCGCGAACCGAAGGCGTTTCTGTTCGACGAGCCGCTTTCCAACCTCGATGCGGCGCTGCGCGGCACCATGCGGCTGGAAATCTCCGAGCTGCACAACACGCTGAAGACGACGATGATCTATGTCACCCACGACCAGGTGGAGGCCATGACCATGGCCGACAAGATCGTCGTGCTCAACCGCGGCAATATCGAGCAGGTCGGCTCACCGATGGAGCTTTACCGCTCCCCCGCCAACCTCTTCGTCGCCGGCTTCATCGGCTCGCCGCGCATGAACCTGGTGACCGGCGATTACGCCCGCAGCAAGGGCGCCACCACCGCCGGTGTGCGGCCGGAGCACCTGAAGCTGTCGAAGGACAGCGGTCTCTGGCAGGGCAAGGTCACCGTTGCCGAACATCTCGGCTCGGATACCTTCCTGCATCTCGATGTTCCCGGCATCGGGCCGATTACCGCAAGGACCGACGGCGAGTTCGAATGCAGGCATGGCGATACCGTGTTCATCACCCCGGACGAGACCAAGATCCACAGGTTCGATGACAAGGGTATCGCAATATGACGGGGAGACTGGAAGGCAAATCCGCGCTGATAACAGGTTCGGCGCGCGGCATCGGCCGCGCCTTTGCCGAAGCTTATCTGCGTGAGGGGGCGCGGGTCGCCATTGCCGATATCGACTTCGATCGCGCCAGCAAGACGGCCCGTGAGATCGGCGAGAACGCCTATGCCGTCGAACTCGACGTGACCAAACAGCATTCCATCGATACCGCCATCCGCACGGTGGAGGGCCAGACCGGTGGCCTCGATATCCTCATCAACAATGCCGCGCTGTTCGATCTGGCACCGATTGTCGAGATCAAACGCGAGAGCTACGAAAGACTGTTTTCGATCAACGTGTCCGGCACGCTGTTCATGATGCAGGCCGCCGCAAAAACAATGATTGCTCGGGGAAGAGGCGGCAAGATCATCAACATGGCAAGCCAGGCGGGCCGGCGCGGCGAGGCCTTGGTGGCGGTTTATTGCGCCACCAAGGCCGCCGTCATCAGCCTCACCCAATCGGCGGGGCTCGATCTCATCAGGCACGGCATCAACGTCAATGCGATTGCGCCGGGTGTGGTCGATGGCGAGCACTGGGACGGCGTGGATGCGCTGTTTGCGAAATATGAAAACCGCCCCGCCGGTGAAAAGAAGCGGCTGGTCGGGGAGGCCGTACCCTTCGGCCGCATGGGCCGTGCCGAAGACCTGACCGGCATGGCGATCTTCCTTGCCTCCGATGAGGCCGAATACATCGTCGCCCAGACCTATAATGTCGACGGCGGCAACTGGATGAGCTGAGTATCGGGCGTCTGCCGCCCGGCCTTGGCACTAACAACGTTTCCCCTTCGAGGATCGTGACATGACATGCAAACTCTCCCTCGCAACGCTTGATGAAGCCAGAAAAACGGCGGCGGTTCCGGCCTATTCCCGGGCCGATCTTTCCGCCGGCATCGTGCATTTCGGCGTCGGCAATTTCCACCGTGCCCATCAGGCGGTCTATCTGGATGACCTGTTCAACACGGGCGCGGACCATGACTTCGCCATCATCGGCGCGGGCGTTCTGCCCTCCGATGCAGTGATGCGTGAAAAGCTTGCCGCGCAGGATTTCCTGACGACGGTGGTGGAGCAGGACAATAACCGCACCGGCGCGCGCGTTACCGGGCCGATGATCGACATATTGCCGGTTGGTGACAGCAAGGCCATCATCGATAAGCTGGCAGACCCGAAAATCCGCATCGTTTCCATGACGATCACTGAAGGCGGGTATTTCATCGATGCCGCCGGTTCCTTCAACCCGCAGCATCCGGCCATTGCCGAGGATGGCAGAAACCCGGCTTCGCCGAAAACCGTGTTCGGCCTCATCGTCGCCGGGCTGAAGGCACGACGGGACAAAGGGCTGCAACCCTTCACCGTCATGTCCTGCGACAACATTCCCCATAATGGCAAGGTCACGAAAAATGCCGTGGTCGGCCTGGCGGCTCTCTCGGATCCGGCTTTCGCCAACTGGATCGGCGAAAACGTCGCTTTTCCGAATTCCATGGTCGACCGCATTACGCCCGCGACAGGCGAGCGCGAACGCAATATCGCCCGCGATGATTTCGGCATCGAGGACAATTGGCCGGTCTTCTGCGAGGAGTTCAAGCAATGGGTTATGGAGGATAATTTCCCTGCGGGTCGCCCGGCGCTCGAAAAGGCGGGCGTGCAGTTCGTCAAGGATGTTGCGCCCTACGAGCACATGAAAATCCGCATCCTCAATGGCGGCCATGCGGCGATAGCCTATCCGGCGGCGCTGCTCGACATCCATTTCGTGCATGAGGCCATGGAACATCCGCTGATCCGGGCGTTTCTGGCAAAGCTCGAAAATGAAGAGATCATCCCGGTCATTCCGCCGGTTCCCGATACGAATCTTGCCGACTATTTCGGGCTGATCGAGCGGCGTTTCCTCAATCCGAAAATCGGCGACACCATTCCGCGACTGGCGCAGGATGGCTCCAACCGTCAGCCGAAGTTCATTCTTCCATCCACCGCCGACCGTCTGGCGCGCGGTGAGGATATTGTCGGCCTGTCGCTGGTCTCGGCGCTGTGGTGCCGTTATTTCTACGGCACCTCCGATAGCGGCAAGGAAATCGCCTTCAACGATGCGAGCGCCGAGCGGCTTCAGGCGGCGGCGATCAAGGCCAAGGACGATCCGATGGCCTTCCTCGCGCTGGGCGATATTTTCGGGGAGGTTGCCGAATCGGCGCTTTTCCGTAAACGCTTCGCTCACGCATTGGCGACGTTGTGGCAAGAAGGCACGGCGAAGACCTTGCAGCTTTATCTGGACGACAAGCTGGCTGAAAAGTGACCAAGAGATGCAAGACGGGACCGGACCTCTTCTGATTTTCGACTGCGACGGCGTTCTCGTCGACAGCGAGCCGGTCTCCATCTCGGTTCTTCTCGACATGCTCTCCCATCTCGGCGTCGAGATGGGAGAGGAGGAAGCCTATAACCGCTTTCTCGGACGCAGCGTTGCCAGCATGACGACGACGCTGTTTGAGGATTACGGTGTCGAAACCGATATCGATTTTCTCGACCATATGCGCGCAACATTGTTCGAGCGTTTCCGCACCGAACTCAGGCCCATTGACGGCATTGCCGAAACGCTGGACAGGCTTGTGGGCCTGAAACGCTGCGTTGCCTCTTCCAGCCAGCCGGAGCGCATCCGTTATTCGCTGGGGCTGACCGGCCTGATCGACAAATTCGAGCCGCACGTCTTCAGCGCCACCATGGTGAAGAATGGCAAGCCGGCGCCCGATCTTTTCCTGCATGCCGCGCGTGAAATGGGCGCTGATCCGCGTCACTGCATCGTGATCGAGGACAGCCCGGCGGGCATTGCGGCGGCAAAGGCAGCCGGCATGGCGGTTTTTGCCTTTACCGGCGGCTCGCATGCGCGGTTTCCCGCATTCCGGGAAAAGATCGCGGGTCTCGGGGCCGATGCCACGTTTGACGCGATGCCGGATTTGGTCCAACTTGTCGACGGTTATGTGGGGAAGGGCGGTTTTGACAGCCAGGTGGCACGTGACGCAGGCTGAAGGAAACCATGCCTGCCGCCGCCCGGAAGTCGTTGCGCAAGGGATGGAATTGAAGTCTTGATGCGTCAGAATCTCGTGGCTGTCGATGTCGGTACGGCGAGCGCGCGCGCCGGGATTTTCGATCCGGCCGGCCGGCTTCTCGCCCGCTCCACCCATCCCATCCTGATGCAGAGGCCGCAGGAAAACCACGCTGAACATGATTCCACCGACATATGGAACGCGGTCTGCATCGCGGTCAGGGCAGCGCTTGCCGAGGCGGCTGTTCCGCGCGAAAGCATTGCCGCCATCGGGTTCGACGCCACCTGCTCGCTGGTTATCCGCGACGAAAAGGGAGAGCCGGTTTCGGTCTCCGTCACTGGCAAAGACAAGTTCGACACGATCGTCTGGCTTGACCACCGCGCAATCGCCGAGGCCGATCGGTTGACGGCATCCGGCCACCGGGTTTTGGATTTTGCCGGTAACAGCGTGTCGCCGGAAATGCAGATGCCGAAGCTGATGTGGCTGAAGAAGAATTTGCCGGCAAGCTGGGCCCGCATGTCTTTCGCCTTCGATCTGGCGGATTTCCTCACCTGGAAAGCGACCGCTTCGGCGAAGCGTTCAAATTGCACGCAGACGGCGAAGTGGAATTTCCTGGCGCAGGAAAATCCCGGCTGGCAGGCGGATTATCTCGAACTGGCCGGGCTTGGCGATCTGAAAGAGCGGGCCGGGCTGCCTGACACCACGGTGATGCCGGGGGAAAGCATCGGTCCCCTGTCGCCTGAAGCGGCGGCAGAACTTGGTCTGGATACGGGTTGCCAGGTGGCGGCGGGCATGATCGATGCCTATGCGGGTGCGCTCGGCGCGCTCGGCGGATGCCTTTCGGGGGATGTGGGCCGGCATGTGGCGCTGATTGCCGGCACCTCAAGCTGCCTTGTCGCCATGTCCGAGCGGCAGATGCCCGGCCACAGTCTCTGGGGTCCCTACTGGCAGGCGATCCTGCCCGGCCATTGGCTGGTGGAGGGCGGGCAATCGGCCACCGGCGCGCTGCTCGATCATATCGTGCGCATGCATGCGGCCGGTGGTGAGCCGGATACGGCGCTGCATGCCCGGATCGTTGCACGGGTGGCTGAGTTGCGCGCACTCGAGGGCGAGGCCTTCGCCGATCGGCTGCATGTGCTGCCGGATTTCCACGGCAACCGCTCGCCGCTGGCTGATCCGCACGCCGTCGGCGTCATCAGCGGGCTGACGCTGGATACGTCTTTCGACAGTCTCTGCCGGCTTTACTGGCGCACCGCAGTGGCAATCGCGCTTGGCGCACGCCATGTTCTCGATGCCATGGAGCGCTTCGGTTATGCGGTGGAAAGTCTGCATGTCACCGGAGGCCATGTGAAAAACCGGCTCCTGATGGAACTTTACGCTGATGTGACCGGCAAACGCATCGTGGTTCCCGCCACCGCTGACGCCGTTCTTCTCGGCACGGCAATGACGGCGGCCGCCGCCGGCGGCGTCCATGCGGATATTGCGGCGGCGGGGGCCGCCATGTATCCGGGCAATGCGGAAATTTCCGGAAATCCGGCGCTTGCGTCCCGCTATGAGCGAGATTATCGCCGGTTTCTTGCCATGTACCGCCATCGCCAGGAGCTGGAAAGCCTCTGATTTTGGCAAGAATGTTTGGCGATGGGGCACCCGCTCGATCCATATGCCCGTAGGACGCAGATCAGATGCCCAGCGAGCGCTTCAGGCCGGTGAGGTTTTTCATGCGTGCCCTGCGCGTCTCGTCCGCGCCGGCAATCAGGCTGCAGAGCGTGAATTCCATCAGTGCGACGAGTTGCAGCAGGCCCTGGCCGCCATTCTGGGCGTGCGGCATGGCAAGACAGATATCGGCACTTTCAGGTCCCCACTCATAGAAACGGGTGGTGATCAAAAGGGTTCTGTAGCCGCTCTTGCGCGCCGTGGATGAGAGGTTCTGCAGCGGCGAGAGGCTGCCGCCGCAGTCCATGAGGATGAGAAGGGCTTTTGCCGGCTCAAAATCCCATAACGTCACATAAGCGGCGCTGTCGCTGCCGAGATAATGGACCTGCTTGCGGTATTCCAGCAATCGCCCGTGAAAGTGGCGTCCTGTCCCCATGCCTTCGGGAGATGTGGCCAGAAAAACGTCGGGCGTCGAGGCAATCTCGTTCATCGCCAGACGCCAGATCGGCTGTGAGGTCATGTCGAAAGCGGTCTGAATGGCCTGTATCTGCTGCGACAGAAGCTGCGAAAACGGATTGGACTGTTCGCTGCTTCCAGACGATGCGGGCTGTTCCTCACCAACCACTTCCTCCGCATGGCGCAGATCGGCACGGATATCGCTGAATTGCCGGTATCCGAGCGAACGCAGGAAGCGGCCGACCGTCATCGGGCTGAGGCCGAGCTTTGCAGCCAGTGTCTGCGCCGTTTCGAATGGCAGCTCGTCCAGATGCTCGATCAGATATTTGGCGATCTTGCGCTCGGAGGGTGTGCCAGCCTTCATGGCACGCGTGAGGTTCAACAGCAGCTTTTCCACCAACGCCTCATTCTTATGATTATTGAACGATGATGCATGCGCGCGCGCAAAACAGCGTGCGAACCGCGTTTTGACGGTGGGGGAAGCTTTTCCGGCCATGTCCTCCACCGGACCGGAATGCGAATTATAATAGATGTTTTATTATATTTTAGAGATATCTTTTATTCAAGGGAAATTCCATCTGCGGTTTAATTCCAAGCGGTTGGCGTCTTGCCGTGCTTCTTGCAGAGCTGGCGGCAAGCTCTTATCTCTCGCTCAGTCAGAAAGTTTCAACGCGGAAGCGTCAAGGGAGTTCCGAATGATATTCGATGCGGCAAGGCTGGCGTTTCAAAATCTCTTCGCCGCCGAGACCCGGTCTGTTTTCTGGAAGGTTCTGGGGCTGACGCTTCTGGTGCTGGCGGCGCTGTGGTTCGCCATCCGCTCTATCTTCATCTATTTCGCCCTGCCGTGGGTGGATACGCTGATCCCCGGCGTGCCAGATTGGGCGGGATGGCTGACGTTCGTTTTCGCCATTTTCGCCGGCATAGGACTGGCGCTGGCATTGGCGCTGCTGATTTCGCCGGTCACCGCCGTCATTGCCGGCCTGTTTCTCGACGATGTCGCCGAAGTGGTGGAAAAAAAGACCTATCCCAATGATCCGCCAGGCCAGGCGATGCCGATCGGCGAGGCGGTGCTTTCCTCGATCAAGTTCTTCGGCGTCGTTATTGCCGGCAACCTCATCGCGCTTTTGCTGCTGCTGGTGCCGGGTGTGAACCTCATCGCGTTTTTTCTGGTCAACGGCTATCTGCTGGGACGGGAGTTCTTCGAATTTGCGGCGATGCGTTTCCGCACACCGGCCGAGGCGAGGCTGTTCCGCTCAAAACACCGCACCACCGTGTTTATGGCCGGGCTGGTGATCGCCGCATTTCTTGCCGTCCCGTTCCTGAACCTTCTGACACCGCTTTTCGCCGCCTCGATGATGGTGCATCTGCACAAGGCCGTCAGCCGGCGTGATCCTTTATTCGCCGCTGGCCGCACCGAACAGCTGCGCGGGTAATTCCACCAGCGGCGCCGGAATATCGAAGGTCTTTTCCGGCGACTTGCAGATATCGGCAATCACGCAGCGTTCGCATTCCGGCTTGCGCGCCTTGCAGCAATAACGCCCGTGCAGGATCAGCCAGTGATGGGCATGGAACAGATATTCTTCGGGAATGATGCGGACGAGCCGGTCTTCCACCTCGTCCGGGGTTTTCCCCGGCGCAAGACAGAGCCGGTTGGCGATGCGGAACACATGCGTATCCACGGCAAGCGTGGGCACGCCGAAGGCCATGGACATCACCACATTGGCCGTCTTGCGGCCGACGCCCGGCAGGGTGACCAGCTCCTCGCGGGTTTTCGGCACCTCGCCGCCGAAATTGTCGATCAGCATCTGCGACAGGGCAATGACGTTTTTGGCCTTGTTGCGGTAAAGCCCGATGGTCTTGATGTGGCCGATCAGCTGTTCTTCGCCGAGCGCCAGCATTTTTTCCGGCGTATCGGCCACCTTGAACAGCGCCCGCGTCGCCCGGTTCACGCCCACGTCGGTCGCCTGCGCGGAAAGCGCCACGGCCACCAGCAGGGTGAAGGGATTGGTATGTTCCAGCTCGCCTTTCGGCTCCGGCCGCTGGATGGAGAAACGCCGGAATATTTCGGTCAGCTCGTCCCTGGAATAGGCCGTCTTCACCCGAACCGGTTTGCGGGCGGATGTCGCATTTGACTTTTTCAAGGTTTGGGTGCTGGATCGTTTTTTGGCGACTGTCATGACCTATCTATAGCCAGCCCGCCTTGAGGAAATCAACGTGGATACGCTCAACGACCACCCGATTTTCGCGGCGGAACTCGTTCCGCACCGTTCGCTTGGCAGAAGAGGTTTCCGGCTGCTTCTTGCCTTGTCCGGGCTCGCCTGCCTCCTTTATGGCGGTTTTTTCCTCGCCAGCGGGGCATGGCCCGTCGGCCTGTTTTTCGGGCTGGATTTTCTGCTGCTTTATGTCGCCTTCCGCGCCAATTACCGGGCCGCAAAGGCGCGGGAGGAGGTCAGCGTCTCGCGCACGAGCCTGTCGATCCGCAAGTTCTCGCCGGCAGGGCGCATGGTGGAGCACCGTTTCAATCCCTTCTGGGCACGCTTCAGGGTTCAGCGGCACGACGAAATCGGCATTGTCTCCATGCATGTCACGGGCGAAGGCAAGGCGACCGATATCGGGTCGTTTCTCAATCCGGATGACCGGGAAAGTTTCGCCAAGGCTTTTGGCGGTGCGCTGGCGAATGTCAGGAGGCGGATGTGAGGGAATCAGGAAGTGTCGACGCGCTCTGCCGCCCTCATCCCTGTGCTCGTCACAGGAATCCTGTGTATTGCGTCTGTGCTAGAATGGTAGCGGACGGAAGGCCGTCGGGATCCTGGTCGTTTGAGACCGCTTGCTGGCTCTGGTCCTCCGTCCGCCTTTGATATCCCAACCTGAACAGTTGATT
>Ga0209070_100678_pt1 | contig 13193 bp, 12 predicted proteins | sample SynthPrep_5_END__FD_187205 | JGI IMG/M metagenome (GOLD analysis project Ga0209070, IMG submission 187205) | Synthetic microbial communities from Ohio, USA - SynthPrep_5_END_DS10_MetaG (SPAdes) (version 2) | ecosystem: Engineered > Bioreactor > Aerobic > Activated sludge | place: USA: Ohio... | reverse complement strand
CGGCAGCAGAGAGCGTCGCAATGCCCGCAAGATCAAGGCGTGTCGCCTCCGGGTCGTGCGATTCCTTCACACCGCCCATGGCAAGCAGCAATGTGACGATGCCGAGCGCCACGTGAACGAGGAAGACCCATTCCCAGCTCCACAGGGCAACAATGGCGCCGCCGATGATCGGGCCGAAGCCCAGCCCCACGCCGGAAACAATGCCCCACCAGCCAAACGCCATGCCACGCTCGCGCGCCGTGCGGAATTGATGGGACAGGATGGCGATCTGGCACACCAGCATCGCCCCGCCGCTTAAGCCCTGAAGAAAGCGCGCGCCAATCAGCACCGCCACACTTTCCGTCATTCCGCAGGCGAGTGAGGAAAGCGAGAAAGCAACGATGCTTCCGATGAAGACCCGTTTGCGGCCGAAGCGGTCGGCCAGCGCGCCGGTTGCCATCAGCACCATCGTCACGCCGATCGTATAGGCGTTCATGATCCACTGAAGCTGCCGGAAATCCGCATGCAGAACCTGTTCGAGCGTCGGCAGGATTGCCGGCACGCTGGAGATTTCCAGTCCGAACATCAGCGCGGAAAGACAGACGGCAGCAAGCGCAAGCGCGCTTCTGCTGGCGGTTGGGGCGGTAACGGCAAGGGTCACTTCTTCAGCCTTTCGTGGTTCAGACCGCGGCGGTAAATCCGGGCATGACGGGGTGCGCTCGCTGCGGTCGATATGTTGCAATGTCGAAGGCAAACTAGTGAAAGCTTGACCATAACTGAATTGGATGATTGGATATTTCAGAGACAACAAATTTGGATCATTGCCATGACCACGCTGGATGTGGATGCCGTCCAGGCTTTCGTCACCATCGCCGATCTGCAGAGCTTCACCCGTGCGGCCGAAACGCTCGGAACCACACAGGGCGCCATCAGTGTCAGGCTGAAGCGGCTTGAAGACCGGCTCGGCCAGCGGCTCCTCGAACGGACACCGCGCTCGGTGAGGCTGTCTGCGCAGGGCGCCGTATTTCTCGCACCCGCGCGCGAATTCCTCGCCGCGCATGATCGCGCCATGGCCGGGCTTTTTTCCACGCGCCGACGCTTTGGCCTTGGCATCTCCGCCCATGTTGCCGGCCCGGAAGTGCCAACGCTGCTGGCGCGGCTCAACGCGCATGCTCCCGGACTGACGATTGAGGTGCGGATGGACAATTCCCGCACGCTGCTGGATGCCTTCGACCGCGGCGAGATCGACGCCGCGATCATCCGGCGCGAGGATGACAGGCGGGATGGCGAAGTACTCGGGCCAGAGCATTTCGGCTGGTTCGCAGCCCCGCAGTTCGAGCATCGTCAGGGCGAGCCGTTGCGTCTGGCGGCACTTTCGCCCGCCTGCGGCGTGCGCGACATCGCCGCCCGCGCGCTCGACTCCGCCGCCATCGCCTGGACGGAAGTCTTTCTTGGCGGCACCTCCTCGATGGTGACCGCGGCCGTTTCGGCCGGTCTCGCCATTTCTGCTTTTTCCTGCCGTCTGGCGCCGCCCGGCACTGTCGAGGTCAGCCAGCGTTTCGGCCTGCCGGCGCTGCCTTCCACCGAGATCATCATGTTCTCGACCCTGACCGACAGCAGATCCCGCGAGGCGCTGCGCACGCTCGCCGCCGCTTTCCGGGAGCATCGGCCGACATTGTGAGCAATGAGAATTGCCGAACTGCCGGGAAACCGGATTTGACTTGCCGGGCGATCGCTGCGGCGCTATAGAAAAGCGTCGAAAAAGGCACGACTTGGTGTGGTCTAGCCCAAGTCCTTTCGGAAACGAAAGCTCTGTCCATGCTCCGTGCATGAGTCCCACGACGAACAACGACGCTGTTCAGGCGTCAAATTGTTCGTCCGTGTGGTTCTCAAAAACGACGAGCCGCTCCGGTCGAACGACCCAAAAGAGCAGTTCATGTCAAATACCCCAGAGACTTACGATGTTGTCATTGCCGGTGCCGGTCCGGTCGGCCTGTTTCTCGCCTGCGAGCTGTGTCTCGCAAACCTCTCGGTGCTGGTGCTGGAGCAGGGGTCGGACCCTTACTCGCCGCTAAAGCAACTTCCCTTCGGCATGCGCGGTCTTTCCGCACCCACGATCGAAAGCTTTGACCGGCGCGGCCTGCTGGATGAGCTTACCGAACGGCAGCGCGCGAAAGAGCAATCGAGCACCGGCCAATCGGCCGCACACTGGATGCATCAGCAGCGCCGGCCGGGCGGCCACTTCGCCGGCATTCAGTTCTTCCACGACAATATCGACATTTCGAAATGGGCCTATCGCCTTGCGGATTCGACACCCGTCACCCTGGCTTCCAGCATGGAAGAAATCGAAGCCGTTCTGGAAAAACGAGCAACCGCAATGGGAGCCGAGATCAGGCGTGGCGCCGGTGTTGAGGGCTTCGAGCAGTCGGAGGAGGCCTTGACCATTCGCGCCGGCGGCGAGACATTTCATGGGCGGTGGCTCGTTGGCTGCGATGGCGGCCGCAGCACCGTGCGCAAGGCTGGCGGTTTCGATTTCGTTGGCACCGATCCCGAATTCACGGGCTATTCCGTCGAGGTCGACATGGCGGATGCGGAAAAACTCACTTCCGGCCGCCACTACACGCCGACCGGCATGTACACCTATCAAAAACCCGGAACCATCGCGATGGTCGATTTTGATGGCGGCCGGTTTCACCGAACCCAGCCGATCACGCGTGAGCATGTGCAGGCCGTGCTGCGGCATGTTTCCGGCACCGACGTCACAGTCTCAAGCCTTCACATCGCAACCACCTGGACGGACCGCGCCTATCAGGCCACGACCTATCGGAGAGGCCGTGTATTGCTGGCGGGCGATGCCGCGCATATCCACTCTCCGCTCGGTGGGCAGGGGCTCAATCTCGGGCTGGGCGATGCGATCAATCTCGGCTGGAAGCTTGCAGCGACGATCCGTGGCGATGCACCGGACGGATTGCTGGACAGCTATACGAGCGAACGGCACCCATTGGGCGCACAGATCCTTGACTGGTCGCGTGCCCAGGTTGCACTCATGCGCCCAAGCCGGAGTACTCGGGCGCTCGCAGCCATCATTCGCGATCTCATCGAGACCCGTGATGGCGCGACATACTTCGCCGAACGCGTATGGGGCGTTTCCATCCGCTATGAGCTTGGCGGCGAACATCCGCTTGTCGGCCGCAGCGTTCCTGATTTCAAACTGGCAGACGGGAGGAGGACCGGAGAACTTCTGAGGGAAGGAAGCGGTCTGCTTTTGAACTTTGCCTCGGACGCATCCCTTGAAGCGCTGGCGCATCGCTGGAATGGACGGATCGCCTATGTCGCAGGCGATGTCGAAGACCGGTTGGGATTGAGCGCTGTTCTGGTGCGACCCGACGGCATCGTCGCCTGGGCCACGGAGTCCATTCCTGACGAGGCGGAAATCGCGGAGGTAGCGGCCCGATGGTTCGGTGAAATTTGACGTTCAGCTGAAGCAGGAACTGGCATTGCGTAGCGATGCGAAATCGACAGGGATTTTGCATCGCTACATTTTCCGCGCCGGCAATTTGACCAATTCTTCCAGCGACTTGTCGATCTTGAGCTGAAACCGTCTACTGCCTCATCACTCGATCACTTCCCCTCGCATCAGAAACTTTGCGAGCGCGACTGTCGAAACGAAGCCGAGAATTGCAAGGATGAGAATAAAGGGGAGATAGAGGGCGTTTCCGGTTTTGATCGCCAGCACCAAGGCCTGCAATATTGCCAGATTGTAGATCGTGTCGACAGCCATGACGCGATCCTGCGCCCGTGGCCCCTTGATCAGGCGATATGTGACGAGCGCCATGGAAAGTAGAAGCATTCCCTGCGCAAAGGTGGTCGACCAGTAAATGATATCCGAACTCAACATCGCCGGCACCGCTCAATGCGGTCGCGCGGGAGAAAAAAGACAAATCTGCTCAGGGTAATTGCAAGGGATCATGGCTTTGCTCCTCGTGTTCTCTACACACGGGGCCGTCCCCTCTTGATCCGGATGGCGCAGGTCGTCCTGCACGGAAGTGTGCTATCATCAGCGGCACAGATCTTCAAGGTAGGCATTCCAGCACCATTGCCTTCAAGAACCCTGTCATGATATCGCTAGCCGCAACTGCTTGACGAAGCTTCGTTCGGGACGACCCGAATGCGACAGATTGCCGGGGACGACCCCAGATGAGGTCGCCTGCAATGTCAGATACAAAATCTCCATCATTTATCCGGGGCGCCTGGCCCAAACTCGTCGTGGCTTGGCTGGTCGTCGTGGTTTTTCAGTCCGCCGGGACGTCGTGGCTTTCGCCGGATATGACCCCGACAGTTGCAATATCCTGCTTTCTCGTTCTCTTCGCCACCATTCTGATGGCGGCTTTCGGGGTTGTGAAAGAAGCCGATGAACTGGCCCATCAGTTGGGCGAACCCTACGGAACGCTCATTCTCACCCTGTCGATCGTTGCAATCGAGGTGATCCTGATTGCCGCCGTGATGCTCGGGCCAAACGAGGCCCCGACGATCGGAAGAGATTCCATATTCGCCGTGATGATGATCATCCTCAACCTCGTGACGGGTATCTGCCTGCTTGCGGGCGCGATACGGTATGGCGAGCAGGAATATAATGCGCCGGGTGCCGTCTCCTTCATCGCAATGACGGTCGTATTGGCCGGTGTCGCGCTTCTGGTTCCGAATACGCTGCCGGCTGCCGATGGCACGTTCACCGCTCTCCAGGCCATTGTAGTTTCGGTCGTAACCGTGATTGTCTACGGCGGTTTCCTCGTGCTTCAGATGGGCCGTTACCGCAGCCATTTCATGCAGCCCGCGCCGGGACGGATGTCGATCCGGCTGGCGGAGCCAATTGCTCGCCCGGCCCCAGAGGCCGATATTGCGACGGGTGGCGGAGCCCGCAAAAAGAACATCGTTCACTCGGCGATGCTGATCGGGTTGATGTTACCGATCGTGCTGCTCGCGCACGACCTTGCCATCGTCATCGATTTTGGCGTCGCCCGGGCCGGTGCTCCCGTTGCGGTTGGCGGCGTGCTCATCGCGATCATCGTCTTCACGCCGGAATCGATCACGGCCGTGAAGGCTGCGCTGAAAAACGAGACGCAACGGGCAATCAACCTGTGCCTTGGGGCATTCGTCTCGACTGTCGGGCTGACCGTGCCGGCGGTTCTAACGGTCGGCCTCCTGTCCGGCAAAATGGTGATCTTCGGAATTTCGCCCACGGAAACCATCCTCTTTGCGCTGACCATCGCGCTGACGACCCTGACATATCTTGGCCGGCGGACATCTGCGGTGCAGGGGCTGCTGCATCTGATGCTGTTTGCAATCTTTGGGCTGCTCTTGTTTACGGCCTGAGAACGTCCGGCATCGCGGGACGACCCGCGCTCTGCAAACCCACACGGGGACGGCCCCACAATCGTGAGATTCATGATGTGGAAAACGCAGCAGACGCTTTATCGAGACATTTCGAATACGGCCATGCGAAGTGCACACGAGCGCACTGCAAGCTGGAAAACGCTGATCTCAGCGGCCGTGATCTTCATTCTTGTCGCCAACAACGCGGTCAGACTTTCCCGCGCCGATGCATTTGCCCGAAAGCCATTGCCACCCGCCGACGATTTGGCTAGAAAGCGCTCGCGCGGGACGACCCGCGCCTTGAAACGTTCCGGGGACGGCCCTGATTCTCAAACTTGGGATCAGGATGACCGACATAGCGAACACCCTCCTCATTTCTGATGCTCCACCACACACGCGGTCTTCCTGCGTCCGGCACAGCCGCGACCTGGAGCATCAGCATATTCCTGTCATTGCCGCAAGTTACTGAAGGACCCTCCATGGCCGGCCCTATCGAGCAATTCGAAGTCAAACCTCTCGTTGAAATTACCATCGGTGATATCGATCTCAGCTTCACCAATGCCTCGGCATACATGTTCCTCACCGTCACCCTGGCGAGTTCGTTCCTGCTGCTTGCCACGAGCAGGGCGCGCCTCGTGCCCGGCCGGTGGCAATCCAGTGCTGAAATGCTTTACCTGTTCGTCGCCAAGACCCTGCGTGACAATGCCGGCGAGCAGGGAATGCGGTTCTTCCCCTTCGTTTTCTCGCTTTTCATGTTCATTCTGTTTGCGAACATGATCGGCATGTTTCCTTACGCTTTCACGGTTACGAGCCAGATCATCGTCACATTTGGCTTGGCGATGATGGTGTTCGGCACCGTCACGCTGTATGGCATCTTCAAACACGGCATCCGTTTTCTCGGCCTGTTCAAACCGGCGGGAATACCGGCAATCCTCGCGCCCATCATCGTGCCGATTGAAATCATCTCCTATATTTCGCGACCGGTCAGCCACTCCGTCCGCCTGTTCGCCGTCATGCTTGCCGGTCACATCACCCTGAAGGTCTTTGCCGGTTTTGTCGTGTCGCTGGCGAGCGTCAATGCTCTCGGCATGATCGGCGCCATCGCGCCGCTTTTCATGACGGTCGCAATCACGGCGCTGGAGTTTCTGATGGCCGCAATTCAGGCGTATGTGTTCACGATGCTGACCTGCATGTACCTCAATGACGCCCTGCATCCGGGGCACTAGAGCATCGATCTGGAAAACGGCCATCTCCTTGTCGACAATTCCGGGTGGAAAATTTAGCATTGCGTGACAAACAGACGACAGACGTATCTTTCGGCCCTCGCCGCACGGAGCAAGCATGTCCCTTCCCCAAAAGATCGGTTTTATCGGAACCGGAGCGATCACCGATGCCATGGTAAGGGGCCTACTCGGCAAGCCCGCCGCCGTGCCGCATGTCATGGTGTCCCAGCGCAGCGCAGATATCTCCGCCAGGCTTGCCAGCGATTTCCCGCAGGTGATCGTGTCCGGCGATAATCAGGCTATCATCGACGGCTGCGACACCGTCATGCTAGCGATCCGTCCGCAGATCGCCGAAGAGGTCATCCGCGCCTTGCGATTCCGGGATGGGCAAAAGGTCATAAGCGTCGTTGCCGCGACAGACCGGCAGGCCCTTCTCGACTGGATCGACGCGGATGTGCGCCTCACGCAGGCGATCCCCCTGCCCTTCGTTGCCCGGCGCAAAGGCGTCACTGCCCTATATCCGCCCGATACGGATACGGCGGCGATCTTCAACGTGCTCGGCAATGCGGTGGAATGCGAAACAAAGGCGGAATACGACCTTCTCGCCGCCGCAAGCGCGTTGATGGCCACCTATTTCGGCATCATGCAGCACACGACGGAGTGGCTTGTTGAGAACGGCCTGCCGGAAGAGAAAGGTCGCGCCTATCTTGCACCTCTCTTCGCCGGCCTCTCCGAAGTGGCGCTGAATGCCGGCAGGGACGCCGACTTCATCGATCTCAGCCGCGAATTCGCCACCAAAGGCGGGCTCAACGAGCAGGTCTTGAACGATTTCAACGACAATGGCGGTTCGGACGCGCTGAAGCAGGCTTTGAGCCGCGTTCTGGACCGAATTACGCAATAGGCGCAATTCGACGCCTACAGCGCCTTTGCCCACTCGTGTTCCGGGTGGAGGCGCTCGAGACAATCCCGCAGCCACCGACGCTCCGCCGCGGGCAATTTCGGCACGGCGTATGCGAAGTCTTCCTCGTCCTTGGGCCGGCGGTGCTTTGCCTTGAACAGCAGCACGGCGGCGGGGTTGAGGTAAGGAATCCCGCCCGCGGTCCGCGAGACCATTTCGGTGCGGGGCCGGCTAATCTGCGGCTCCCTCTTATAGACCCAGCTTTCATCCGTTCCCGGCTCGATCATCATATCAACCCGCCAGCGGAGGGCGGCACGATCAAAACACCATATCTGGAAAATCTCCGTCGCCGGTTCCCGGTCGGCGGCCAACCGTTCGAGCACGCCGTCATTGACGGTATAAAATTCCACATCGTTCAATTCGCGCCGGAAAATGTCCAGATCCGCACGAAGAATCGTGAATTCCAGATCCTCGTGCTCGCGTGTCTTCTTCCCATGCCAGAGATCGAGCGCCCAGCCGCCAACCACGCACCAGGGTCGCGATACACTGCTCAATCGCCGGAAAAGCTCGGCAGGGCTCCAGGCCTCCCAGGCATCCTGGTCCGGGACGGGGGTTTGATTATTCATGCTGGCAGGTCTCTTTATGCGGTTGTCATGGTGGTGAGTTTAGTCTCGGTGGCCGCCGGGATGTTATAGGCATCGGGATGTGAGACAAGTTCGTTCGCACCGAAGAAAGAAACGGCTCGGGGCGGGGCGCGCCTCCTCGATCGACCGCGGCGACGTAGCGATATCAAGACGATTATTCTGCTGCAGCATTTCGCCCTTCGGCTTTTACAGGAAAACGAGGGGTCTGCAGACAATAAAAAGGGGCCTGTCGGCCCCTTTTCCAATTCAAGCTTTCCCAGGACGATTGATTGTCAGGAAGTGCCGCACGACCGGTCTTTCCAGCCCCGAGTGATAGGCGAGTACCTTGCCCTGGAGATCCGCATCGGCATTGGAGACCCGCTTGTGCTGGCGCAGGTGCTCCGCCCAGGATTCGACCATGAACCATTCGACGATCTTCTGCGGATCGGCGGAGTCTTCGGTCACACCCCACCCATAGGCGCCATCACGCCGACGCTCCTGGGAGAGTTCGTCAAGCGCATGCAGGAATGCGCTGCGGTGATGTTTTTCGACATTGTATTCGATCAATATCAGAACCGGGCCGCGGTCATGGGCCACCGGCTCGGCAATGAGCGGCTCCGGCCAATGGTTGGAAGGCACCATATCCGCATCACCGGTGGGCAACTTCAGGCGATGCATGACGAGACCGGCGACGAACAGACCGGCCGCGCCGATCAGCAAGGTTCCCGGCACGCCCGCCGCTTCGCCAACCGCACCCCAGCCGAGGCTGCCCGCCGTCATCGCGCCGTTAAAGACGGTGAGATAGACCGCAAGGCCACGGCCGCGGACCCAGTTGGGCAGGACGGCCTGCGCAGTGCCATTCAGCGTCGTTAGCGCCGTGATCCAAGCGCCGCCGAGGAAGAGCAGGATGATGAGGGCCAGCCATTGGGGCGGAGCGAACGACAGCCCGGCCATGACGAGCGCAGTGATGAGGGCAGCCCCTAGAAGCAGGGCGTCGGCATCAAAACGTGCGCGCAGTTTCGGCATGATCAGCGCGCCGCCGATGGCGCCGGCACCGACGGCACCCAGCAATATGCCATAAAAGCTCGCATCTCCACCCAGCAACTGGCGGGCAACCAGAGGCAAAAGCGCCCAGACGGCACTGGCAAAAGCGAAGAAGATCGCGGCCCGCAGCAGGACGACATGCAGCGGACGGCTGGCACGTGTATAACGAAGGCCTGCCCGGAACGCGCCGAAGAAACCTTCGGCCAGCGCATCATTGGCATTCTTCGCCCTTGGCCACCACAGGAGCGCCGCGATAACGATGAAGTAACTTGCGACATCGGCACCATATGTGACGGCCGCACCGAAGGCTGCGAGCAGGATGCCGCCGACCGCAGGACCGATGGAACGGGCGATATTGATACCCAGCGAATTCAGAGCGACCGCGCTTTTAATGTCCTCACGTTTCACCAGTTCCGGCACGATGGCCTGCCATGTCGGCCCCATCAGCGCCGCACCGATACCGCCGAGAAATGTAAGCCCGATCAAGGCGCTGACTGACAGCATTCCAGTGTGCGCAAGAACCATGAGACTGACGCTTACCGAGGCCAGCAGCAGCTGGATGGCGATCAGGAACTTGCGGCGATCGAGAATATCGGTCAGCACACCGGCTGGGATGGCCAGCAGAAAGATCGGCAGGGTTCCGGCCGCCTGAACCATGGCGACCGCCGCCGGCGAGGCCGAGAGATCGGTCATCAGCCAGGAACTGGCGACATCGCGCATGAAACTGCCGGTATTTCCCAAAACCGTCGCCGCCCAAAGAACGGCGAAGACCGGCTGTGCTAGAGGAGCAAAGCTGCTCGTTGAAGATTTTGCGGCACTCATTTGCCCGTCCCTTTCGTGAGATCGATTGCGGCGACGACAATGAAGGCGCCGGCCAGGCCGAGATGTTCGAAGAAGGCATTGGTGGCCATCATGCGCTCCATGCCGGGCGCCATTTCCCAGAAACGAAGAGCGATGAAAGTGGCCAGAAGCGTGAAGCCTGCCAATGCCAGAGCACCGGCCCAGCGCAGGAACCCTGACACCACCATTGCGGAAGCGGTGAGCTCAAAGACGATGACGACGATAGCAAACGCGGCGGCCGGATGAAGGCCGAAGTGGTTCATCTCGGCGATCGCGCCGGGGAAGTCTAAGATCTTGGTGAGCGGGCCCTGAATATAGGCCGAACAAAGCGCCAGAAGCGCCAGCGTTTTTGTGGCAGGCGCGGCGACGATATCCGCAAGAAACCCGCGAAGGCGAAGCGTTGAAGATGGATCGGTCATTTTTTGCTCCCGTGATTCTGGCCGGTCGTTTCGAGCGGCGCTGCGTTCATCTGATGGAGCGATATTGGTCGAAACTATTATCGCCAACAATTGCATCAATAGTTTCGATATAATTGCGATATACGCAATATTAGACCGTCGGGGGCCGTCTGTCCGTTACACCGCAGAAAACGGGCAGCGAAAAGCCGCTGCCCGCCGGATTTTGTATTCGTGGCCTAAACTCAAACCGCCCAGCAGGAGCAACCCAGTGCTCCGAAGAAACCCTTCAAGTCGGCGATCGGCAGTTTGGATGTCCAGGCGCCGGCATGATCGTGGCCATGGACACCGCAATCACTGGCACAGCCGCACGTCGAAATCGCCGTCCGGCGCAGCGAGCGAGCGCCGGCCCCTTGCGGCTCGCCCCAGGCGGCGTAACCACCGAAAGCGCGCACGGGAGACCAGTCGGGCATGGCCGGCGGAACGTCGTTTTCATCCAGCGACTTGAAGTCCCCGGCGCCATAGACGATTCTGCCGCCAACCATTGTCAGATCGGATGTGAGGAAGGAAATTTCATCCTCGGCGCAGGAGAAATAATCCTTGTCCGGCACAACGAGATCGGCGAACTGGCCCTTCTCAATGCGGCCCTTTTTTCCTTCCTCGTTCGAGAACCACGTGACCTTCTCCGTCCACATGCGCAGCGCCGTCTCGCGGTCGAGGCAATTGGCGCGCGGATAGAGCTGCATGCCGCCCACTGTCTTGCCCGTCACCATCCAGAACAGCGAAACCCACGGATTATAGGAGGCGACGCGCGTCGCATCCGTGCCGGCCGAAACATTGACGCCCTTCTCAAGCATGCGTTTGATCGGTGGGGTCGCTTCGGCAACGCCATGACCATAACGCTCAACAAAATATTCGCCCTGATAGGCCATGCGGTGCTGGGTCGCGATGCCGCCGCCGAGAGCCGCGATGCGGTCGATCGACCGTTCAGAGATCGTCTCGGCATGATCGAAGAACCAGTTCAGCCCTTCGAGCGGAATGTCCCGGTTGACCTTTTCGAAGACATCGAGAGCACGGGAGATCGTCTCGTCGTAGGTGGCGTGCAGACGCCAGGGCCAGCGGTTTTCCGCCAGAACCCGGACAACCTCTTCGAGTTCGCCCTCCATTTCCGGTGGCATGTCCGGTCGCGGCTGACGGAAGTCCTCGAAATCGGCAGCGGAAAAGACCAGCATTTCGCCTGCGCCATTGTGGCGGAAATAGTCGTTGCCCTGTTTGTATTTCACCGACGAGGTCCAGTTGAGGAAGTCCTCCTTTTCCTGCTTGGGCTTCTGCGTGAAGAGGTTGTAGGCGAGACGCACGGTCATCTGGCCTTCGTCGGAAAGCTTCTGGATCACCTCGTAATCGTCAGGGTAGTTCTGGAAGCCGCCGCCCGCATCGATGACGCCGGTGACGCCCAGCCGGTTCAGCTCACGCATGAAATGGCGGGTGGAATTGACCTGATAGTCGAAGGGCAGCTTCGGCCCCTTGGCGAGCGTCGAATAGAGGATGCCAGCATTCGGCTTGGCCAGCAGCATTCCCGTGGGATTGCCGTTCACATCGCGAGTGATCTCACCGCCGGGTGGGTTCGGCGTATCCCTTGTGTAGCCGACGGCCCGAAGGGCTGCGCCATTCAGCAGCGCGCGGTCGTAAAGATGCAGCAGGAAGACCGGCGTGTCGGGCGCCACCGCATTGATTTCCTCGATGGTCGGCAGTCTTTTTTCGACAAATTGATGCTCGGTAAAACCACCGACGACGCGCACCCATTGCGGGGCGGGTGTGATCGCCACCTGACGCTTCAGCATGTCCATGGCATCTGCGAGCGAACGCACGCCATCCCAGCGCAGTTCCATGTTGAAGTTCAAGCCGCCGCGAACGACGTGGGTATGGTTGTCGATCAGGCCCGGCAATACGCGCTTACCCTTCAGGTCGATGATCTTTGTCTCCGGTCCGGCGAGCGCCATGACATCGGTGTCCGTTCCCACCTCCATGAACAGGCCATCCTTGATGGCGACTGCGGTTGCATTCGGGTTGGCGCGATCGAGTGTCGTCAGGCGGCCATTATGAAGGATGGTATCGGGATACATGGAACGGGCTCCTGTCTGAATGGGGTCAGCCGCACTAGCGGGTGAAAACAGATGGGGGAAGGCGAGGCTCGATGCCGCGCCGAGAAAGGTGCGTCGCGTCGGCATCAGCTTCTCTCCCTGTCTGCAGGCCGTTCAGCCTTGGCGAGATCTGTGCGCTCTTCGCTACCCTTCGGCAAATGGCCGAACATATGCGGCTTGATCTGGTTGATCCACGAAACGACGGCCGGCTCCTTGCCGATGATCGTCCTTGCAAAGGGAATAATCTGTTCTCCAACCAATATGCCGAGCAGGCCGACCAGAGCAATGACGGGCGGTGCGGGCGAACGCACATTGAGCAGGCTGTAAACAATGCCGACCAGCAGACCGGCACCAAGGGACAGAAGATAGACTTTCATGGAAACCTCCTCGATCAATGAAGGCCGCACCGGACTGGATGTCATCCAGCCGGCACGGCACGGTTGAAAGCTTATTTGTTGGCCGGGTTCGGGCCGATGCGCTTGCCATGCTTGACGCGTTCCTCACCGCCATGGACATGGGTGACGGCGTAGTCGATGCCCATGCCGTAGGCGCCTGAATGTTCCTTCACGAGCGAGGTGACGGCATCGTAGGTTTCCTTGCGCGCCCAGTCGCGCTGCCATTCAAGCAGAACCTGCTGCCAGGTGACGGGAATGATGCCGGCCTGCACCATGCGGTCC
>Ga0209070_100674_pt1 | contig 13456 bp, 10 predicted proteins | sample SynthPrep_5_END__FD_187205 | JGI IMG/M metagenome (GOLD analysis project Ga0209070, IMG submission 187205) | Synthetic microbial communities from Ohio, USA - SynthPrep_5_END_DS10_MetaG (SPAdes) (version 2) | ecosystem: Engineered > Bioreactor > Aerobic > Activated sludge | place: USA: Ohio... | reverse complement strand
CTCATGCCCTGACCCATGAACTGCGGCGTCATGTGGGCAGCGTCGCCGGCAATCAATACCCGACACTTGCGCCAATCCTTCGCCACCAGGGCGTTGAAGGTGTAGACCAGCTTGCGTTTGACCTCGAACTTGTCCGGGTCGACGTAACGGCTGATCAGGTTGCGCACCACGGTCGGATCTTCCATCTGTTCGCGAGTCTGGCCGGGCATCAGCATGAATTCGAAGCGATGGAAACGACCGGGCTGAGGACAGCAGACCGTCGGGCAATCCGGGTCGCAGATGAAACTGAAATAGGGCAGATGACGCAAGGCATCCTCGCCTTCCTTCATCTCCAGGTCGACCACCAGCCAGGGTTCGGGAAAGTTCTTGCCGCTCATGCCAATGCCCAAGGCCTCACGGACCGTACTGCGGCCTCCGTCAGCCCCCACCAGATAGCGCCCGCGAATGGTTTGCGGGTCCGGATCGACTTCGCAGGCCTGGCGGGCATCCGTCGCATCACTGAAACGGAAGGTGCTGGTGGCCTGATGGGTCACGGTCACCCCATGTTCATCCTGCGTGAACTGCGTTAGCTCGCGGCCACGGGCAACCCGCACATTGGGATAACGCTCGAGCAGATCGCTCAGCGTGGTTTCCAGCCAGGGCTGGTAAAGGAAGTTGATGATCGGCCAGCCATAGGGGCGATCGAGGCGCCAGTACTGGCCGAGGACCTTGCCATTGGCCAGCACCCACTGAGCGGGTGTATCGACTTGCATGTTGGCTGAAAGCTCGGCGGCAACGCCGGCCGCCTGCATGACGCGCATGCATTCGTCGTCCGTATAGACCGCCCGGGCGTTGCCATAAAACATGGGCTCGCGTTCCAGCACAAGCACCGACAGACCACGCTTGCCGAGCAGATGCGCGAGCGTGGCGCCCGTCGGGCCAAGCCCGGAAATAATCACATCGACGCTCGTTACCGACTCGTTTTTGTTATTCATGACGATATCTCTCTTACAGCGGTGAATATTCGGGCTTGAGCAACGAGCGCGTGCCGCGGGCGAAGTTGGCCAGGTTGGTGGTCAACGTGTGCCAGGCACCGCTTTTCTGCGGGCGATGCCCCCACAGGCTGATGCCTTGATAGGAGGTTGTGCGCCAATGCGCCTCATCGACCACCCTGGCGTTGCAACCCAGTTCCAGCTCGAAACCGCTGGGGCTCATCACGTAGAACGATTGCTCACGGTCGTTGGGGTGCTCACCGATTTCGTGGGCCATTTCGAAACCGAGCGTGCGGCAGCGCAAATAGGCGTTGGTCAGTTCGCTGACCGAGGTGGTCAGCATGTTCATGTGTTGCACACGGGTACGAATCGGATCCATCGGCAGGCCACGCAAACGGGCGATGGCAATCGAGTGGTGACGTTCGTTGACCCGGAAGAAATCAATGTCCAGGGTCACTCCGGCAATCCGCTCGACGATGTGGTCGCTGGCTCTTGCATCAAATATTTCCTGCCAGAAACGCTGCATCTGCTGTGGCTTGCGCGAGGTGATCGCCAGGTGGCCCATCCCGGCAGAACCGGTGATGAAACCTGCACTGAGCATGTTCAGTGGCTTGTCGGTCAGCAGCGGCTCCCAGAACAGCTCGACGGCCATGCGTTTGGGGCCGAGCACCCGCCAGAACCTTTTCACGCCGCGTTGTGCGGCTTCTTCCGGTTGGCTGGGTTGCGCTTGGATACCGAGGCGTTGCAGGCGCTTGAGGACTTCGTCGAGCGTGGCCTGGTCGCGTAACTGCCAGCCGACGGCAAGAAAATCTTCCTGCGGACCGCGCTGGATAATGATCCGCCGCTGGTGCTGATCCATACGAAAAGCCAGGGTTTGTTCGTCCGAGTTGGCCAGGTGCAGGCCGATGCCGTGCTGGAGCAGCTCACGCCAACGCGCCAGGTGGCGAGACTCGATCAACGCATAGCCCATACTGCTGGCGCCGAAGATGTCCGGCGTTGTTCGACTGATCGTTGCTTGATTGTTCATGACGACAACTCAGCGCGTTGTGCGACTGGCGAGGAACGCCAGGGTCACGGAATTGAACTCGTCCGCGCGTTCCCACTGCACCCAATGACCGGTCCGGCTGAACAGGTAGAGGTTGCAATCCGGCATGCGACTGCGCAGCGCTTCGCCACCGCTGGGACGATTGACCTTGTCGTCCGCGCCCCAGAGCACCAGGGTCGGAACCTGGCAATGCTTGAGGCGCGAATCGCGGGTGAAATCCCAGCGCGAGAAGCTGGGAATACCGGTTGGCCGGCGCAGGGGAGGGGCCGCAATGACCTGCGGGTCGATACTCGCCTCGAAACGTTCGCGGATCATCTCGTCACTGACCTGGCTGCCGTCATACACCAGGTAGTCGCGGATAAAACGCGTGATCTTGGCCAGCGTCGGGCCTTCACCGTTGTAGTAGTCGAGCAACAGCTTGAGACCCGGTGTCGGCAGGCTGCGAGTGGTATTGACGCCACCGGGGCCCATCAGCACCAGAGCCGACACCCGGCCGGGTGCATCCAGCGCCATGCGCAAGGCACAGGCACCCCCCAAAGAATTGCCCACCACGTGAGCGCTGCTGATGTTCAGGGTGTCGAGCAGGCCGAGCATCGCCCCCGCGAGATCGCCGAAGGGGTCCTTGCGATCCACACCTTTGGTGGATCGGCCGTAACCGGGCATGTCGACCACAATGACCCGGAACTGCCGGGCAAGCGATTCGATATTGCGCGAGTAGTTGGAAAGCCCCGAGGCTCCCGCTCCGCCACCGTGAAGCATCAGCAGGGGATGGCCGACGCCCGTTTCGCTGATGAAAATCTGCCGACGACCCACTTGCACCGTTCGTGAGGTCAGGGCAGGAAGAGGTTCTTTATTGTTCATTGTCAGTTCCTGGCGTAAGGCACTTCGACCCAGGCGGTGGGTACGTGCTTTCGGCAGACTCTAACACTCAAGATTAGAATTGAACAACAGTGTTCAATTGTCTTTTTTATGGACAATAAAAAAGCCAGACTCCCAAGGGATCTGGCTCAAGAAAAATCAGCGTAGGACTTCAGGCTGCGAGAAGGGGCAGATCCTGAGTAGCGATGCTGCGCGCGTCATCGGCTGGCACGCCGAGCGCCCTGAGAACGAATTCGGCCATATCGGAACCCGCGTCGCGCCAGGTCTTGTGACCTTGAAGTACCAGCATCGTGGCCCCCAGCACGCCGCCACCGATCATCGCCATCACCGAAGGCAGTTGCTCCTGTCGAAAGCTGTATTGCTCACTGCTCAGGCCGCTGAGCACATCGTGCATGGGCGGACCGCTCCACATCTGTTGCAGCGTCTCATTGCTGGCCCCGTAGCGCACGATAAACGCCCCCCAGTGCGGCTCTTCATGGGCGCGGCGGATATACAGGCGGATACCGGTGGCCAGGCGGACGGCAGGGGACGCATGGGGATCTGTACTGCGCGCGGCCCTGTCATTCATTTCGGCACTGAGCTGGCTGGCGACATCTTCGAACAGCGTCTCCACCGAGTTGAGGTTGTTGTAGATCGTACCGCGCGCTACCCCGGCGATCTGTGCCAGTTCGCTGACATTGACCTCTTCGACACGTTTTTCGACAAACAGCCGGATCGCAGCCTCATGGATGCGCTTCTGCACGGGACTGAGTTTCAAAGCAATGAGCTCCAACGGAGAGATTCCGGACATTGAACAAGCGCGTTCAAAATAAAGCAAATCAGCGTTTGCCGATTATTGACATAATTGAACACAAATGTTCAATATTGATCTCGAAAGTTGTACGCCATCGAGCACAGTTCTTTACCCAGTGGCCGCAGGCGCTCGGTCGAAGCCCAAACAAGAGAGTCAGCATGTCAATCAAGCAAGGCCGTATCGATGTCCACCATCACATCATTCCACCCGCATTCGTCGATGCGATGAATGCCAGAGGGCTGCACGCTGTCGCGGGTGCGCCGCTGCCAGACTGGACCCCGGAAAAATCCATTGAGGTGATGGATGCGAACGGCATCGAACGGGCGATCACCTCGCTGTCTGCGCCCGGCGTCCACTTCGGTGACGGAGTCCGACAGGCCAGCGAGCTGGCGCGCCGTTGCAACGAATTCGCCGCTCAGATGCGTATGCGCTACCCGAGCCGCTTCGGCAACTTCGCGGTGCTGCCGATGCCGTTCACCGAGGCCGCCTGCCGTGAAGCCATTCACGCGCTGGACGTACTCAAGGCCGAGGGCATTGTTTTGCTGGGCAGCACCGACGGGGTATTCCTGGGCGATCCACGCTTCGACGAACTGATGGCCGAACTCGACCGCCGAAAAACCGTGGTATTCATCCATCCCAACATGCACCAGACCAGCGAAAGCATCGGTCTGCAGACCCCGGGATTTCTCATTGAGTTTCTCTGCGACACCACGCGCGCGGCGGTCAATCTGATCCTTGGCGGGACCATGGAGCGCTATCCCGGCATTCGCTGGATCCTGTCCCACTCCGGCGGCTTCCTGCCGTTTGTGGCCTGGCGTGTCTCGCTGGCCAACATGTTGCCGGAATTTCAGCAACATGCGCCGCAAGGGGTCATGACCTACATCCGTCGCTTTTACTTCGACACGGCGTTGTCACCATCACCTTATTCCATGTCGGCGCTCAAGGAACTGGTGGAACCGTCACACATTCTTTTCGGCAGTGACTATCCCTTCGCCCCGGCTCCCGCCACGGCGCTGCAGTGCCGGACGCTGGAAAGCCTGGAGATGTGGTCGCCGGCAATCATGCACGGCATCAACCGGGCCCATGCACTCAGTCTTTTTCCGCAGTACAGCCAGCCAAATGAAGTGGTCACGCCGGCGCCGGTCTATGAGGGCGAATCCTTCTCTCAACGCTTGCGACGCAGCATGACCCGACCGGTCGGTGCGCTGGCAGAGCGGATGCGCAAACGCTGAATCAACCCGTCGCCAAGGATGGGCGGCGACGTTTCACATCATTGAATCCAGAGATCCACCCGCGTGCCTCGGGTGTTCGCGCCCGCCAAAAAAATAACAAGAGTCAAATCATGACAATAAGAAATCAGCTTTGCGTGCTGGGGCTTTGCCTCACCTCCACTCAACTCTTGGCCAACGGCCTGCAAATCAACGAACAAAGCATAAGCTCCGCAGGCAAGGCTTATTCCGGTCGGGCTTCTGATGTTCAAGACGCCTCCATCGTTTACGGCAACCCCGCCGGCATGTCCCGCCTGGCGGGTGAACACGTCAGTGGCGGTCTCAGTTTCATCGATGTCAGTTCGCGCATCAGCAACGTCAATACCACGGTGTCGGGCACTTCACACGGCGATATGGTGCCTGATCCGATCGTCGTGCCATCGGGCTTCTACACGCTGCAACTCAACGATGACTGGCACGTGGGCTTCGGGGTTTACGCCCCTTTTGGCGGGAGTACGGACTACGAAAGCAACTTCCAGGGACGCTACCGCAGTTCGCAGACTCAGGTGAAGGTCGTCACCTTGCAGCCGACGGTCAGTTACCGGGTCAATGATCGACTGTCTGTGGGTTTTGGACCCACGATCAACCGTATCGACGGGCTGCTCGAAAGCAAGATCGCCAACAGCGCGGTGGGCGGGCAGGGCGACGGGACTGTCAAAGTCACCGGCGACGACACGGCCATGGGCTTCAGTCTGGGCATCCTGTTCGACCCGCTCGACGACCTGACCCTGGGGCTCACCTATCACTCCAGAGTCGACTACAAACTGAGCGGAAACACCAAGGTCTCCGGTGCCAATGGATTGCTGGCACCGATCCCGGGGCTGGGGCTGCCGGGGCTCAACGGCAAATATGACGCGAGCCTGGATTTCACCTCACCGGAAACGGTCGATGCCTCGGCGACCTGGCGCATCAATGATCGCCTGGATATCTCCGCTGGGGCGTTGTGGAGTCGCTGGAGCCGCGTGCAGGAGTTGAGGGTGCTGAATTCCGGCGTGCCACAGGCCTATGGCCCTTTCGATACGATCCTCGAAACCCTGAAGTGGCGTGACACCTGGTCGTTCTCCACCGGCATGTCCTATCGCCTGAACAAGCAATGGAAGGTTCGCGCGGGCATCGCCTATGAGCCGACGCCGATGCCCAATCAGTACACGTCCACCCGCGCACCAACGGGAGACCGGAAGATTTTCACGGTGGGCCTGAACTGGCAGATGACCGATCAGACCTCTCTGGATCTGGGATACGGCTACATCCATGAAGACCCGGTGAAGGTTTCACAGGACACGACGCAGGGTGGCCTGCGCCCGGGTTATAGCGCCACTTACCAGAACACGGTCAATGGCGTTGGGCTGCAGTTGAATCACAGCTTCTGATCAGTCTTGCTCGACGACAAGAGGTGATCGGCGTCGATGATGGCCTGAGCGAAGGCTTTCGGGTCTTCCTGCGGCAGGTTGTGACCGATGCCGCCATTGATCAGGCGGAACTGGTATTTGCCTGTGAAGCGCTTGGCGTAGTCCTCGGGCGCCGGGTGTGGCGCGCCGTTGGCATCGCCTTCCAGGGTGATGGTCGGCACGCTGATCGACGGTGCGATGGCGAGTTTCTGCTCCAGCGCTTCGTACTGGCTTTCACCTTGCACCAGGCCCAGACGCCAGCGGTAGTTGAACACGGTGATCGCGACGTGATCCGGGTTCTGCAACGCCTTGGCGCTGCGGTCGAAGGTGGCGTCGTCGAAGGCCCATTTCGGTGACGCCAGTTGCCAGATCATCTTGGCGAAATCATGGGTGTTCTTGGTGTAGCCCGCCTCACCACGGTCGGTGGCGAAGTAGAACTGATACCACCACTGCAACTCGGCCTTGGGCGGCAGCGGATTCTTGCCGGCGGCCTGATTGCCGATCAGGTAACCGCTGACCGAGACCAGCGCCTTGACCCGCTCCGGCCACAGCGCCGACACGATGTCCGCCGAACGCGCGCCCCAGTCGTAGCCGCCGAGCACGGCTTGCTTGATCTTCAGCGCATCCATGAAATCGATCACGTCACTGGCCAGCGCCGCCGGCTGACCGTTGCGCACGGTCTTGTCGGACAGGAAATGCGTGTCGCCATAACCCCGAGCGTACGGCATCAGCACCCGATAACCCTTGGCCGCCAAAAGCGGCGCGACGTCGTCGTAGCTGTGAATGTCGTAGGGCCAGCCGTGCAGCAGAATCACCACCGGCCCATTGGCCGGGCCGGTTTCGGCGTAGGCCACGTCCAGCAGGCCGGCCTTCACGTGTTTCAGCGGGCCGAAGGGCAGGTCGGCTTTGACGCTGGCGGCTTCGGTCTTGACCGGCTCCGGTGCTGCTGTTTGCGCTTGAGCGAAGGCGCCAAACTGCAGCAGCGCGGTGGCAAGAATCGACAGGCCCAGCAGGCGGCGGTTTTTGCCGGTAGCGATTGTGTGCAGCGCATACTTCATGGGAAGACTCCTTTGCAATCGACGGGTGGGGTTCGGTATGAACCTTCTGAATTGGTGTTCAGTAAAACCTGTCGATGTATCCGCGCTATTTCCAGTTTGGACGCAAGGTGCGAGCGGATGTATCCGGTAGGAGTTCATACACACAGTGATACAAATCTGTAAAAAAGCCCCGGCTACCCAGAGCTTTTTTGTTGAAGACCAGGTACGAGATAAATCTGGTTGCAGCCAGTGGTTATTTCTGAGTCTGCAGTTTAAGTCTCAAGGGCCTGTCGGTAGTGACCAGCTGATTCAACTCGTTGATTGTTACGTTGCGCACGGGGGAGTCGTTAACTGCGGTTACAACGCCTTCGGCATTGAGTTCTGCACGAACTTTTATTCGAATTTCACTATCGGCTTCGGTGGTGGCGAGACACGGTGCCTGTACGACGAATTTTGGTGTTTTCTTTCCCTTATAGAGCCATAGACCTTCGGCCGATGCCTTCAGCGCCCAAGTATTTTTTAAGTCAACCTCTTCGTCGTTGCACGAAACTTTGGTGATGTCCATGATTTGTCCCAGAATTTCGTGTACAGCGCCATCTTCCAGCGATGTGTACTTGACGTAGTCATCAAATATGTAAAGTGCGCGAGGAATATTGAGTTTTGACCTCGACAGGGTTTCGTCAGGTCGGGGGGCATTCTTGGTTGTGCTGTTTAGCAACAAGTCACCACTGACCATTAATCGGTTTTTTATTTCGACGGGTGACATATTGTCGATTGACTTCAACAATGCAGCGGCAAAAGTAACGACGGCAGCAGCCTGTGAGGTTCCACTGACTTTTGTAATAGTTTTACTATCGTCCAGCCACGAAGAAAGATCACAGCCAGGGGCCGCCAGGTCAACACTGCGAGCGCTACGATTACTGAATGCAGCCAATTCTCCATTGGGCTTGTGTGCTGCAACGGTTATTACATTGGCCTGCGTTGTTCCACCCAATGAGGCAGGATAGTACGGTACGTCGGTAAGGTCTTTCCTGCCGTCATTGCCAGCCGATACTACAAACAGATTGTTGGAGTCAGTCACTCGTAAAAAACGCTTGTTCCATTTGGTGCCGATGGGTTCTTCATACTCCAGGCTGAGATTAATGATGCTGTTATCCAGAAGATCGAGTTCGTCACTCAATTCACCCGTCGAGGTCGGTATGAGCGTGTCTCCACCCTTACCAATATTCATGATCGACAGCCGAAGCCACGGCTCTCGTTCATTTCGGTCGAAAATGGATAAATGCGTTTGGAAATCGGTGCCTCCCAGAACCAGTCCGGTGATGTGAGTTCCATGTCCGCTGACAAGGGATGCGATAGAAATTCCGTTCATGTAGTTGATGGGGTAGATCGTTTCATCACTTGCCGTCAGGGGGCCGATGATGCCGGGGCCGCCGGTGTGAACATTCTGGAAAAATCGTGAGGGAAAATTCGAAGAAAAAACAATGTCACCGTTGATAATGTTGGCGCCAAAAAAACCGTTGTCAGCGATGGTAACTTTGCTGTCGGTGTGTGGAATATTGAATAGCTTCGCAGTCTCCAGCGCGTCCTTATATGCGTTTGTCAACCACGTACCGTTGAATGGCTGAACTGGAGCAAAAGGGTCTTTACATTCTGGGGGGGCGTCATAGGTCGTCGAAGATACAGATTGGATTTTTCCCGCGGCAATCGCGAGCCTGGGTCGCTGTTTGACAGTCGTCGAGGGAGGGATGGATGTTGGTGCGTCCACTGAAAACAGGACCGTTGACAGACCGCGCTGATTATTGAGCGTTGACTTGATTTCGTTGAACCCGAGGGATGTCTTGACGGCCGTTGCTACCGTGACGTGACCGGGAGCCAATATCTGACCTACTTTGAGTTTGTTCAAATCCTTGATGCCTGAAGCCTCAAAGTATTGCTCTACAGCTTTATCCTCACCAGGAGCACCTGTTAAGTGTTGATAGATGTCGAACGCGGTATCTCCGCTTTTCACTTTGTACAGGGGATCTGAGCCTACATATGGACATGCGGGCCATTTCACCTCGTATGCCACCCGTCCGATGACGGCGTCAGCGTTATCCGACAATCCGAGACTGGCATTCACTTCGCGTAAATGATCCCAATAGGCGGGCAGGTAAGATCCGCAAAGTACCGTAATGATTCGGGTGGGCGTGAGGAGTTCGAGATCGGGATATTTATCTCTGGATAAAGTCCTGTAGTCGAACACATTCATGACCGTTCTCAGGTACTCGTCCGAGAGCGGACCCGTGGCTCGAAGCACATAGGATTGCTGTTTGACATCTACCGGCGTTGGCGCTGCAAGCGTGAAGTCACTCCCGGTCACCAACGCGAGCGGGACGGTGATCTTTATTAACAATCGAGTCAGCTTCGGCATGGTGAATGTCCCGGTTTAACATTGATGCCGCAGATAAGAGTCTGCTTGTTGGCGCTTAGCCAGGTTTTGACAAACTGTCTGAAAGCGTCAGTTGCAAGCGGGGCTACACGTGAAACTGCTACATAACCAGAACTCTTCGCCGGCATGACAAGAACGCTTGAGTTCACTGCACGTATTTTTCTGGGGAGAGTCTGTTGGGCGGTGGTAGCGCCCGAGAAAAGTGGGCCGCCAGAGTCCCCCCGACAAAGCGCAGGCGCACTGTCCAAGGGGGATTGGATACTCGCGAACTGATTTGAGATTTCTTGGTTTTCAACGCCAGCTGCATGGATCGTCGCGTTGCCAATACGCAATATTCCATCCAGTTTCAATTTCGAATTCGGATTGACCAGAATTGCCCTGTCAGAGCATCCAAAGCCACTCATCAGAACGGGATCGCCCGACGCCAGCGTGTTCGCGCTGTCGATATTTTCATACCGTAGATCCGTGAAAGCAGCGGGCAGTACGTTGGGAACATTGAATTTGCACAGTGCGTAATCTTGACTGACTCTGGGCTCTTTGAAGTTCCAGTCTCCGTCTGCGATTGCTTTAGTATATTCGTCTGCCATCAGGCACGTGACCGGTAACTTCTGGCCGCCAACCTGTAGATAGATAGAAGAGCGAATCGGTAGATCCAGGCCCCGATCAAGACAATGCGCCGCAGTGAGAAAAACACCCGGTCCAACCAGTACGCCTGTGCAGGTTTCAGGAGGGTCCTGGTTGGGTGCCGAAAGCTGTGCGTTCAAGATAGTCGGCCAATTCTGTGGTGTTGCCCGAACCCCGTTTACAAGCTGAATATCTCCAGTGGCGATACGTTCGGCAAAAGCTTTGAAAATCAACTCTTCTGGAGCGGCATTTGACGCAGGGACGCTAGCGCCAACAACTGGGAATGCTGCACTCCATGTAAAAAGAAGCACAAAACTCGCACTTGAGATCGACGTAACTCTTTTCATTGACGTCTCCAGCAGCTTTTGACTATCAAGCAAAGCCCGTACTGGCGTGTTGCAGTTCGACGCAAGTTTTCACGGAAGATCCATACGTGGGTCCGCTCGCCTATGGTGCGGGGTCGTTACCCTTTTTTGCGTCCTTGATCGTCTTGATTGCTTGTTGAACCGCTTGGAGGTCATCGGAAAAAGTCGCAACGTCATCTGCTGTTGCTGTGCCTGACATCGTCGCACCGCAGATGGACCCTAATTCGATCTTGCCTTTTACCGGGAGAGGCTGCAGGCGAATGGCGTCCTGGGACGACACGGTGACATGGAACACAGAGCGGGTCTGGTCAGAACCTCTCCCGATCACAAGGGTGGCGCTTCGGCATGCTGGAACCGGCCAATAGGAAACTTTCCGATTCATGGAGTTTTCGAGGAAGGTGCTCAAAGATACCGTTCCTGGTGGTGGCGAGGATTCGTCGTACTTGAAGGTGTAAGTCCAGTCGCCATTGATCGTTCCCGAGCGTTTCGGAATTTCTACAATGAAGGGCTGGAGGGGCAAGGGTGAGGATTGTTGTCCATTCACGCCCAATGCTCCAATTTGGATTGCTGTGGCCACTATGGAAGCCAATTGTCCCAGTCTTTTGGGAACCAGATTCTCAGCAGTGCTACTCACTGAGGAGACCATATCGGTGTTCTGGTATTTCGTAATTCCAATAGAGGTGGATTTCCAGAAGCCAGAAAAGCCTTTTACAGCCAATACACGAGCATCGTCCGGCAGTTGCACTACTTTCGCTTCCCACTGCTTGCCGTCGATGACGGCTGTTGCGAGGCCATTCGAGAGTGTGGGGATGTTGGCTGTTGAGGGGGGCGTGCTGGTTTCGCTATTGGCAGACGTTTTATTTCCAGTCAATGCCGTGCCCGTGGAACCTGTTTTTTTGCTACTGGCCTTGGATTGATTGCTTTCGGTCTGATTCGTAGCGGAAGAAGAGGGAGTCGTTTCCTTTTTAACGTCAGACTGTACTGGTGTTACGAGAATATAGGCTTTTGGGAAAGAAAATAACTCGTATTTATCGTTAGCCTGTTGCTCAATTGCATTGAAGTTTCCTTGTTCTGCAGGTTGCGTGTATTGGAGTTCAACAGTCTCGCAACCAGCGAGTGATAGCAGAGTAATGAGAGGGTAAATAGTTTTCACGCCAACCTCCTGAATAATCTCTTTGAGCTATTCCAATCGGCGCAGAATTCTATTGTAGGTTAATAACTGTGCGTCTTGGTTCTTTGGGATGGGTCTGGAGGAGTAGGGCAACAGTTCTCTCGATATACAATTCTGTTCTTTTTGTACAAGAATTTGAATTGTGGATCCAGACTCATGATCGTACTTTAGACGTCACTTTCGATGTGTCCAGTAGCCACCATTTTTAATTGGAAATAACGTATATAGAAAACAGCAATATCCAGGTAAGTTAAGATATGAAAATTGAGCGGCCGGGGCAACTTGCCGATTATCCATTGGCGGCACTTGATCCCCAGGCTTGCAGGACCATGACTCACTGCTCATCACAACGGTATTGGCACCCGACTTTGCACAAATCTTCTAAACCAATTTTGCAAAACGCGTTAATTTGGATGTCTTGCCCCTCAACGAAGAACCATTTCTCTGGAGCCTTGCGTGGACAAACGCAACTGGATCGAGCTGTCCCAGGATGCCGACACCGGGATCGAGTCGATTCGTGCCCATTTCCAGGGCCATGCCTACGATCCGCACTGGCACGACAGCTTTCTGGTGGGCGTCACCGAGCAGGGCGTGCAGCAGTTTCATTGCCGGCGCGTGCGGCATCTGAGTACGCCGGGCAAGATCTTCATGCTGGAACCGGGTGAGATCCACGACGGGCATGCGCCGACGGAGGAGGGCTTCACCTATTCCATGCTCTACCTCGATCCGCACTGGCTGGAGCGCGAATTGCGCGTGCTGTTCGAGCATGCGCCGGACAACAGCCAACTCGGATTCACCGATACCCTGAGTCAGGATTCGCGCCTGTCCACGGCCATCAATCAGGCCTTCAACGCCCTGCATCAAGGCGATTTGCGCATCGTGCGCCAGACCGCCATCGACACCTTACTCGGTTCACTGACATCGCACCTCGACTGGCGCAAGCGTCATCCGTTCGACCCGCGCCTGCCACGGGTGGCCCAGGTCGCGCGGGACTATCTGCATGCGCACGCCTTCGAGGACATCGGGTTGGATGATGTCGCCCAGGCCTGCGGGGTCAATCGTTTTCGACTGACCCGGGCGTTCAAGGCGGCTTTCGGGTTGGCGCCCCATGCCTACCTGATTCAGCTGCGCCTGGCCCGCGCCCGCCAGTTGCTGGCGCGCGGCGAAACACCCGCCACCGTCGCCAGCGCCCTCGGTTTCGCCGATCAGAGCCATCTCGGGCGCTGGTTTCGCCGTGCCTATCACTTGACGCCGGCGGACTACCGCAAGCGCTGCTCAAACCTTCCAGACTGAACCCCGCACAACCGCGACCATGATCTCCTGTTCTGATTCGGGAGTCCTGTCATGGAATCGTTGCTGCCTTTTCTGCTGTTTTCCTTCGTCGCCTCGATCACCCCGGGGCCGACCAATATTCTGGTGATGAGCCACAGCTCACGGCGCGGCATGACGGCCACACTGCCAATCATCTTCGGTGCGTGTGTGTC
>Ga0209070_100673_pt1 | contig 13497 bp, 8 predicted proteins | sample SynthPrep_5_END__FD_187205 | JGI IMG/M metagenome (GOLD analysis project Ga0209070, IMG submission 187205) | Synthetic microbial communities from Ohio, USA - SynthPrep_5_END_DS10_MetaG (SPAdes) (version 2) | ecosystem: Engineered > Bioreactor > Aerobic > Activated sludge | place: USA: Ohio... | reverse complement strand
CGCCGTCGACGATCTTCTTCTCGCCGGTGGCCTTGTCCTCGATCTGGTACTTGACCGCCATCGGCACGATTTCGTCGGCGAACAGGCCTTCGGCCTGGGCCCGCGCGGTGCGCTGCTGGCTCTGCAGGGCGTAGGCGTCCTGGGCCTCGCGGCTGATGCCGTAGCGGTTGGCGACGATCTCGGCGGTCTTGCCCATGGGGTAGTAGATGCCGGGGTTGTCCTGCTGCAGCAGCGGGTTGAACAGGTTGTCCATGTTCATGCTTTTCAGGGTCATGGTGATGGACTCGACGCCGCCGGCGACGATGATGTCGCTGCAGCCGGACGCCACCTGGTTGGCAGCGATGGCGATGGCCTGCAGGCCTGAGGAGCAGAAGCGGTTGAGGGTCATGCCCGCCACCGGATTACCCAGGCGTGAGAGCACGGCGACGTTGCGGCCGATGTTCATGCCCTGCGCACCCTCGTTGGAACCGGCACCGACGATGCAATCATCGACCAGCTTCGGGTCGATGCCGTTGCGCACCAGCAACGCATCGACGCAATGGGCGGCCATGTCGTCCGGCCGGGTCATATTGAACTTGCCGCGGAAGGACTTGGCCAGGCCGGTCCGGACGCTGTCGACGATCACCACTTCACGCATGACGCACCTCGTTGTTATTGGATGGCGAATGGCATGAAGATAAATCCAGCCCATCCCTGGGCGCGAGCATCATTGATCTGGCGTATACGGGGAGATCGGGCCAGGGGCGTAGCCCGGATGCAATCCGGGGCTTTGGGATCGACACAAAAGCATCGCGGCTGAAGCCGCTCCTACAGTGCAGTGAATACCGTAGGAGCGGCTTTAGCCGCGATTAACGCTTCAATCCTTGGCGAACGCCGCCTCGATGGCCTCGTTGATGGTGCGCAGCACCTTGACCCGGGCGAAGCGCTTGTCATTGGCCTCGATCAGCGTCCAGGGCGCGATCTCGGTGCTGGTGCGGTCGACCATGTCACCCACCGCATCGCCGTAGTCGTCCCACTTGTCGCGGTTGCGCCAATCCTCTTCGGTGATCTTGAAGCGCTTGAACGGGATCTGCTCGCGCTCCTTGAAGCGCTCCAGCTGCGTCTGCTGGTCGATGGCCAGCCAGAACTTCACCAGGATCACTCCGGCATTGGCCAGTTGCTCTTCGAAATCGTTGATCTCGCCATAGGCGCGCAGCCAATCGGCCTGGCTGCAGAACCCCTCGACCCGCTCCACCAGCACACGGCCATACCAGCTGCGGTCGAAGATGGTGAACTTGCCGCGCGCCGGGATGTGTCGCCAGAAGCGCCACAGATAGGGCTGGGCACGTTCTTCCTCGGTCGGCGCAGCCACCGGCACGATGCGGTACTGGCGCGGATCGAGGGCGCCGGTGACGCGACGGATGGCGCCACCCTTGCCGGCGGCATCGTTACCCTCGAATGCCGCGATCAGGGCGTGCTTGCGCATGCGCTTGTCGCGCATCAGGCCGGACAGGCGCGCCTGCTCGGTGGCCAGCTGCTCCTTGTAGTCGTCCTTGCTCAGTGCCTGGGTCATGTCCAGGCTGGCCAGCAAACCGCGATTGTCCAGACTGGAAACAAGCGGCGCAGCATGCGGTTGCAGCTGGGTACGCTGCGGACTGGCCAACGCCGCCTGCAAGCCTTCGAGCAGGATGCGCCCGACGGTGAGGCTGCGGTAATAGTGATCGACGCCCTCGACCACATACCAGGGCGCATAGTCACGGCTGGTGCGGCGCAGCACACGCTCGCCGTAGCGCACGAACTTGTCGTAGGTCTTCGATTGCTGCCAGTCCAGCGGGCTGATGCGCCAGCTGTGCAGCGGGTCGTCCTTGAGCGCCTCCAGTCGCGCCTTCATGTGCTGCTTGGACAGGTGAAACCAGAACTTGAAGATCAGCGCGCCTTCATCGCAGAGCATGCGCTCCAGGCGCTCGGCACCGTCGATGGCCTGGTCCAGCACCGCGTCCTTGAACTTGCCGTGCACCCGCCCCTGCAACATCTGGCTGTACCAGTTGCCGAAGAACACGCCCATGCGCCCCTTGGGCGGCAGTTGGCGCCAGTAGCGCCAGGCCGGCGGCCGCGCCAGCTCTTCGTCGGTCTGTATATCGAAGGTGCTGACCTGGATCAGCCGTGGGTCCATCCACTCATTGAGCAGTTTCACCGTCTCGCCCTTGCCGGCGCCCTCGACGCCGTTGATCAATACGATCACCGGAAAACGCGCCTGCTGCTTGAGCTCGTACTGCGCTTCCAGCAGCGCCTCGCGCAGCGCCGGCTCTTCGGCCTCGAACGTGGCCTTGTCGATACTGCGGCCGATTTCGGCGGACTCGAACATAAAGCAACCTCCCTGGAGTCATCCTCACAGCCTAACGGAACATCCAACGCTTTGCCCGCTGACACGCTGCCTTGTTCCAGCGCCGCGACACCTGTGCACGGTAGAATCGCCGCACGATCCAGCGGAACCCAGCCATGTCAGACACCCATCACGCCCAGCTCGACTGGGACGAGCGCGGCCAACCTCTGTCGCGCAGCTACGGCGACATCTATTTCTCCCAGGAAAACGGCCTGGCAGAGACACGCTACGTCTTCCTCGCCAACAACGATCTGGCGGCGCGCTTCGCCGCTCTCGCCGACGGTGAATGCCTGAACATCGGCGAAACGGGTTTCGGCACCGGGCTGAATTTCCTCTGCGCCTGGCAGTTGTTCGAGCAACAGGCACCCGCTGGCGCGCGTCTGCACTTCGTCAGTGTCGAAAAATATCCGCTGCATCACGACGACCTGCAGCGCGCCCTGGCCCTGTGGCCGGAGCTGGCACCGTTCAGCACAGAACTGCTAGCGCAGTACCGCGCCATTCACCCCGGGTTCCAGCGCCTGTTGTTGGCGGGTGGTCGGGTGGTGCTGACATTGTTGATCGGCGACGCGATGGAGCAATTGCCGCAGTTGGATGCGCGCATCGACGCCTGGTTTCTCGACGGTTTCAACCCGGCGAAGAACCCCGAGATGTGGACGCCCGAGCTGTTCGCCGAACTGGCGCGGCTGTCGGCCCCCGGCACAACCATCGGTACATTTTCCAGCGCCGGTCGGGTACGGCGCGCACTGAATGAAGCCGGCTTCAAGATGAAACGCGTGCCAGGCCTGGGCAAAAAATGGGAGGTGGCTAAAGGGCAGTTCATCGGTGAGCCGCAAACCGTCGGCAAGCCCTGGTTCGCCCGCCCCGCTCGCCCCACGCAGGAAAAACACGCGGTGGTGATCGGCGCTGGTCTGGCCGGCTGCGCCACTGCCGCCAGCCTGGCCGCTCGCGGCTGGCGAGTGAGCCTGCTGGAGCGCCACGCGGCGGTTGCCTGCGAGGCCTCGGGCAACCCGCAGGGCGTGCTCTACCTCAAGCTCTCGGCCCATGGCACCGCGTTGTCGCAGTTGATCGTCGCTGGCTTCGGTCATACTCGTCGGCTGCTCGAACGCCTGCAGCGCGGTGCCGACTGGGACGCTTGCGGCGTGCTGCAGCTGGCCTTCGATGACAAGGAAGCCGCGCGCCAGGCCAAGCTGGCCGCCGCCTTCCCTGCAGATCTGCTGCATTCCGTGGGGCGCGAGCAGGCCGAAGCGCTGGCGGGTATTGGTCTGCCGACTGGCGGTCTGTTCTACCCCGACGCCGGCTGGGTACACCCACCGGCGCTGTGCCGGCAACTGGTGCAACACCCATTGATCGAACTGCGCCCCTACCAGGAGGCGCTGAGTCTGAGCCGGCAGGATGACCGCTGGCGCGTCGACGGGCCTAGCGGCACGCTGGTCGAGGCACCGGTGCTGGTACTGGCCTGCGCCGCCGAGATCGGCCGCCTGTTGCCGCATGCGAACCTGCCGCTCAAGCGCATCCGTGGGCAGATCAGCCGTCTGCCGGCCAACGCGCTCAGCAGTCAATTACGTACCGTGGTCTGCGCCGAAGGCTATGTCGCGCCGCCACGCGACGGTGAGCACACCCTGGGCGCCAGCTTCGACTTCCACAGCGACGACCTCACGCCCAGCGTGGCCGAGCATACCGGCAACCTGGAGCTGCTACGGGAAATTTCCACGGATCTCGCCGAACGCCTGGACGCACAGACACTCGACCCGGCGACGCTGGAAGGCCGCGCCGCGTTCCGCTGCACCAGCCCGGACTACCTGCCGATAGTCGGGCCGCTGGCCGATGCCGAAACCTTCACCGAGACCTATGCGGTACTGGCCAAGGACGCCCGCCAGGTGCCGGACGCGCCCTGCCCCTGGCTGCACGGCCTGTACATCAACAGCGGCCACGGCTCGCGCGGGCTGATCACGGCGCCGCTTGCCGGCGAGCTGATCGCTGCCTGGCTGGAGAACGAGCCCCTGCCGCTGCCACGTGAGGTGGCCGAGGCCTGCCACCCCAATCGCTTCATGCTGCGCAAGTTGATTCGCGGGAGTTGATCACCCAGGCAGTGATGTAGGGCGTACTCGCGTAGCAGTACGCCGTTTAAGTTTCAATGGAGCGTTTCGGTACCAGGCTCGGCATGAACCGGCGGACTGTTCGCTGGCGCTCCTGATGAGTCCGCTCTACGATGAGCAACCAGCATTTCGATCGACCCTATACCCTCGCCTCGGTCAGTACCGGCTTCGGCTTGCGAAACACCAGCACGTTGCCCAGCATTACCAGGCCCAGGCCGAGCAGCGCCGGGGCCGTCCATTGGTAACCCTCCAGGAACACCGAGATATTCAGCGCCACCACCGGGAACAGCACCGTGCAGTAGGCCGCGCGCTCCGGCCCCATGCGCCCGACCAGGGTCAGGTAGGCGGTAAAGCCGATCACCGAGCCCGGAATCGCCAGGTACAGCAGCGAGCCGACGTAGCGCGCGTTCCACTCGAAGGCGAACGGCGTACCGCTGACCAGGCAGATGCCCACCAGCATCAGCGCGCCGTAGAGCATGCCCCAGGCGTTGGTGGTCAGCGGCTTGAGCCCGGCCTTCTGCTGCAGGCTGGAGAGCATGTTGCCAGCAGAGAAGAACAGCGTGCCGAGCAGCGCCAGGCCGATGCCCAGCAGGCTTTCGCGGCTGGCTTGGTGCCCAGCCAGCTCCGGCCAGAACAGTAAGCCCAGACCGACCAGCCCCAACGCACCACCGAGCAGCACGTTGGCGGCGATGCGCTGCTTGAAAAACAGCCTTGCATTGATCGCGTTCCACAGGGTGGCGGTGGAGAAGATCACCGCGATCAGGCCACTGGGTATCCACTGGCTGGCGGTGTAGAAACACAGGAAGTTGAGGCAGAACAGGCACAACCCCTGCACCAGGCAGATGCCCTGACCACGGCGATCCAGCGGCTGCAGGCGGCCGCTGAACCAGAGCATGGCGAATAGCACCAGCGATGCCAGCGCGAAGCGATAGGCGATGGAAGCGGCAACGGCCACCTCGCCCATCTGCAATTTGATGGCGATCCAGGTCGTACCCCAGATCAGTACGGTAAGCAGGTAAAGCGACAGGTTCATCGAGTATCTCCCAAGACTGAGCACAGTCTGGAAGCGATAGGCGCCAGGCGCTTGCACAAAGTTGCGCATTTATCGCTGCGCCATCACTGCCTGCCATCGCGCTGCAGGCTTTATCATGCGGGTTTTATCCGTCAGGTCATTCTCAACGCATGCTTTCTGCAGTCGCGCGCTACAAACAATTGCTGTCCAGCGCCCTCGCCCGCTACTTCCCTCACACCACCGCCTACCTGCGTGCCGAGCGCGAAGCCGCGCAGCCACGTAAACCTGCGCGCAAGCAAAGCAAGAAGAAGTCCACTGGCAACAAGAAAGCCAGCGGTCGCAAGACTGACAGCGGTAAACCCGGCCCTGCAGGGATTTACCCCGGCACCCGGCTGAAGGTTGAAGATGCTCAGGTACAGGCGATGCGCGAACGCGTGGCGCAGGCGGTGAACGCCAGGCTGATCGGCGCACCGTCGGCCGAACAATGGGCGATGATCCTCTGCCGTGCGCCGCTGGCACGCATCTTCGCTGGCGCCGGCTCCGGTAAATCGAGCACGCTGGTACTGCGCGTGGTGTTCCTGCTCTGCCACCTGGAGGTCGATCCCAAGCGCCTGACGGTGATTTCCTTCACCAACGCCTCCTGCAGCGAGTTGCGCGAGCGCCTGCAACGTCTGCTCGACTTCTGGCACTACCCGCACGATGCGCGCCAGTGCGTGCGCACCTTCCATGCGGCCATGGCCACACTGGCCAAGGAACACCTGGGCAACCCGCGCTGGTTCGAGCAACTGGACGAACCCGGCGACGAACCAGACAACCCGCTCACCGGGGGGCGCCTGCGCCCCGCGCAGCAGCGCCTGCTCAAGCAGGCCTACCAGAACGCCTACGCCGAGGACGCGCGCTTTCGCGTCCTGACTCACCGCCTGCTCAAGCTGCCGGCGCCCGAGGAGCCGCCACAGGGCAAGGCCAAGGCGCCACTGGACGCCTGCAAACTGCCCGGTGAATTCACTGCACTGCCCTTGTTCGAGCTGTTGCACGGGCAGATCGACTTCGCCGAGAGCCTGGGGATTCGCCTCGACCGTCTGGATGTGAAAACCCTGGGCTGCGCAGCACGCGAGCGTGACTTCATCGAGGCGATGCAGCGCTTCCACCAGCACTTCAACAACCTGCTGAAGCATCAGGGGCTGATCAGCTTCAACGGTGCCTTCGCGCAACTGAGCGAGCGGCTGAGCAGCGACGACGGCAAACCCGGCCCGGCCCTGCTCGCCCTGAGCCACCTGCTGATCGACGAATTCCAGGACATCTCGCCGCAGATCGTGCTGTGGCTGCAGGCCGTGCATCGCCGCCTGCACGCGGCGGGCGAGCGCATCAGCCTGATGGCCATCGGCGACGACTGGCAATCGATCTACGGCTGGCGCGGCAGCTCGCCGGAACTGTTCATCGATTTCGACCGGCACTTCCCCAGCCGTGGCCGCAGCAAGAGCACCACCCTGCTGCTGGGCACCAACTACCGCAGCATCGAGCCGGTGATCCGCGATGGTGAAAAGGTGCTGGCCGAGGTCCAGAACAAGCAGGCCAAGACCTGCGTCGCGGCCAAGGCGATGCAACCGGGCGACCATGGCGTCAGGCTGATCCAGCGCTTCGACCTGGCCAGCGGCCTGCCGGCGCTGCTCCAGGAAATCACCGCGCAGTGCCAACACGTCAGCCAGCGCGCCAATGCGGATCGTACCGCCGTGCTGCTGCTCAGCCGGCGCAACGAGCCACTGCAACAGGTGCGCGCGCAACTGGACAAGGCGCTGCCGGTCAGAGCCATGACCATCCACCGCGCCAAGGGCCTGCAGGCCGAAGTGGCGATCATCCTCGACGACTGCCTGCCGGTGGAGAAGCACCCGCTGCGCAACGCGCTCTACGCCCACTGCGGCTTCTTCGCCGGCAGCTACGACCAGGCCATGCAGGACGAAGCCCGGCGCCTGGCCTATGTGGCCATCACCCGTGGCGTAAGCCGGGTGCTGTGGTACACACGCAAGGCCCAGGGCGCCACGCAATGCTTGGCAGCGAGCCGGCCAATCGCGCAAGCTTCAGGCTGATCGGTATTTCGGGCGTTTCCATGGACAAACTGCTGGCTCTGCGCACCTTCGTCGCCACCGTTCGCTGCGGTGGTTTTTCCACTGCGGCGCGGCAGCTGGGCCTGGCCACCTCGTCGGTGACCCGTGCGGTCAACGCTCTTGAACAGGAATTGGGCTGCGTACTGCTCAACCGCAACACGCGGCAGATCAGCGTCAGCGAGGCCGGACGCGACTACTTCGAGCGCGCCCTGGCCATCCTCGACGCCCTGGACGAAGCCGATGCCGCCGTGACCGACAACGGCGAAGAGGTGCGTGGTCGCCTGGCGGTAAGCGTGCCGGTGGAGTTCGCTCGGCGCATCATCGCCCCGCACCTCGGCGAACTGCTGGAGCGACACCCGCAGCTGGAGTTGACCCTGCGCGTGACCGACGAGGTGGTCGACCTGCTCAGCGAACGGGTCGATCTGGCGCTGCGCCTGGGCTCTTCCATCGTCAGCGACGACGTGGTCAGCCAGCGCGTCGGCAGTTTCACGCGCTGGCTGGTGGCGAGTCCGCAGTATCTGGCACGCACCTCGCCCATCGAACATCCGGATGCACTCCAGGCGCACACCTGCCTGCAGTACGACTACGGCAGCCCGGCGCACTACTGGCGCTTCGAGCAGGACGGAACGACCTTGCAGGTGCCGGTCACGGGGAGCCTGCGCAGCAACAACGCCGATATCCTGCGTCAGGCAGCCGTGGCCGGTCAGGGCGTGGCACTGCTGTCGGACTGGCTGGTACGCGATGATGTGGACAGTGGCAAGCTGCAGCGCCTGCTGCCCGACTACGAAGTTGCCCCTGGCCCGCACGAAGGCACTATTCATCTGCTGTACCTGCCCAATCACCGGGGGTCGAAGCGCATCGCCGCGTTCAGTGAGTTCCTTCAGGCGCTGCTGCAGCGCTGAATGCCTTTGCACAGTGCGCAACGCACTGTTGCCGATTCGACGGCTTCTCCGCCTGACGTCGCCTGCCTAACCTTGCGCCTGTCGTTCCCTCTCACCGAGATCCCATCATGACTAGCCAGACCTCCTCACTCACGAGCGAGTCGCCAGCCCTGCCGCAGGCACTGGTGCTGCTGTTCGCCCTGTGCTGCGGCGCCATCGTCGCCAACCTCTACTACGCCCAGCCGATCATCGAGCTGATCGCCCCGGATGTCGGCCTCAGCGCCGAGCGCGCCAGCCTGATCGTTTCGCTGACGCAGATCGGCTATGCCCTCGGCCTGCTGTTCCTGGTGCCGCTGGCCGACCTGCTGGAAAGCCGCCGACTGATGCTGATCACCACCGCAGCCGCCCTGCTCTGCCTGCTGGCGGCGGCCTTCGCGAATCAGCCGGATGTGTTTCTTGGCCTGGCACTGCTGATCGGCCTCAGCTCGGTTTCGGTACAGATGCTGATCCCCCTGGCCGCCAACCTGGCGCCGGAGGCCAGCCGTGGCCGTGTGGTGGGCAACATCATGAGCGGCCTGCTGCTGGGTATCCTGCTCGCGCGGCCGCTGGCGAGTCTGGTAGCCGGTGAATTCGGCTGGCGCGCGGTGTACCTGATGGCAGCCGGACTGATGCTGCTGATCACCCTGGTGATCGCCACCACCATCCCGCGTCACGCCCCCAGCCACCGCGCCAGCTACGGGCAACTGCTGGCCTCGCTCGTTCACCTGCTGCGCCGCTACCCGACACTGCGCCGCCGTGCGCTTTATCAGGGCCTGATGTTCGCCAGTTTCAGTCTGTTCTGGACGGTCGCGCCGCTGGAACTGTCGCGCCACCTGGGATTGAGCCAGCAGGACATCGCCCTGTTCGCCCTTGCCGGCGCCATCGGCGCAGTCGCGGCGCCTATCGCCGGGCGTCTGGCCGATGCCGGCCATACCTGGTGCGCCAGCCTGGTGGCGCTGATCCTGGCACCACTGGCCTTCGCTCCCAACCTGTTGAGCGCCGGACTGGGCTGGATCGGCCTGGTCGTCACTGCCATCGTGCTGGATTTCGCCGTGCAGATGAGCATGGTGCTGGGTCAGCGCAGCATCTACGCACTGGAGCCGCAGAGCCGCGCCCGGCTCAATGCGCTGTACATGACCAGCATCTTCGTTGGTGGCGCCATCGGCTCGGCACTGGCCAGCCCGGTCTACGAGCGCTTCGGCTGGTCAGGCACGGCGCTACTGGCCGCCGGGTTGCCGCTGCTGGCACTGCTGGCATTCATTGGCAAGGAGAGGTGAAGGCGCCGGCGCAGTATAAAAATCGCAGGCAACAAAAAACCCGCCTAAGCGGGTTTCTTCCCAACCATCCGACATCCTGTCGGTAGCCAATCCTGGCTTGGTCATCGTCCTTGATCCTCAGCGATCCGTCGCTGCAGGGGATGTGTCTAGATTAATGATCGTGCCTGAGTAGCAATAGCAGCGGTTGGCTCCAGAGCGTGTAAGACATTTGCCATAGCGTTATTGATTGACGATCCCGCCGGGCACCTTATGCTCAGTGAAACAAGGAGTCGTCATGCATTCAGCCCCGGAAGCTCTCCGTGCAATCCCGGAAAACCGCTACGCCGAACAGTTACGCCGCGGTTTTCGTTTCTTGCGTTTCAGCCAGCCGCTGGAACAGGAATATCACCAGTACATCAGCAAGGTACAGGCGCGCTATCAGAAAATCGCCGTGCTCCTGGGGCTCGGCATATGGATGATTTTCAGCCTTGTCGATGCACTGCGCCTGGATCTGTGGCAACGCTTCCCAGACTATCCAGCAGCGCTCTGGGGCCTGCTATTGGTGCGCGGCTCGATCATCTTCACGCTCTGCCTGCTCGCCCTGTTACTGCTCAACGGCAGCCGTAAGCACTATGGCCCGCAGGTGGTCACCGTCACCCTGCTGAGCCTGGTGCTGGGCACCACGCTGACGATCATTTTTTACCAGAATCTGAGCGTCCCAATCTCCAACAGCGTGCTGTTACTGATGGCCATCACACTGTTCTTCCCGCTCGGTCTGTCGTTTCGCGGCAATCTGCTGCTGGCGGCGGCCAGCCTGCCGCTGGTCGTGGCGCCTGGGCTGTGGCTGTTATCGGAGACGCAACACGTCGATCACCTGCGCTTGTGCTTCATTTTCAGCTTGGCACTGCTGATCTGTGCAATGGGTGCCTATGTCAGGGATCACACTCAGCGCGAGCAATTTCTGCTGCTGCAATTGCTGGACTGGCAAGCCAACCACGATCCGCTGACCGCTCTGCACAACCGCCGCAGCTTCACTCAGCATCTGGATCTCGTTCTGCGCCAGGGTAACCGCGAGTCAGCCAAGGTTGCGCTACTGATGCTCGACATCGATCATTTCAAGCGTTTCAACGATCACTACGGACATCAGGCCGGCGACGATGCTCTGCGCCGGGTAGGTCGACTGCTGCAAAATTTCGCTCGTCGCCCCATGGACATGGCAGTACGTTTAGGCGGAGAAGAGTTCGCCCTGCTGCTGTATGGCTGCGATGCTGAACAGCTGCAAACACTCGGAGAGGCGCTACGTAGCGGTTTGGCCACCCTGAACATTGCCCACGCCGCCTCACCGACGGCCGACCACCTCACCGTCAGCATGGGCGCACGCCTGGCCATGGACGGCGAAAGCAGCGAAGAGCTGTATCGCCAAGTCGACGACTTGCTCTATCAGGCCAAACAGGCCGGTCGCAATCACCTGACATTGGGCTGAGCATTTGTGGACAACCAGGAACCGTCGGGAACAATTTTTGACGTCGCTTACGAGGCCCGAGCGCTTGTTGCCAAAAATCGCAGGCAACAAAAAACCCGCCGAAGCGGGTTTCTTCCCAACCATCCGACATCCTGTCGGTAGCCATTCCTGGCTTGGTCATCGTCCTTGATCCTCAGCGATCAGTCGCTGCAGGGGATGTGTGTAGATTAGAGATCGGCTCGCAATGGCAACAGTGGTGGTTGCCGCCAGGCCGTGTAAGCCTTTTGCCATACCACACAGAGTCAGCGCCCGATCATTCGCGCCAGCACGTCCTCGCCGCCCTGGCGGCGATGAACGAACGCCATAGCCGCGTGGCCGATGACCATGAACAGCAGCAGCCAGCCGAGGTTGCCGTGCAGCAGGCTGGCGGGCGCGATCATCCATTCGATCTTGGCGTCGCTGAAGCCGGGCATGATGGTCATGCCGAAGGCGACGAACTCGCGGCCCGAGCCGTACTGGCGTAGCAGCGCGACAAAGGGAATCACGAACAGCAGGCCATACAACGCCAGATGGCCGACGCGTGCCAGTGTGCTGACAGGCGCCGGCCGGCGGCTGCTGTTGTACAGCGCCCAGAGCAGGCGAATCACCACCAGCACCATGAGCAACAGCCCGGTCGCCTTGTGCGTCCCCCAGAGGAATTTATCCAGCGCGCTGTCTTCCATCAGGGCATGCGCCAGTACGGTCAAGAATTGCCACCCCAGCAAAACGGCCATACCCCAGTGCAGCCAGCGTGTAACCGCACCATAGCGCTGCGCGGAATCATGCAGATTCGACATCGTGGTTCCTCTCCAATGTCATGTACGAAAACGGTGTTCGGGCCAGACGGCCGAATGCCCCATCCGAGGCAAAGACCCGCCCCAGACGCAATGGTGCCGTGCAGCAGAACGTTGATGCGCCTATAGATGTTAGCGGGTATGTCAGAAGGGCATCACGTCACGCCCCCGGCAGGCGGGGGCGTGACGGATGATCAGGCGTCGCGCAGGGCTTCGCGCCAGGCGTGATATTGCGGCTCCTGCCAGATGCGCGCGTGCAGGCGCGCCATGCCGTCAGGATCGTTGAGCAGACGCCAGCGGGTCGCCTCGACCTTACCCTCAGGTCCGGCGCTGAGGATCTCATCGATACGCTCGTTGCGCAGCGCTTCGGCAGCAGGCACCACCTTGGCGTGGCGGGCACGGGCCATGGCGCAGACCAGGGCGTTGTACAGCGGGTCGACCACTGCACGCAGGAAGCCCTTGCGCAGAGCCCGTGAGCTGTTCAGTTGCTCGTACTCGGCGGTGTTGCTCAGCTCCACCGGCACCTTGTGTTCTTCCGGAATCAGGAACAGCTTGCTGCGCCGTGCTGCCAGGCCCGGTGCCGTGCGGCTGGTCAGCACCGAGACCACCGGCGACAGCACCAGTGAAATGACGATAGGTGCCAGCCACCAGAGGAAGTCCGGGTTGAGCCAGGCCACCAGCGCCGTCCAGCTGATACCGATCAGTACCTGGGTGCCATGACGGCGGAAGGCTTCGCTCCAGGGGGTCGAGTCATCCACGCGCTGCGGCGAGTTCCACTGCACCGACCAACCGAGGAAGGCGGCGGTGACGAACAGGCTGTGGAACAGCATGCGCACCGGCGCCAGCAGCACCGAGCAGGAGGCCTCCAGCAGCATCGACAACAGCACCCGCGTGCGACCACCGTAGGCCTCCGCGCCCTTGATCCAGATCAGCAGCACGCTAAGCAACTTGGGCAGGAACAGCAAGGTCATGGTCGCCGAGAACAGGGCGATGGCCTCGTGTGGCTGCCAGCGCGGCCACAGCGGATAGAGCTGGTTGGGCTGCAGGAAGTACTCCGGCACCATCAGCGTATGAATCGCCAGCAGGCAGGTCGAGAGCACCAGGAACAACAGCCACAGCGGCGCGGACAGGTAGGACATGACCCCGGTGAGAAACACCACGCGGTGTACCGCGTGCATGCCACGCACCAGGAACAGGCGGAAGTTCATCAGGTTGCCGTGGCACCAGCGGCGGTCACGCTTGAGCTCGTCGAGCAGGTTCGGCGGCAGCTCTTCATAACTGCCCGGCAGGTCGTAGGCGATCCATACACCCCAACCGGCGCGGCGCATCAGCGCGGCTTCGACGAAATCGTGGGAGAGGATCGCGCCGGCGAAGGAACCGGTGCCCGGCAGCGGCGCCAGGGCGCAGTGCTCGATGAAGGGTTTGACCCGAATGATCGCGTTGTGGCCCCAGTA
>Ga0209070_100670_pt1 | contig 13572 bp, 11 predicted proteins | sample SynthPrep_5_END__FD_187205 | JGI IMG/M metagenome (GOLD analysis project Ga0209070, IMG submission 187205) | Synthetic microbial communities from Ohio, USA - SynthPrep_5_END_DS10_MetaG (SPAdes) (version 2) | ecosystem: Engineered > Bioreactor > Aerobic > Activated sludge | place: USA: Ohio... | reverse complement strand
GGCGCAACGCCTGGGCCTGACCTTCCGCTCGATGCGCTACCGACTGAAGAAGCTGGGTATCGACTGAACCCCGAGATCACGCTTGTGTAGGAGCCGGCTTGCCGGCGATCAAGACAGCCTGCGTCACCGTTGACGAGCCACTACTGCAACCGCCCCGCCGGCGCATAAGGTGCCGGATCGATAATCGGCTCACGCCCGAGCATGAGATCAGCCAGCAACTGGCAGGACGCCGGCGCCAGCACCAGCCCATTACGGAAGTGCCCACAATTCAGCCATAGGCCAGGGTGCCCAGGCACCTCGCCGATAAAGGGAATGCCTTCCGGCGAACCGGGCCGCAAACCTGCCCAATGCCCCACCACTTCGGCATCCTTGAGTGCAGGCAACAGTTCTTCGGCCGATGCCTTGAGGCTTTCCAGCGCATTATCGGTCGGCGTCTTGTCGAAACCGGCGTATTCCAGCGTGCTGCCAATCAGGATATGCCCATCACGCCGCGGGATCGCATAACGCCCCTTGGCCAGCACCATGCTCGGCAGAAAATCCTCGGCGCACTTGTAAAGGATCATCTGCCCTTTCACCGGCTCGACCGGCAACTGCAGACCCAGCGTCCCGAGCAACTCACCACTCCAGGCGCCGGCAGCCAACACCACGCGCTCGGCACGAATCTCACCAGCAGCCGTGGTCACCCCGCAGATCCGCCCGCCCTCCTGAATGAAACCTGTGACCGGACAATGCTCACGCAGCTCGACGTTAGGCATGGCCGCCAAAGCCGCCCGCAACGCTTTGACCAACCTGGGGTTACGCACATTGGCCACACCCGGCATATGAATGGCGCGCTGGAAACCGCCACCCAGAACAGGCACCTGCTGATAAGCCTCAGCGATATCCACCGAGAACAGCGCACGGCCCTCGCGTGCAGCCCAGGCCAGCGCCTCGGCCTCATCATCCAGATCCAGCCAGTACAACCCGGTGACATGCACCTCGGGATCGACGCCGGTGTCTTCCAGCAAACGCTGTCCGAAGCCCGGATAGAAATCCTGCGACCAATGCGCCAACGCCGTCACCGCCGCGCTGTAACGCCAGGGATAGAGCGGCGAAACGATGCCACCACCGGCCCAGGAAGATTCGGCACCGGCTTGGCCGCGCTCCACGAGTCTCACCCGCTTGCCGGCCAGCGCAAGTTCATAAACCGACAAAAGCCCAATAGCGCCGCCGCCAACAAGGATCACATCCACCACCACAACACGCCTCACAAGTGTATGACCGGCCTTGACAGCCAAGCCTCGCAGACTAAACAGAAAAGGTAGGCTAGGAGGCCGTCAATCATACGTGCAAAGGGACTTGAAGAATGAATCGAGATAAACATAACGCCTACAGTCTGGTCGAATTGCTAGTGGCCCTGACCATTCTGAGCATACTCATGGCCGTTGCTCTACCAGGCTTCACCAGCCATTTGCAACGAACTCGGCAGAACATCCATATAGATGAAATGCTTGCCGCTCTGTACTTCTCCCGCGGCGAGGCGGTTAGCAGACGCACCACGATCAGCCTGTGCGATGACATCGAGAAATGCAGCAGCAAGCGCTGGCGGGGCCAACTGGTGATCTTCGTTGATAGCAACCAGAACGGACGCCTGGATGACGGTGAAACGATCTTGCGCACCGTGCAGATCAGTCCACCATACAGCTGGCACTGGTCCAACTTCCGTAGCCAGAACCATATCGCCTTCAAATCAAACGGCATGACTCACAGCCTCAACGGTACCTTCACACTGTGTCGCGAGAACACGGCAGAGCGCGCCATTGTGATCAACGTCGCAGGTAGAGCGAGACTTGAATCTCCCCCTGACGATGGCCGCTGCGAATGAACGACCACTCAGCCGGACGAACCAACCGGATATCCCTCTGCGCCTGTCTTGGCAAACTGCAAATTGCGATCATTTGCTGGCCGAAAACCAGCGAGACTCGCCATGCGCCTTACCCGAGGCTTCACTTTGATCGAATTGATGGTAACGATTGCCGTATTGGCAGTCGTGATAAGCATTGCCGCGCCCTCCTTCAGCAACATCCTGCAGGAAAACCGCACCCTGTCTCTCACCAATGAGCTGCAAGGCGCGCTGCAACTGGCGCGCTCCGAGGCGGTGAAACGGCGCAAGGACATCACCATCTGTCGTCGCAACGCCGCCGGTAATGGCTGCCAGAACGGTACCGACTGGGCAGGCGGCTGGATCATCATGGCAGGCAATGTTGTTATCAAAAGCTGGGATGGCGTGGCCAGCATGGCCGTTGCAGGCCCTGATACAGGCCTGACCTTCAGGCCAAACGGTATGACTTCGGCAGCGGCGGCTACCGTATTTTCCGTCAACGCCAGCACTTGCATAGACCAGCAGAAACGCCGCCTAGAGGTTTCCGTTATTGGCACAACCAGCACAACCAAGGTGAACTGCTCATGACAGGATTGACCCATCGTGCGCAAATAGGCGCGACCCTGATCGAAGTGCTGGTGGCGATCGTAGTGCTCTCCATTGGCCTGCTCGGCCTGGCCGGCCTGCAGGCGACCAGCATCCAAGCCAACCAGGGAGCCTATTATCGTTCTCAGGCTTCGATATTAGCAGCAGATATCACTGATCGCATGCGTGCAAATCGCAAAGCAGCCCAGGCTGGCGCCTACAACCTCAGCGCCCTTACCAGCGCCTATACGGCAACGACAACTCGCAAGGATAAGGACTTGAGTGAATGGATTCCCCTTGTCGCGAAACTGCCCAACGGCAAGGCCCGGATAGAAAGAGACAACGCTACCGGCCTCGTGACCATCACCATCAATTGGGACGAAAGCCGTAGCGCGATCAAGAAGGCCGATGGCACCGCGGCAGATGCAACCGCCAATTTCGTTTACCGAACAGAGATATGAGAATGCGCACAGCCTATTTACAACGCGGCCTTTCGCTTATCGAGCTGATGATCGCGATGGCTCTAAGCCTGCTGCTAATGCTGGGCGTACTGCAGATCTTCCTGTCCAGCAAGCAAACTTACGCGGCCAATAGCGCACTGTCCCGGGTGCAGGAAAGCGGTCGTTTCGCGATGGATTTCATTACCTATGATCTGCGCAATGCGGGATACAAGGGCGAGTGTTTTACCGATGCAGTCGGCAGTTCGACTGATGACCGGCTGAATATCAATAATGCGATAAAAGGCTGGGAAGCGCAGACTGGTCTGCCAACCTGGCCCGAGAATATTGGCACCAATAAAGAAGTGGGCACTGACAGCATACTGATCAAACATGCGGCAACCAGTGCTGGGGCTTTGGGCACTACAGATATTCCTGTCAATGCTTCGAGCATCACTATGGCCAGTACCAACGGTGAGGCCAAGGAAACCAACGTACTGATCAGCAACGCACTAGGTTGCGACATGTTCCTGAGCGGCAATGTCACGGCGACCGCAATCGTCAAAGACAGTAGCGGAAACCTCAGCCGATCCTATACACCAGCCATCACCAAAGTATTGGTATTTCAAAGTAACCAGTACTACGTCAGGAAGGGAGAAAACGGCAAGCCTCCCTCACTCTGGCGGACTAGCTGGCGGAAAGGCACCAGCACTCCCTTGACGATGGAGTTGATCGAGGGTGTTCAAGATCTGCAGTTCGAATATGGCATCAGCACTGGTATTGGCGAAAACCGTGCAATCGCCAATACCGCGTTCGTAAAAGCCAACGCGGTAACCGACTGGAATAATGTGGCAGCAGTAAAGGTACGACTCCTCGCGCTTAGTAACGAAGCCAATATATCACCCGACCTTCAGGTTTATGACCGGGAAAAGGGTTTGATTTGCAAGAAGGGTGACAGCACCTGCACTGCCGCCAACAGCATCGATATTCCCGATCGCCGACTTGGCCAAGTTTTCACGGCCGTCGTAAGCCTGCGCAATAAATTGCCATGAACAGGGGCCCGTTTATGAATACCAGAAAACAAGACGGGGCCATTTTGATAGTGGCATTGATCATGTTGCTGCTCGTCACCATTATCGGTCTGGCCAGCATGCGCGGTACCTCGCTGCAGGAGCGCATGGCCGGCAACCTTCGCGACCAAGAGTTGGCGTTACAAGCCGCAGAAGCGGCTCTGCGCAGGGGCGAAGCCCGTGTAACGACTAAATTCGAAGCCAATACCCTCAGCACCCTCTCGGTTGCGGACGAAGATGGAAGCTACGCCGACTTCCCTGGCGTAGCCAAAGATCCAACCTATACCCTCCGGCAACTGGCCACTCTACGAACCAGTACCGAAATCGGCGTTCCGACCGACGAGGAAGGCACCATCGTACGTATTACCGCCACGGGCTATGGCATGGCGAAAGATGATGCTAGTACCCCCAGCACTACGAGCGAATTGAGCTCCGTATTTCTGGTTGAGCAATGAAACGCTCAGCCCCTCTCCAAATTTCATGTGGAGCCCCCAACATGAATCGCCTTGCGATTACCCTCAAAGCAGCCAAGACGACAACAGCATTTCTGCTGACGAGTGGCATATTGATTTCAGCGCCCGCCTACTCTGCTGAAGTGTCCCAAGTTCCGTTGCTGCTAGGCGGCGGTAGCGTGCCTGGCAATCTGGCGCTGGCGCCTTCGGTTGAGTGGCCCACATTGGTCAGTGTCGCGAACTTGGGCAGTTATAGCTCGAACAACATCTATGTCGGCTATTTTGACTCGAACAAGTGCTACACCTACAACAAAACCGAAGAATGGTTTGAGCCAGGCACAAACAATTCCGCCACGAATAGAAGGTGCGGCGGCGCCTTTCAATGGAGCGGTAATTTTCTTAACTGGGCAGGTACGCCAACTATCGACCCATTTCGCAGTGCGCTCACTGGTGGCTACAGGGTCAGAGATGAGAATAATCTGACAGTTCTCAGCAAGTCGAGAAACCCTGGTTACGACGCAGGCAACCGTCTCAGTGATACCCAAGGCCGAGTACCTACCGGTGAAATTCAGGGAGCAACGCCCGCGGACTCAAACTGGAGTAACTTCAATATTCGCCAGCAAGGACTGGGCACCTACATTTACTTCTCCAACTGGAGCGACAAGCTCTGGGACGACGCCAACTCCATTCTTGAGCAAACTGACTATGACCCTAACGTTAAGGCACAATTCAACAACGGGAGACTTGTCACCAACTATGGCAACCGCCCTAACCTGAAAAGCGTTTACCGGATAAACATGCGCGTCAAAGTTTGCGTGTCGGACCGACTGGAGGCGAACTGCAAGCTTTACCCTAATGGCAACTACAAACCAGAAGGTCTACTGCAGCAGTACTCGGGCAATCTGAGGTACAGCGCCTTCGGTTATCTTAATGACCCATCGTCCACCCGCGACGGTGGCGTGCTGCGGGCGAACCAGAAGTTCATTGGCGACAAAAAGATCACACCCAACGTTGGCGAGGAAAGTAACGCCGCAGCCAGAGAATGGGACCCACAAACAGGGATCCAGGTCAGAAACCCGGACGGCATTACCAGCGCCATGGGCGTGACTATTGCTGATAGTGGAGTACTGAACTACATCAATAAATTCGGCCAGCTGAATAGCAACGACTACAAGAGTAACGACCCGGTCAGCGAGCTCTACTACACCGCCATGCGCTATTTCAGGGGACTTGGCCCTGTTGCGGCCTACTCCAGCCAAAACGGCGCCAATACCAGTACACGCACACGTTGGGCAGACAATTTCCCAGTAATCACTACCTGGCAGGACCCCGTCCAGTACGCATGCCAGAAAAACGTGATCCTTGGTATCGGCGATGTCAATACGTGGAGGGACAAGAACCTGCCCGGAGCGACTAGTAGTTTTGAGGAACCGAGTAAACCTAGTGAAGTCAGTAGCGACACGGCACTCAATGACGATACGCCAATGGATGTTGTGCGCGCTACCCAGACGCTCTTCAATCTCGAGGGTATTACCACCAGCGCCTCGGCCCAAGACTTTACCGGGCGTGGCAACTCGGCTTATATCGCAGGGCTAGCCTATCTGGCCAATACCTCCGATATACGTCCAAGCATAGCGGGCAAGCAAACCATCTCCACTTTCTGGGTGGATGTGCGGGAAAATCAGTTCTTGGAACCAAAGAATAAAAACCAGTACTGGCTGGCAACTAAATATGGTGGTTTCAAAGTACCCGACAACTTTGGTGACCCCTACGCGCGAAGCACTGCGCTGCCAGAAGCCTGGTGGCACACCACTACGGACATGCTGGGTGATAACTACCCGCGCCCCGACAACTTTTTCGTCGCCAGCGATGCTACGCGCATGGTTGAAAGCCTGAAGATCGCTTTCGCGAAGATTGCAGAGGAAGTGAACAGCACCACTACCACTCTCGCAACCAACTCAACTCGCCTGGAAACCGATACTGCTGTGTTCCAGTCCTCACTGGACAGCAAGTTGTGGAGCGGCGACCTGCTGGCCAAAAAGGTCAACACCAATGGCACGGTTGAGGCAGATGCGGCTTGGAGCGCGGCAACTGCACTCGATGCAATGAGCACCGGTAACCGCAAGATTTTTACGCCGGTACCTCTGGTTAACGCCAGTGCAGCCGGCGACGGCACGATCAGCACCAGCGCCACCGCATTCACTTGGAATAATGGAATAGGCACCGCTCTTAAAAGCCTGCTTCACACAGACAGTGAGCGGACTGCAGGCGATGCAACCAACGCGGAGAGACGACTCGAATTCCTGCGTGGGGATCGTAGCCGGGAGCGTACTGCTTCAGATCAGAGCAAGCAATTTCGCCAGCGTGCGAGCCGTTTGGGCGACATCATCAACTCTGATCCTCAGTTCGTCGCAAATCAGGATTACGGCTACACTCGCCTGACGGGTAGCAGTTGGACAAGCGCGCGAAATGCTTACGCACAGTTCCGTAGCCATAATGCCAACCGCACACCCATGGTAGTGGTTGGCGCCAACGACGGCATGCTGCATGGCTTCAATGCCAGCATGGCGGAGAATGGTAATGGTGGTCAGGAGCTTTTCGCCTTTATTCCCAACGGCGTGTTTGCCAACTTGATCAACCTGACGAGCCCGACGTACTCCCACCGTTATTATGTAGACGGCACTCCGCGCGTTTCCGATGCCTGGCTGGGAAATAGCTGGAAAACCATCGTCGCCGGCACTACCGGGGCAGGGGGGCGCAGTGTGTTCGCTCTAGACATCACGGAGCCGACCAATATGTCGGCCAGTAAATTTCTCTGGGAATTCAGCCATCCGGATATGGGCGCACCGATTGGCCAACCAGCCATCGTGGCATTGCCCAACGGCAAGTTTTCGGTCGTAGTTACCAGCGGCTACCGGAGCACCGAGCAGAGCACGGCGAAAATCTGGTTCCTTGACGCTGCCAACGGCAGCGTGCTGAGAACCATCACCCTCAATACCACTGGTGACCTGGGCTCTCCACTGCTGACGGACCTGGATGGTGATCAGGTGGCCGACCGTCTGTACGTTGGTGACACCAAAGGCAATCTGTGGCGCATCAATCTGAGTGATGGTAATGCCAGCAATTGGTCAACACCTAGCGCTCCGTTCTTTGTTGCCACTGACGGCAGCACCCGACAACCGATAACAGCCCCACTGGCATCGACCTTCAATGAAAAAGGTCAACACATGGTGCTGTTCGGCACAGGTTCCTACATGAACGTTGGCGACAATGAAATTTCCGACTCGCCGCCCATGCAGAGCTTCTACGCGATCATTGATGACGGCACCACCGTAACCAGATCCCAGTTGCTCGCTCAGGAGATTCTCTCGGAAGTCCAAGCCAATAACTTCCAGGGGCGCGCGCTCAGCAACAACAACCTGACCAACCAGAAAGGCTGGTATTTGGATTTGGCATGGAAAGCTAGCCGTGGCGGCGCAGGGGCTAAAGGTGAGCGGGTAATTTCCAAGGCCACATTGCGTTCGGACAGGGTCATCTTCACCAGCATGACGCCGTCGCGAGACCCCTGTAAGGCAGGTGGTACAAGCTGGGTCATGGCGCTGAATCTCTCCAGCGGGTCTCGGCTCAATTACACCTACTTCGATACCAACAACGACGGCAGCCTGAGTGAGGCTGACAACATCACCATAGGAGATGAGAAAATTCCTGTTTCCGGGATCTCTGACCCTGATATCGGCGTGATCAAAGGCGCTACCCCTCTCTACCGATGGCTGTGCTATGCAGGCTCAGCGGGAGCCGCACCGCAATGCATTATGGTTGCAGGGTCACAACGCTATGGACGCCATGCCTGGCAGGAATCGCGATGACAGCTACTCAACCTCGTACGCACACAAGAGATAAGTGCAATGAACAGGAATAAAGGGTTCACCTTAATCGAACTGATGATCGCGGTTGCCGTCATTGGCATTCTCGCGGCGATCGCGTACCCGTCTTACCAAGAACATGTGCGCAAAGGCAAAAGGGCCGATGCGCAGGCTGCCCTTATGGAGCTCTCCCATTTTATGGAGCGCTACTACACAGCCAACGGTAAATATCTTAAAGCTGACGGCACTAAACCAGACTTGCCTTTTACAAAAGCCCCGAAAGACGGTGCAGCAGAAAATTACGGGCTCACTTTGAGCGCGGTGGATGCATTCAGCTACACGCTCACAGCTACCGCAAAAAACTCAATGGCAGACGACAAATGCGGAAATCTAACGCTGACAAACACCGGCGTCAAAAACAGCAGCAAAGGAAATATGGCAGACTGTTGGCGACGCTAGAGCAAAACAATCACCCATATCGTGGCAACCAGATTGAGCCGTAGGACCTACTGCTTGCCTGTTACTGCGTCTCGCAGCTTCTTCAGCTTGGCTGAAGAAGCTGTTCGTGTCGTTCCTAATCATGAGGCACGATCTAAACTTGCTTCACCCGCAACTCCTTCGGCATGGAGAACGTAATGTTCTCTGGCCTACCGTCCAGCTCCGTCTCTCCTTCTGCGCCCCAGGTGCGCAGTTGCTCGACCACGCCACGTACCAGTACTTCCGGCGCGGAAGCGCCCGCGGTGATGCCGATGCCACTCACGCCATCGAACCACTCACGCTTGAGATCTTCGGCGCCGTCGATCAGATAGGCCGGAGTCCCCATGCGCTCGGCCAGTTCGCGCAGGCGGTTGGAGTTGGAGCTGTTCGGGCTACCGACCACCAACAGTACATCGCAGTCGCTGGCCAGCTGCTTGACCGCGTCCTGGCGGTTCTGTGTGGCGTAGCAGATGTCGTCCTTGCGCGGGCCGCCAATGGCGGGAAACTTGGTGCGCAGGGCGTCGATCACCTTGCTGGTATCGTCCATCGACAGGGTGGTCTGGGTGACGAACGCCAGGTTCTCGGGGTTGCGCACCTGCAGCTCGGCGACGTCCGTCTCGTCTTCCACCAAATAGATGGCGCCACCATTGCTGACGTCGTACTGGCCCATGGTGCCTTCGACTTCCGGATGGCCTTCGTGGCCGATAAGGATGCACTCGCGGCCTTCACGGCTGTAACGCACCACTTCCATATGTACCTTGGTCACCAGCGGGCAGGTGGCGTCGAATACCTTGAGGCCACGACGCGCCGCTTCGTCGCGCACGGCCTTGGAGACGCCATGAGCACTGAAGATGACGATGACGTCGTCCGGCACCTGATCCAGCTCTTCGACGAACACCGCGCCACGGGCACGCAGGTCTTCGACCACGAATTTGTTGTGCACCACTTCATGGCGTACATAGATCGGCGGGCCGAAGACTTCCAATGCACGATTGACGATTTCGATGGCACGGTCGACGCCGGCGCAGAAGCCACGGGGATTGGCGAGTTTGATATGCATGCTGGCTGTCTCGGTATTGATCGGGGATCGCACGACGCTATGGTTCGATCCCGCAAAGGTACAGCCTGCGCGGGATAAGCGCAGGCTGCAACAAGAGCTTCGCGGCTGAAGCCGCTCCTACAAGAGCGGCAGCACGGGCTAGAGCGCCTTGACTTCGATGATTTCCACATCGAAGTCAAGCACCTTGCCGGCCAGCGGATGGTTGAAGTCGATGGTGACCTGCTTGTCGTCGAACGCCTTGACCACACCCGGCAGCTCGGCATTGGCGGCGTCGTTGAAGATCACCAGCAGCCCTTCGGAGAGTTCCATGCCGTCGAACTGACTGCGCGGCATGATCTGCACGTTCTGAGGATTGGGCTGGCCGAAGCCCTGCTCCGGTTGTACCTGCACGCTGCGCTTGTCGCCAGCCTTGAAGCCGTATAGCGCCTGCTCGAAGCCGGGCAGCAGGCTGCCGTCGCCGACCTTGAAGGTCGCCGGTTGCTTGTCGAAGGTACTGTCGATCACATCGCCGTTTTCCAGCTTGAGGGCGAAATGCAGGGTCACTTCCCTGTCCGGACCGATGCGTACGTCTGTCATTGCGCATCCTCCTTCGCGGACTTGTCGCTCTTGAACATATCCAGCGCCAGCAGGATGGCGCCGATGGTAATGAAGGTGTCGGCCAGGTTGAACGCGGGGAAGAACCAGCGGCTCTGCCAGTGCACCAGAATAAAGTCGACCACGTGGCCCAGCACCACGCGGTCATACAGGTTACCCAGCGCGCCGCCCAGGACCATGGCCAGGGCCACGGCCAGCAACGTCTCGTGACGCTTGAGGCGCTTGAGCCAGACCACCAGCACGACGCTGACGACGATGGCGATGGCAGCGAAGAACCAACGTTGCCAGCCAGAGGCATCGGCCAGGAAGCTGAACGCCGCGCCGGTGTTGTAGGCCAGGGTCCAGTCGAAGTAACCCGGAATGACTTCGATGCGCTGGTACATGCTCAGCGTGCTCTCGAAGATGTCCTTGGTCACCCGGTCGGCGACCAGGATCAGCATACTCAGCAGCAGCCAGGGCAGATGCCCGAAACGCGAGGACTCAGGCATGCTTGCGCACCTCACCTTCGCCTTCGATGTTGCTCACGCAACGGCTGCACAGCTCCGGATGATCAGCATGACTGCCGACATCAGCGCGGAAGTGCCAGCAACGGCCGCACTTGGCGTGGGCGGATTTGAGGATCTTCAGCTTCAAACCTTCGACCTCGGTCACCACCGCATCGGCCGGCGCATCGGCCAGCGGCGCGGTCTGCGCCGCCGAGGTGATCAGGGCGAAACGCAGCTCGTCGCCGAGCTTGGCCAGGTCGGCCTGCTTGGCGTCGTCGCAGAACAGGGTGACCTCGGCCTGCAGGCTGGCACCAATGGCCTTGGCCGTACGCAGGTTCTCCAGCTCTTTGTTGACCGCGGCCTTGACCTCCATCACGCGATCCCAATAGGCACGATCCAGTTCGAAGCCTTCCGGCAGGCGCTGCAGACCGGCATACCAGGTACTGAGCATGACGGACTCGTTGCGCTCGCCCGGCAGGAACTGCCAGATTTCCTCGGCGGTAAACGCCAGGATCGGCGCGATCCAGCGCACCAGCGCCTCGCTGATGTGGAACAGCGCGCTCTGGCAGGAGCGGCGCGCCACGCTGTCGGCGGCGGTGGTGTACTGGCGGTCCTTGATGATGTCCAGGTAGAAGCCGCCCAGCTCCTGCACGCAGAAGTTATGCACCTTGGAGTAGACGTTCCAGAAGCGGTAGTCGGCGTAGGCTTCGATGATTTCTTCCTGCAGACGCAGGGCCGCGTCCACGGCCCAGCGGTCGAGGTCGAGCATCTGCTCGGGCTGCAGCAGGTCCTTGGCCGGATCGAAACCATTGAGGTTGGCCAGCATGAAGCGCGCGGTGTTGCGGATGCGGCGGTAGGCATCGGCGCTGCGCTGCAGGATCACCTTGGATACGGCCATCTCGCCGGAATAGTCGGTGGACGCGACCCACAGGCGCATGATGTCGGCGCCCAGGCTGTCGTTGACCTCCTGCGGCGCAACCACGTTACCCAGCGACTTGGACATCTTGCGGCCGTTCTCGTCGACCACGAAGCCATGGGTCAGCAGCGCCTTGTACGGCGCGTGACCGTCGATGGCGCTGCCAGTCAGCAGGGAGGAGTGGAACCAGCCGCGGTGCTGATCCGAACCTTCCAGATACAGGTCGGCGCGCGGGCCGGTGGTGTGGCCCATATCGTGCGAGCCACGCAGTACATGCCAGTGGGTGGTACCGGAGTCGAACCAGACGTCGAGGGTGTCGTTGATCTTGTCGTAGTCAGCCGCTTCGGCGCCAAGCAGCTCGGCGCCGTCGAGTTTGAACCAGGCTTCAATGCCCTCTTGCTCGACACGCTTGGCCACTTCTTCCATCAGCTCGACGGTGCGCGGGTGCAGCTCGCCGGTAGCCTTGTGCAGGAAGAACGGGATCGGTACACCCCAGTTGCGCTGACGCGAGATGCACCAGTCGGGACGACCGGCGATCATGCTGTGCAGGCGCGCCTGACCCCAGGCCGGGACGAACTGGGTCTGTTCGATGGCGGCCAGCGCGCGCTCACGCAGGGGAGCGCCCTGCTTGGGCTGAGTGTCCATGCCGACGAACCACTGCGCGGTAGCGCGGTAGATCAGCGGCGTCTTGTGACGCCAGCAGTGCATGTAGCTGTGCTGGATTGGCTGATGCTTGAGCAGCGCGCCGACTTCAGCCAGCTTCTCGACGATGGCCGGGTTGGCCTTCCAGATGAACTGGCCGCCGAAGAACGGCAGATCCGGGCTGTAGACGCCATTGCTCTGCACCGGGCTGAGAATGTCGTCGTTGCTCATGCCGTACGCTTTGCAGGTACGGAAGTCGTCCTCACCATAGGCCGGTGCCGAGTGAACGATGCCGGTACCGGCGCCCAGCTCGACGTATTCGGCCAGGTACACCGGCGAGAAACGCTCGTAGAACGGATGACGGAAACGGATCAGCTCCAGCGCCGCGCCGGGGGCGGTAGCGATCACCTGACCTTGCAGGCCGTAGCGCTGCAGGCAGGACTCGACCAGCTCCTCGGCCAGCAGCAGGACGCGCTCGCCGGTGTCGACGAGGGCATAGGTAAATTCCGGGTGGACGTTGAGTGCCTGGTTGGCCGGGATGGTCCAGGGCGTGGTGGTCCAGATGACGATGGCGGCCGGCTTGCTCAGCTCGCTGAGGCCAAAGGCGGCGGCCAGCTTGTCTACGTCTTCGATGGGGAAGGCGACGTCGATGGCATCGGACTTCTTGTCCTGATACTCCACCTCGGCTTCAGCCAAGGCCGAGCCGCAGTCGAAGCACCAGTTCACCGGTTTCAGGCCTTTGAACACGAAGCCCTGCTTGACCATCTCGGCCAGGGCGCGGATCTCGCCGGCCTCGTTGGCAAAGTCCATGGTCTTGTACGGATTGTCCCAGTCGCCGAGCACACCGAGGCGGATGAAGTCGACCTTCTGCCCTTCGATCTGCTCGCCGGCATAGGTGCGGCAGCGCTCGCGGGTCAGGTCGGCCGGCTGGTTCTTACCGAAGGTGGTTTCGACCTTGTGCTCGATCGGCAGGCCGTGGCAATCCCAACCCGGCACGTAGGGTGCGTCGAAACCAGCCAGGGTCTTGGAGCGGGTGATGATGTCCTTGAGGATCTTGTTCACCGCATGACCGATGTGGATGCTGCCGTTGGCATAGGGCGGGCCGTCGTGCAGGACGAACTTCGGCCGAT
>Ga0209070_100669_pt1 | contig 13576 bp, 10 predicted proteins | sample SynthPrep_5_END__FD_187205 | JGI IMG/M metagenome (GOLD analysis project Ga0209070, IMG submission 187205) | Synthetic microbial communities from Ohio, USA - SynthPrep_5_END_DS10_MetaG (SPAdes) (version 2) | ecosystem: Engineered > Bioreactor > Aerobic > Activated sludge | place: USA: Ohio... | reverse complement strand
AAAGTGCGTATAACAGCATGCTGCAGGGCATAGTGGACGATTTGAAACAACAGCAACTGGCCGTGGAAAGCATGGGCGCCCTGGTGGTGTTTTTAGCCGAGCTGGCCGATAAAGAAGGTAATCCGTCACCGTTTATTATCCAAAAAACCGGTGGTGGCTTTTTGTACTCTACCACTGATTTAGCGGCCTGCCAGTATCGTAGCCATGATTTAAATGCTGACCGGGTGATTATTTTTACTGACGCCCGCCAGGCGCTGCATTTTAAACAGGTAGAGCTGGTTGCCCGTAAAGCCGGTTATCTGCGTGCGGCAACGGCCTATGATCATTGCCCCTTTGGTACCATGATGGGCGAAGATGGCAAGCCATTTAAAACCCGTACCGGTGGTACCGTGAAACTGGCAGAGCTACTGGAAGAAGCGGTAGTACGCGCCAAAGCTGTGGTGCAGGAAAAAGCCAGCGATTTAACCGAAGCCGAAGTAGCCGACGTCGCGCGTAAAGTGGGTATTGGTGCAGTGAAGTTTGCCGATTTATCGAAAAACCGTACCAGCGACTATATTTTCAGCTGGGATGCGATGCTGAGTTTTGAAGGCGCCACGGCACCTTATCTGCAGTACGCTTACACCCGGGTGCGCAGTATTTTGCGCCGCGCTGAGATCACTGATAGCTTTAACGCAACATTAACTCTGGTTGAAGAGCAGGAAAAGCAGTTAGCGGTAAAACTGCTGCGGTTTGAAGAAACGCTGCAACAGGTAATTAAAGACGCCCAGCCTAACCTGCTGTGTAATTATCTGTACGAGCTGGCCAGTTTGTATATGACATTTTACGAGGCCTGCCCGATGCTAAAAGACGGTATTGAACCGGCCGTGCGTGACAGCCGTTTAATGCTGAGTATTATTACTTCACGTATACTTAAGCAGGGCCTTGACTTGCTGGGTATCGGGGTTATGGAGCGTATGTAAAGATGAAGATTGACGCTATTCGCCGCAGCTATGTGAAAGACAAACTGGATTTGGATAAGCTCAATGCAGATCCTATCGCGCAGTTTGAATTCTGGTTAAAAGATGCCATAGCGGCAGAATTACCGGACCCTACAGCAATGTGTGTGGCTAGCGTCGATGCACAGGGCCAGCCGTCACAGCGGCTGGTGCTGTTAAAAGATGTCAGCAGCGAAGGTTTTACCTTCTACACTAACCTGGGCAGCCGTAAGGCCACCGAACTTGCCGGCAACCCTAAGGTATGTCTGCATTTCCCCTGGCACCCGCTGGAGCGGCAGGTAATAGTGTATGGCACAGCCGAGCGGGTATCGCATACGCAGGTGATGAAGTACTTTTTATCCCGGCCAAAAGAGAGCCAGCTGGCTGCCTGGGCGTCAGAGCAAAGCCGGCCGGTATCTACCCGCCAGGTGCTGATGCAAAAATTTGCTGAGATAAAACACAAGTTTGAACACGGCGACGTGCCTCTGCCATCCTTCTGGGGCGGTTTTTTAGTGCGGCCGCATAAAATTGAATTCTGGCAGGGCGGTGAGCACCGGCTGCATGATCGCTTTATGTACAGTAAAACCGCGGATAACCGTTGGCATATCGACAGGTTATGTCCTTAACACTGTCATTGTTATTCTTCATAAGACTTTTTTTACCGCTTCTGCAGCAAAAGCGGTTAACACCTTTTGTCGTTGCAGTTGCAGCTTGCTGAAGAATTCACCTGATAACTGCTGCCACAACGGATGCTGTTCAGCCACATAATAATCATCATGTGGTGAAGGTAGCCAATCGTTGTCTAACAATTTCAGTGCCAGCTGGTTTGCTTGTTCTATCAGACCAACAGCACATAGCAATTGTAAGCTAAGACTATCTGCAGTTTGTTGATTGCTGACAAAAGTACTAATACTGCTTTGGTATGCTTGCCGTTCTGTCTGCTGCAGGCTCAACAGAAAATACAGCACGTTAAGTTGTTTATTATTCGCCAAATCTTGTTGAATGGCGAGCTCTGCATTCTGCTGGTAATGAGGCAGCAACTGGTAAAATGCATGTTGTTGCGATCTGGTAACTGCCGGCGAGGATAAAAATAGTGCTTGAAGCTGAAAAATTTTATGTTGTGGTTTAAGACTGACCCGCTGTTGAAGATAAGTGTTTGCCTCAGCGGTATGAGTTTGAGCCTGAGCGAACATAGCCTGTGCCAATAACACAAAGGGATGTTTATCAGACATTGAAACTGCGTGTTGTAAACTGGCTTTTGCCTGCTCAATTTGTTGCAGACTCAGTTGTACCAGGCTCAGTTGCGTCCATCGCTCTGGACTATTTAATCTGTCTGGAAAACGTTCAGCCCAGAGCAAAAACGCCAGGGCGCGCTGGCTGGTAAGCGGTAGTAGCTCTAACTCGTCCAATGCCCGATCGGAATAGTTATCTTCAAGCAGCAAGGCTTGCTGAAATACTGCGCGTGCCTGGCTAAGCTCGCCGTTGCCAATAAGGCTGTAAGCATAATGTCGTTTCAGCAGGCCGGATAACGGTGCCAGTGCTGTCGCTGTTGTCATTAACGTGGCTGCGTCGTCGTAACGTCCCTGAGCCCGGTAAAGTGCTGCTCGCCATAACAGGATTTGCGGATCCTTTGGCTGCAAATGCATCGCTTTATCCAAATAGTAGCTGGCTCCGGCCAGGTTCTGCCTCGATAACTGTAAAGCTCCGAAGCTACCTAGTGCTGGAGCAAAATCAGTTTGTTGCTGTAGCGCCTGCTGCAGTAAAGGTTCGCAAAGTGCTAATACTTTTTGTAGTGGCCAATCGCCATAGATATGCATAGCGTGATAGCTGTTACACAGCCCGACTAGTAATGGTGGATACGTGGGGTAAACAGGCAGCAGTTCGCGCAAAATGTGTACTGCCTCACTGATGGTTTCTGCTTGTGGTTGATTTAGTAGATAAAGTGCCTGTTGCAGCATGCTCCAGTCATGATGACTAAAGCCTTCAGCTGGTACCAGCTGCACACTGAGCTCCGGAGTTTCATAGGTTTTGTCTGATGTTAGCGGCTCAGCGGTGGGAGGCAGGCTATACAACCACACTGCACATAACAACATTAAAGTTGTTAATATTCCTGTATAAATCCAGCGAGTTTTCGCTATATCAGTAGGTTGTTTAGTGCCTGTCTCTGCCAGCATTGCGGTGTGTTGTCGGTAAGAATTGGTGGGCAACAGTTCCGCATTTTGCAGTAGGCGATAACCTTTACGTTGCACCCGCTCAATTAGCTGGTAGGGCTTTTGCTGATCCCGTAGCGCCTTTCTCAATTGAGTGACAACTTGATATAAAGATGAATCCGATACCACTAAATTAGGCCAGACAGTGCTTAATAGTTGTTCGTCACTGACGGTTTGACCGTTCGCAGTCAGCAATAACTCAAGTGCCGTCATTAGCCTGGGTTCTAGCTGCAACACTTCGCCTGAATTGCTTATGCTGTTACGCGCAGGCTCAACCAGCCAGTCTCCAAGTTTCCAGCAAGGTTGTGGCGGAGCGGTTGTAGGAGTAACCGCTTGATGTAGTTGGTTGGCATTGTCTGGTTTTTGCATACAAAGTCGCTGGTACTCACACTATTCAGAAAAGCTTCAGTGATTCTTCAGGTACAACAAGCAGTGTTGTGGCACCTTTTGGTAACTGTTAACCAATGGGAGCTAAAAATGAAACCAATAAATAAAATCTTGCTGAAGTTTGCGTGTTTGGGGATCCTGATGTCAAGCCCGCTGCAAGCTCAACTGAACGAGACGTTTGCTGCAGTGCCAACGCAGCAGGGCGGAAACTTGTTGATAGAGCCAGTCACTGTGTTATCACCTGAACTTGACGGTGAACTGCCCAATCAGCAAGTGTTAATCCGAAATGGCATGATTGTCAGGCTGGCTGAAGCGGGTAGTGCATTGACAACCAGTGAGTTGCAGGGCGTAGTAAAACTTAATGGTCAAAACCTATACTTAACGCCAGGGTTAATGGACAGCCATGTACATGTCAGTGAAGCACCTGGTTTACCGGCAAGCAAAGCTAATGACTATCAGTCGGTGTTTTTTCGGCAGCAACCGCGTAGTTATCTGTACTTTGGCGTGACACAATTGTTAGATTTAAGCAGCAATCCACAAGGGATTGAGGTATTTAAACAGCAACCGCAGACACCTGATTTATGGTACTGTGGTGCGGCTCCTGTGGCAGGTGGTTATGGTAATCCCCGGTCGGCACACCCAAACTTTATTCATCAACATAGCGCAGAAAAGACTTCACCCGAGGAGCAGGCAAATACGCCTGCAACAGTCGTTAAGCGCATTGCTGACAGCGGTGCTCATTGCCTGAAGATTTTTATTGAAGATGGTTTCGGTGAGGCCAATCATTTACCACTGTATAGCAAAGAAACATTGGCAGAAATAAGGAAGCAAGCCAACCATTACCAGTTGCCGTTGTTTGCTCATGCCAATGCTTATGATATGCAGCAACTTGCACTGGAGAGCAAAGTAGATGTGCTGGCTCATGGCCTATGGAATTGGACCGGGATGACCATTACTGAACAAGAGAGCAAAATGGCGATGTTACCCTCAGCACTAGCCGAACACTTGCAGCAGATCAAACTGGCTGATATAGGTTATCAGCCTACGTTAAGCGTAATCTCACAGTTAGCCGCTTTACTGGACCCAGATGTGTTGGCCGATCCTCAAATGCATCATGTTGTCCCGGCTGCTTTGCTGGACTGGTATAAACTAGACGAAGCTCAGTGGTTTAAGCAGGAATTGCTGGCTGATTTTGGTAGTTTATCGGCGCCTGCCGCTGCAGCACGCTTGCGCACCATTGGACAGCGCGGCGCTCTTGCAGCACAGTTGCTTCATCAAATGAGCCATCCGCTATTGCTGGCCAGCGACACTCCGTCCGCCCCGGCTTATAGCCATCAGCCGGGGTATGGCACTTATCTGGAACTGCAGCAAATGGCTGCTGCTGGCATTTCGCTTCAGGCTATTTTTGAGGCGGCTACTATAAACAATGCTCGTTTATTAAAGCTGGAACAACGCTATGGCACCGTTAGTCCGGGTAAGGTCGCGAATCTGCTGTTGCTAAAAGAAAATCCTCTGCAAGATATTGATGGCTGGGACAGTATTCAAACCGTGATCTTACATGGGCAGCCGATCGATCGATTAAGTTTGTCTGCCACTATGTTGTCTGCTCATTGATTAACGGCAACACTAAATGCTTTTTTTCAAATATTTTTGTCCTTGCTGCCAACATCATTATCTGTTGCAATATAACAATGAAACTCTTTGATACGCACTGCCATCTCGATTTACCTGAGCTGGCAGCAGAGCAGGCAAACCACTGGCAACAGGCACAGCAAGTTGGTGTTGCTGCGTTGCTTATTCCTGCGGTCGAACAGGCCGCCTGGCTTAATCTGCTTAAATTACGCCGCGCGCAACCCGCCTGGTATATTGCCTTAGGCGTGCACCCCTGGTGGGCCGACAGTCAATCACTGACAGTGCTATCTGAGCTTGAGCAATTACTGCACACACACACCAACCAAATTGCGGCGGTGGGGGAGATTGGACTGGATTTTGCGCTTGCAGCAGAAACCTTTACCAAACAACAGCAGTTTTTTAGTGCCCAGTTGGCGTTAGCCAAGCAATATCGCAAACCGGTTATTTTGCATCATCGTAAAAGCCAGCCAGCCTTGCTGGCAGAGCTAAAACGGCAGCAGTTTAGTGAGGGCGGTATTTTGCATGCTTTCTCTGGCAGTCAGCAGCAGGCTAAGGCTTTTATTGATTTAGGTTTTAAACTGGGGATTGGCGGTACTATCACGTACCCAAGGGCTGAGAAAACCCGCAATGCAGTAAGTAAGCTGCCGTTAAGTGCGCTGGTATTAGAAACCGATGCCCCTGCTATGCCTCTGGCTGGCTTTCAGGGGCAAGTGAATACGCCTGCGCAGCTACTGGCGGTGTTTAATGTCTTGTGTGAACTTAGATCAGAGCCTGCTACCGAACTTGCTGCCGCCTTATGGCAGAATAGTGCAGACGCGCTTAGCATCTGACGCTTTGTCTACACCGCAAACCATCTGTTAAGCCGGTGGAGGTATACGCCGGTAACGCTGATTTAGCCGATAGAAACTGCGTTTTAATAGCATTGTTACGGCACCGGTTAATAGCAATAGCCCCAGCATCTGCTGCATCAGCTGTTGCCAATAGCGATAGCCCGGAAACAAACTCTGATCATGTAGTAAGCTCAGTTTGATATAGCCCAACAGCTGGTTATTCACCCTGATCTCTTGCACCATAGGGATTAGCGGTAATGGTTGATCTGGCCGATAGAGTAAACGTGCGGCCGTTGTCGCTTCAGACCAGCTTAGACGGACGCCGTTTGCATCATAGACCACCACATCATGTAAGAACGGGTTTTCAGCGATATGCTGTGTCAGCTGACTTAAACCTTCAAGCTGATCATTTTCCAGCAGATAACCTGCTGTATGCGACAAGGCAACCAGGGTTTCACGCATTAATAATTGGTTTTGCTGCTGTAATACCCGCTGCCCTTCTGCTCGGGCATCAACCCAACTATGCAAGATAAACCAGATCCCTAATACGGCAATAGCCAATTGGAGTAAGGTAATAAAACTTGAATATCGATGACCTGATACGCTATGGTGCTGCATATTTTAAACCACAAAGTGAATACTGGCAGGCTATTGCTGCAAAGGGTGTAGCATGCCACGGTCATGAAGTTAAGTATAGGGCAGAACAGTGTCGAACGTTCACGAACCATCGCCGTTTGCGGCAGCAGCTATTGCAGCTGAGTCTTTTGTAGTAGAGCCTTTGCCTTTGCTGGCACAGTATAACAATAGCTTGCAATTGCATTGGCAACAACGGCAATTTACGGCTGTTAGCCCGGCTGCTAATGCCCAAACCGCTGGTGCAGGCTTGTTTTGGTTTGGGGGCGTTATCAACTGGACAAATCTACAGGCTATTTTAGCCGCACTTGACGTTGCCGACGATCAGTTACAGCTAAGCTTATTACAACCGCTACCGGAGCTCTCTGCCGGTATGATGATACAAAGTGCCGTATTATCGCCACCTGCCCAGACTTTGCTAAATACCTTAGCAGAACAGTTTGATTGCCAGTTAGTGTATTTAACGCAGCAACCTACTTTAGCTCAACCTGGCTTGCTGGTAATGGATATGGATTCAACTGCTATCCAAATTGAATGTATTGATGAGATAGCCAAGCTAGCCGGGGTTGGTGAGCAAGTTGCGGCCGTCACGGCGCGGGCGATGAATGGCGAGTTAGACTTTGCACAGAGCTTGCGTCAGCGGGTTGCGGCACTGGCAGGAGCACCTGCCTCCGTTTTGAGCGAAGTTTTAGCGACGTTACCGCTGATGCCGGGTTTAACCGGGTTGGTTAATCATTTGCAACTACATGGCTGGCGTGTGGCTATCGCCTCGGGCGGCTTTACCTATTTTACTGAGGCATTGCAGCAGCAGCTTAAGCTAGATGCGACCTTTGCTAATCAGTTAGAGATTATTGATGGCAAGCTAACGGGTGAGGTGTTGGGGGATATTGTCGATGCAAAGCGCAAAGCAGAGGTTATTGCCGAGCTGGTTGAGCGTTATCACTTATCGGTATCTCAAACCATTGCTATTGGCGATGGTGCTAACGACTTACCTATGCTAGCCAAAGCTTCGTTAGGTGTGGCATTTCATGCGAAACCTAAGGTGCAAGCTGCCGCTAAAGCTGCCATTACCAGCGGTAGTTTGCTGCAGTTACTGTATTTAGTAGCGCCTGCGTGAAACACCAGCAGCATTCGCTATTTGTTGACTTAGTCAGCTATCAGTTACATGTCAGGCAGCTTACGCCTATGCAACCGGCGATTGCCCCGATCCTGTATTTACATGGTGCGGTTGAAAATGGCCGCATTTTTTACAGCCAGTCAGGTAAAGGGTTGGCTAGCTTCTTAGCAGATCAAGGTTTTATTGGGTATGCTGCGGATTTTGCAGGTCGAGGACTGTCGCAACCCACATTGGCTGATGGCTTACAACAAAGCCAACAGCAGCTTATTTGCAAGGATATTCCCAGCTTAATTGAATATTTATATGCGCTGCATCAGCAGCCACTCATACTGATTTGTCACTCTTGGGGCGGGGTACTGGCGGCAGCAAGTCTGGCGCGTTTTCCGCATTTATTAGCTAAAGTAAAAGCCAAAGTATGCTTTGGTAGTAAAAGAGTCATTGGTGTCCGCTCGGTTGAACGGTTGCTAAAGATTAATCTGATTTGGAATCAACTGGCCCCATGGTTGGGGCAACGTTACGGTTATGTCCCGGCAAAACGCTGGCGCTTTGGTGCCGATGATGAACCGCAGCAATTTTTGCGAGATACGATTGCCTGGATTAATGGTGCGCCTTTTATCGATCTTAGCGATAACTTTGACTATAAGCGGGCTTGTCAGCAAACCATCTGGCCGCCGCTTTGGCATTTTGCAGCTGAAAACGATCGGTTACTTGGACACCCTGCTGATGTGCAAGCTTTTATAGAAGAGTGTGGTCAGCAACATGCACGATTCAATTTGTTAGGTAAGCAGCAAGGTTATTCGCAAAACTATGATCATATTTCTATGTTAACCCACTCCGCTGCAGCAACTGAGCACTTCACGGAGTTAGCGAATTGGCTGAAGACTCTGCATGCCCGCCCTATTTAAAATCGTGTTCATTGTGTATAGGGCACGGTCGTTATCTGTCACGAGAGAGTATTCTTAGGCGTGCCAGATGTTGACGTTCGCTCGCTTGCACATCAAAGCGTGCAATCAGTTCCGCCGAGGTTTCTACGCCATCAGCAACACCTTCAACATGCCACAACTCTTCTTCTAATGATTTTGCTTTATGAATGGCATACACACTGATATAGCCAATTTCTTTGGCGATATATTCGGAATCTAAATTACCCGTGCGTGATACAAACAAACGGAAACTGAATAATGTATGGTGCTGAATAGCGTCAATCACAAAAACCTTTTGTTCTTCAGCTGAGCTAAATTCAAAGTCATAGTGACTACTAAACTCTAACTGTGTGTTGTCCAGCTCAGAGACTCTAATATAAAGCTCATAAGCTTTTGGTGCGTCCTGACGCTTCATTTGCTTCAGCTGGTTAGCAATTTCTTGGGTAAACATATGGTTTTTGGTCAGTAGCGTTAAATCTAACGTATTGGCCTGAGTTTGGGCCAGTTGCAACAATTTATGTAGTGTATTAGGTTGAGCGCCTCTACCCAAGACCGTGATGTCGTGTCGTAGCCCCCGGCGATGAACAAAGATCGCAAAATTATTGAGCGCTTTTAAGTACATATTACGTAATGCATCAGAAAGCCCTGGATATTTTGGTGTTTCCTCCGCTATCGTCAGTTTATTCCGATTACTTTGAATTAACTGTTGGAAAAATTGCTTGCCAATATGTCCGTCCGTTTTTGCGGCCTTTAAATTCATGATGGTGCGGCTTTTACTTACCGCCATGACTTCATAGGGCAGATTACTCAGTTGATACTTTGGCGTAATTTTTTGTAAGTCAGGCAGTTCAAGTAATAGAATATCCCCTTTGGCAAAGTCTATTGGTTCTGAGCATTCCAACTGCAAACCGCCGGAGGAAAAATCCCGGCTAAAGGCTGGAAACGCGGTTTGCTCTGCTTTTTGCCGGATCAATACGGTGGTTTTGTATAAATAGCGTGATTCTGCCCGTAAATTAACATAGTGAATGGGGATTGCTTCACAAGGTGCGGCTTGCACGGCTTTACTTAAGCCAAACTTATTGAGCTCGGCTAAGTTTGTATTATCATAGTGATGGCTAGCATAATAACCACGGTGAGCAACTGCACTGATTTCGGTAAGCGCAGCGATATAATGCATATCTTTTAGCATACTTTGCACCAGTGGCGAGCTATGCTGGCTGGTACTGCTGCCAGGTAAAGCAAATTCATTATGGCTTTGACTGACGCTGGTTTTCAGCAAATTCAGATGAAATATACGCCAACTGGGTTTACCGGCGCCAAAGCCAAAAAACATTTCTCGCAGCACCGGGGCCGTCGCTAACTCAATGGCCGTAGCAGCGTAAAAATATAACTTTCCTTTCGCGGCATGAGTAAAGCAATACAAAATGCAGGAGCGCTCCGGTGTTTGCAGACTTAATAATTGTTTCAGTCTGCGGGCAGACAATACCAAGTTAAGTACAGATAACTGCTGTTCATCTAAAAAGTAATGCCAGACGCTCTTGTTATAATCAGTGGTTAGACAAAAGCGACTGCTGACTATGCCATCTACCACAGATAGGTAAATGGGTAAGGTATTAATACGAGGTAGATAATACTGCTCGTAGCCTTTAGTTAGTACGGCATCAGTTGTGTTGTCCAGATTGATTTTATAGCGGCGTTTATTGCCATGAATAAAGCTTTGTAAAAACTGATTGAACTGCGGCTCTTGTTGAGGCTCCAGGCGCTTCAGGCGCAAATAAGCATGTTTTTCCTGCTCGTCAATTTGCAGTACCTGATAATTTAGGCCATCCGGCAGATCAAGCGTAAATTCTTTTTCCAGGCCTTTCAGGGCCAAGTTTAAGGTATCACCTACTTGAATATTTTTGCCTGCGGGCACTTTAAGTTTACAGCCTGATACAGACAGATCACTGGTCATTGCCTGAAAAGGGTGTTCGGTGGAGCGAACTTCTACTTCGATACCGAAATTCATGCGCTCTTCGCGTCTGCTAACATAATAACCAAACTGCACTAACTTGTTTAAGCTGGTTGCTTCTTCAGCCTCAATATCTTTTTCGGCCGAGCTAGGTGCGTCAGGTAATAGTGGTCCTCTGCGTAAACTATCCAGCGTATTTTTTACGCGCTCTTCAGTTTCTTTGCGATGCCGGACCCGAAAGTTATTCTCGGCATTCATCACTTCTTCGTATACCCCTAGGGTATACTCACCGTAGTCTTTAATGCCACTTTCAAAGATTTGCTTTGCGTTGTCATCGAGATAATGCATTTTTTCCCTATATTCATAGGGTTTAACATCACCATCGACATGACCACGTAGATCAATAAAATAGTTGCAAGGCTGGGCCAGACGCTTTAATTCCATCTTAAGCAGAAATTGTTTTGATTTAGGTAAACTTGCCGTCAAACTAGCAAAAGTCTGCTCAAACTCAGGTGAGTTCAGCAAGCCTTTCATACGCGCTATGATGCCAAGGTAAGCTTTAAGATCGGTTGAAGTCATCGTCTACTGATTCAGTTGCCAAAATAATGGCAGCGCCCGGTTATAATTAGATTAAGCTACGTGGTTATTTTTTGAAAAGCAATATCTATGCCTTTCATGCAAAGCAGGAAAATTTATGGCTAAAACAAAAACGGCCTATGTGTGTAACGAATGTGGCGCTGACTTTATGCGTTGGCAAGGTCAATGTACTGAATGCGGTGCCTGGAATAGCGTAACAGAAGTGCGGCTGGGGGCGGTCAAAAGTAAGAATAGTCGTTTCGAAGGCTATGCCGGTGCTGCCGTTGCCAAGGTTATGCGGCTGGATGAAGTCGACTTACAGGAGGTGCCGCGGTTTAGCTCTGGCTTTACCGAATTCGATCGGGTACTGGGCGGGGGTATTGTGCCTGGCTCAGCGATTCTGATCGGTGGTCATCCGGGGGCTGGTAAAAGTACCTTACTGCTGCAAGTGATGTGTGGCCTGGCACAGCAGGGGGGGGCACTCTATGTAACCGGCGAGGAGTCATTGCAGCAAGTTGCCATGCGGGCGCAGCGCTTGGGGTTGCCAATGGGCGAGCTTAAGATGTTGGCAGAGACCAATGTGGAAACTATTTGCCAGCTGGCGCAGCAAGAAAAACCACGCATTATGGTGATTGACTCAATTCAGGTAATGCACTTAGCTGATATCCAGTCGGCCCCTGGCAGTGTTTCTCAGGTAAGAGAAAGCGCTGCCTTTTTAACCCGTTTTGCCAAGCAGTATCATATTGCCATTATTATGGTAGGCCATGTCACTAAAGACGGCTCGTTGGCAGGCCCCAAAGTACTAGAACATTGTATCGATTGCTCGGTGATGTTGGATGGGGATGCAGATAGTCGTTACCGTACTATGCGCGGGCATAAAAACCGCTTTGGTCCGGTAAATGAGCTGGGGGTATTTGCGATGACCGGTCAGGGGATGAAAGAGGTCAAGAATCCGTCAGCGATTTTTTTAACCCGCGGTAAAGAAGATCAATCGGGTAGTATTGTAATGGTGTTGTGGGAAGGCACCCGGCCATTATTAGTTGAAATTCAAGGTTTAGTGGATTATTCACCGCTAAATAACCCGCGGCGTGTCACCTTGGGCATGGAGCAAAACCGTATCTCGATGTTATTAGCTGTGATGCACCGGCATGCAGGTATTCAAATGGCCGATCAGGATGTGTTTGTGAACGTGGTAGGTGGGGTAAAGGTTAACGAAACCAGTGCCGATTTAGCCACCCTGCTGGCGCTGGTGTCAAGCTTTCGGGATAAACCCTTGCCTAATGATCTGGTGGTATTTGGTGAGGTTGGGCTGGCGGGGGAGATTAGGCCAGTACCCAGTGGACAAGAGCGTTTACGTGAGGCTGCTAAGCATGGTTTTCGCCGGGCAATAGTGCCGCTGGGGAATAAACCTAAAGAGTTGATTGATGGTATGGAAGTGATAGGAGTGAGCAAGCTCGCCGATGCACTAGAGGCTATTTAAGTAAGTAAAGCGCTTATTAAAACTATCCCCTACCGCTTAACAGCAGGGGATAGCAACAATTTTAACGAAAGCGGCTGTTTTGCGGGAAGTTAAATTGCAATACTTGTTGGGCATCACTCTTTAATTTATCTAAGCCAAGTTTGTCATAACTCTCGACCATAACCTCTAGCGCTTGTTCTACGTAAGGAGAATCGCGGTAAAACTCTACTACATACTTGCCCCGGTTGGCGGCGGCTAAAAAAGCCCCCCGGCGTAGATAATAATCGGCCACCAGCAATTCATGACGTGCCAGTCTATCTTTAATCATAACCATGCGCTGTCTGGCATCGGCTGCATACTTGCTGTCTGGGTAGCTGTTTAACAAAATTTTGAAATCATCAAACGCCTGACGGGTACTACTTAAGTCACGATCTGCGCGGTCAATACCAAAAAACTCCTGAAAAGCATTTTCGTCTGCTTTTAGGTTAGTTAAACCACGCATATAGTACACATAATCTAAATCAGGCTGATTTGGATTTAAGCGGATAAAACGGTCAATGCTAGCCAGCGCTTGTGGTAAATCACCTGCCTGATGATAAGCATAAATTAAATCTAACTGTACCTGGCGAGCTAAAGGGCCAAATGGAAAGCGGCTTTCTACGGCCTTTAATAATTCGATGGCTCTGTTATATAAGCCGTTATCTAATACATCTTTGGCTTGTTGATATTGTCCCTGAGCAGTTTGACTCGGGTTAACTTGCTCTGGTTTTGGCTTTCCGGCACAGGCACTCAGGGCGGCTGACATCACGATAATCAGGATAAATTTCAATTTCATGTAAAAATCCGTTACTACTTAAGCTAAATGGCTGTCTAGTCCAGCGTAA
>Ga0209070_100667_pt1 | contig 13633 bp, 13 predicted proteins | sample SynthPrep_5_END__FD_187205 | JGI IMG/M metagenome (GOLD analysis project Ga0209070, IMG submission 187205) | Synthetic microbial communities from Ohio, USA - SynthPrep_5_END_DS10_MetaG (SPAdes) (version 2) | ecosystem: Engineered > Bioreactor > Aerobic > Activated sludge | place: USA: Ohio... | reverse complement strand
CGTATCGAATACTACTGCCTTACTCAAAATAGCCCCCTTAATAGCAGGCAACGTAATTTCCCTGCTAGATCAAGCCTATTACTATACGGTAAAGCAGTGCATACGGCAAAACAGGCTATTTGGGTCTTAACGTTTTCTCCACTTTTATCCGATCCGGTCGTTTTCTTAATCCTTTCTTAAGCTTTGTCTCTTACTCTGGCTACACACCCAAGGCAATAGAGACCGAAGATGGAATTAGCCAGTGAAGAAAAAACGGCACCGACTCGCGGGCTATGCCGTAATGTGTTTAGCCAAAGCAGTCAATTGGCTCTGCATCGGCTCAACAGCCCTGAGCGCAGTGAAGTAGAACGGTTTATACGCCAGCAATTTCAACGCTATCACCAGGCTGAAGTGCGTTATTTTATGCCACTTTTACTCAGTTTACGTTGTGCAGGCAAACTAAGCGCTGCAGTGGGTCTTAATTCAGCCGGCAACGCGCCGTTGTTTTTAGAACAGTATTTATCTGCGCCTATTCAAAACATCCTTAGCAAGCACAGCCAGCGCCCTGTAGCACGGCAGCATATTCTGGAAGTAGGAAATTTAGTGGCAGGTCGCAGCGGCACCAGCTTGTTATTAATGGTGATCTTAAGTGAATTAATTGCCGCATCAGATTTCCGCTGGGTAGTGTTTACCGCAACTCAGGAAGTGCACTCACTGCTGAATAAGCTTAATTATCACCCTATCACTCTGGCACCAGCTGACGCTTCTAAACTCGCCACCAGCAGCGCAGATTGGGGCCAGTACTATCAGCGCCAGCCACAGGTGATGGCTGGGTTAGCGCTGCCAGCAATAAAGCATGCGCAACAACTGACCCGCTATAAGCTAATACAGCACTTGTTCGCGACAGAACTGGCCAGCCTTAACAGCCAGTTTAAGCATGAGGAGCCTTATTATGCCTAACACCCTACCGGTTACTGTAGCGCAGTTACAGCAATTTGCAGACAACATTGCGCTAGACGATGGCCACCAGCAACTGCGTTATCAGGCATTAGCGCAGCAGGTTGCTAGCTTAAGTCAATGGCTTACAGCACAAGGGTATCAGCGCATTGCTATTATTGGCCCAAACAGCCTGGCCTGGGTTATTGCCGATTTAGCGTTAGCTCAGGCAGGCAAAATCTGCGTGCCTGTACCTTTATTCTTTTCTGCCCGACAACAAGAGTACGTATTGCAACAAGCTAATATAGAATTATTGCTCTTTACTGAACTGCATTGTGGCAGCAAACCCACCCCGATACCGGGTTTATGGGCCTTAGTACGTCAAACGCTCAGCAATGATACGCCACAGCTGCCGATTACAGAGGGCAAAATTACCTTTACCTCTGGCACCACTGCCGAACCCAAAGGCGTATGTTTAAGCTGGCAGCAGCAAGCCACAACTTGTGAGGCCTTAATACACGCTTTAGGCGAGCAGTTTAGCAACGGGCAATATCAGCATTTTTGCCTGCTGCCGCTAGCCACATTGTTAGAAAATCAAGCGGGTGTTTATCTACCATTAAGATTGGGCCAGCAGATACTGCTTTTATCACCGGCCAGTACTGGGCTTAGCGGTAGCTCTGCGCTGGATCTGAATCGTTTTGCCCAAAGCTTGCTGCATTATCAGCCTGCAAGCCTCATCTTAACTCCGCAGCTGTTACAGGCACTAGTGCTACTGTGTTTACGTTATCCAACACTGGTTAAAAGCTTTAAGTTTATTGCCGTGGGCGGCGCGCATTGCTCGCCAGCATTACTGGCGCAAGCAAGGCAACTAGGGCTACCCGTTTATCAGGGCTATGGACTGTCTGAAGCAGGGTCGGTTGTGGCGCTAAACCTGCCTCAGCAAGAAAAAATAACGACAGTTGGTAAGCCTTTACCTCATATTGCGCTAAATATTGTCGATGAACACATTTTGGTAAAAGGCGATCTTTATGCTGGCTACCTTGGAGAAGCGCCACGCGACCCTGAGCAATGGCTAGACACAGGTGATCTTGGCGCACTGGATAGCGAAGGCTATTTACATATTTATGGCCGCAGCAAACACTTATTGATTAGCAGCTACGGTCGCAATATCTCACCTGAATGGTTAGAGGCAGAATTACAACTCTGCCCTGCTGTAGCGCAAGCCATGGTCACGGGCGATGCCAAACCCTGGCTGAGTGCCTTAATTACGCTAAGGCCGCAAGCCAATCCGCAGCAGTTGGCAACACAAATACAACAGCTGAATAGTCAGTTACCTGATTACGCCAGGTTACGCACATTATTGCTGCTAGCAACCCCTTTTACGCAAGAAAATAAACAACTCACCAATAACGGCCGCCTGCGGCGCAACCAGATTAACAGCGATTATGCCGAGGCGATTACCACGCTTTATCTAAGCGAACCCGATCTTGTTAACCCCACTATTCAGTTGATACCCAGTAACGAGGAGTTATCCCATGCCAGCTTTTTTTAATCGCCTAATGACCGAAACACAAACCGAACGCCAGTATTTACTCAGTGCGCCCATTGTGCAGCGCTGTTTGCAACAGCAAAGCTTTAGCCTAGCCGAATATCAGGCGTTTTTAACCGAAGCCTACCATCATGTAAAGCATACTGTCCCCTTGCTAATGGCAGTGGGTAGCCGATTAACCAGCGAGCAGGAATATTATCGTGAAGCTATTGCCGAATATATCGAAGAAGAGCTTGGTCATCAGGAATGGGTGCTAAACGATATTGCCGCTACTGGTCTGGATAAAGAGCAGATCCGGCATAGTAAACCAAGATTGGCCACAGAACTTATGGTCGCCTACGCCTACGATTCGGTGTTACGCAGAAACCCTCTTAGCTTTTTTGGCATGGTGCTGGTACTAGAAGGCACCAGCGTTAATTTAGCCACACAAGCGGCTGATATTATCCAACAGCAGCTCGCGCTACCCAATAAAGCCTTTAGCTATTTGCGCTCGCACGGCAGTTTAGATATTGAACATATGGGCTTTTTTGAAAAGCTGATGAACACCATCGAGCAACCGGCTGATCAGGCCGCTATTATTCATGCTGCCCAGGTAATTTATCAATTGTACGGCAATATTTTTCGTAGCATCAGCGATGTAGCTCGCCCGCAGGAGGCCGCATGAGCCCCCCAACAGCACCATTACAAGGAAAAACGATCTTGTTGCTGGGGGCCAGCGGCGGTATTGGCCAAGCTTTGGCTCAGCAGTTAGATAAACTCGGCGCAAGCCTAATTATCACTGGGCGCCATGCCACAACCTTGCAACCGTTGGCAGAAAGCCTGCAGCAACCACCACAACTTATTATTGCCGACTTAGTTACTGAAGCCGGGCTGCAGCGGCTTATAAAGGCCTTACCCCATGCTTTCTATAGCGTTATCTTTGCCGCAGGGCTAAACGATTTTGCTCTGTTACAACAACAAGATCCGCAAAAAATAGTGCAAATGCTTAACCTAAACCTGTTAATGCCTATGCTCGTTACGCAAGCACTGCTGCCAAAACTTAACCCCGATGGCCGGCTGCTTTATGTGGGATCGAGTCTGGGTGCTATTGGTTATCCAGGTTACGCGGCCTACGGTGCCAGTAAAGCGGCCTTACGTAACTTTGTGCAGGCATTAAAGCGCGAATTAGCCGACCAACCCTTGCAACTGTGTCATATTGCACCACGCGCCACCCAAACCGGAATGAACAGTAGCGCTGTACAACAAATGAATCTGCAATTGGGCAGTAAAACAGATAGCCCAAACTGGGTAGCCGCACAAATTGTTCAGCAATTATTGGCCGTGCGTATGCACGATGAAGACTTAGGCTTCCCTGAAAAATTTTTTATCAAAATCAATGCCCTACTACCCGCTGTCGTAGATAACAATCTGCGCAAACAGTTGCCGGTAATTAAACAGTTTGCTCGCCAACACACCCTACTACTCAATGCAGGAGAGTCATTATGAACCCGTTAAAAAGCTTATTAGTCAGTAGCTTTGTTGCCAGCGCTTTATTTTTGGTACAAGCCCAAACGCCCGATGATTTAGCGCAGTTACAACAACATTGGGCGGTACTTAAGTATCAACAAGCTAAACCTGCACAAGAACAAGCGTTTACCAATTTAGTGGCCCAAGCTGAACAGGCGAAAACACAACACTCAAGCGATGCTCGATATCTTATTTGGGAAGGTATCATTCGTGCTACCTATGCCGGTAGTGTGGGTGGTTTAGATGCGTTAAGTGAGGTGAAAGCAGCGAAAAAGCTGTTTGAGCAAGCCCTTGCGCTAGATCCCAATGCGTTAGATGGCTCCGCCTATACCAGCTTAGGCTCACTGTATTATCAGGTCCCCGGCTGGCCAATTGGTTTTGGTAGCGATAAAAAAGCCCGAGAATACCTGCTTAAAGGCTTAGAAGTTAACCCAGCAGGCATTGATGCCAACTATTTTTATGGTGACTTTTTACTACAACAAAAAGAATACAAAGCTGCTATTGCAGTGTTGGAAAAAGCGTTAGTTGCTCCAGCTCGGCCGGGCAGAGAGACGGCCGACCAAGGGCGGCGGCAAGAGATTATGCAAGCCATTGCCAGCGCCAGGCAAAAAATAAAGAAAAGCTAGCAAAAGCCCCCTCGATACCCAAGCCGGATAGTTTCCGGCTTTGTTTTTTTAATTGTCTTTTTCTACCGGCTTTTTCCCCAAATAATAGCGCTGCTCACGATATAACCAAGACGGCAACAACACCTGCGACAAAGCGCGATTCTTTATGCTGGCTCCGGGCAGAGCAGCATTAAGCTGTAACCGTTTAGTCGCAAAATCGTAACGGCCAGCCAGTGCACTACCATCGGGTTTTAAAATAGTAATCTGTTCCTGCTCCAATAAGGCAAAATACTGATCAAACTGCAATAACGCCCGACCAGGACTTTGCGCATCACGGCTAAAATCGCGCCCCAGCAAGGGTGTTTTTGCTGTTATGCCCATTAGCGATAATAGGGTTGGTGCTAAATCAATTTGGCTGGCCAAAGGGCTAATACGCTTTGCGTGTAAATCAGCCCCTAAAATCAGTGCCGGAATTTGAAACTTATGCACCGGTACCAGGCTATCGCCATAAACCCGGTTATCGTGATCTGCCACAATTAAAAACACAGTATTCTGCCAGTAGGGCTGCAGTTTGGCTTTGGCAATAAAGTCACCCAAGGCTTTATCGGCGTATTTTACGGCATTATTTACCGTCGCTTTGGGGGCGTCATGCAAGGCGATACGGTTATCTGGAAACTCAAAAGGCTCATGGTTAGATGAGGTAAAAATTAAGCTAAAAAAAGGCTTACCTTGCTGCTGCAACTGCTGCAGGTGCCCGGTTGCTGTATTAAACAGATCCTCATCGCTGGCTCCCCAACTACCTACAAAGGTGGGCTGAACCATTTTGGGTAAATCAATCACTTCGGCAAACCCATTACCGGTGAAAAAACTGCGCATATTGTCAAAATGCGCTTCGCCACCATACACAAAGCTGGTGTGATAGCCCTGCTCGGCTAGCGTACTGGCCAGAGTATAAAAATGTTGCTGTGCTTTAGTTAACTTAACCACACTTTGCGCAGGCGTGGGCGGAAACCCCGACACTACCGCTTCAATACCGCGCACCGAACGGGTGCCTGTAGCGTACATTTGTTCAAACCACCACCCTTCTTGCTTTAACTGCTCCAGCTCAGGCGTTACCGCTACCCCGCCTAACGACGCAACAAAGGTCGCACCTAAGCTCTCTTCTAAAATTATGACAAGGTTTAACGGTTTGTCACGTTGCTGGCTGGGTTCGCGTAGCGCCAGAGTAGGCCGTTGCGGATCGTCAAAAACAAGGTGTTTAAGCCAAGGCCAATCGAGCGCAAGCCGCAACATTTCAGCTTCAGGTAGTTTGCCATACACTTCACTAGAGCGGGCTTCATGTTTTAGGCTATAGATGGCATACAATACGGAGTAAGGTGAATTAATAATCAGCGAGTTCACCATGGCATCGCCGGTAATAGCAAAGAGTGCCGGATTTGCCGGGCGATGCTCGGTTGTGGAGCGCACCGCAGCAAACACCAGAAACACTAACAATGGCCAACTGCACCACAGAGTACGGCGCCGACTAAAAGGCGCTGTTAACACCATTATTCGCCGCAAGCCAAGGTTAACACCCCATAATAACAGCGCCATAATTAGCGCAGCGCCTAGCAATAAAGCACGATAGCCATGCCACAAGGTACTAAATACTTCTTTAGGGTACTTCAAATATTCAATATAGAGTCGATTGGGCCGCACATCGTATTGTAAAATAAACTGTGGCGTTGATACTTCCAGTAAAATTACCAGCGCCAGCCCCAGCAACACCCAAGCATGGCTAAATTTACGCCACACACTAAAACTTGCAGCATAAGCAAACAACGGGGCGAACAGCAGCGGGATACTTAACCATAACCCTATAAAAATCAGATCGGCCCGCACGCCTTGCAGCAACATCTGCGCTAAATTACCCGCAGCAGCTACCCGTTCATATTGCCAAACCATTAGCCCCAGCCGACTAGCCGACAACAGCAATAGCATCAGTAGCACCATCGCCACAAAGGGTAAATAAGGACCGCTAAACCTGACCCCAAGTGCTTTTTTTAGCATGGTTAACTCTCAAATATGATTTTCCAAGAGCGTACTGGCCAAAGCTTAAGTAAATCTTAAGCTAGACGTTTTACTCTTAAGGAAATTTATGTACTTGGAGCAGCGAATGAAATCGACGGCAAAAGGCTTAAACCGTTTATGGTTTGCCAGCAAATATTCTTGGCAAGGCCTTAAAGCGGGCTTACAAAGCGAAGCCGCCCTTAGGCAAGAGGTGCTGGCTATGCTGGTATTATTGCCAGTAGCCATGCTAGTTGACGTGCAGCCAGCCGAAAGAGCCTTACTAGTGTTTAGTGTGTTTTTTGTGTTTATCGTCGAGCTGCTAAATACGGCAGTTGAGGTGGTTGTTGACCGGATTGGCGCCGATTATCACCCGCTAAGCGGCAAAGCGAAAGATTTAGCCTCAGCTGCTGTGCTGTTTAGCTTGTGCGGCGCGGCATGGGTGTGGGGGACTATTCTGTGGTAATGCGGCAGTTGTCTAGGGATAAAGTGCTTTTTCTGTTGCTGGGCGGCTACTTAATATTACTATTGCTATTTGATGCACTGATTGCGTACTTTAAAGCCTTGACTAATGTCGCCTGCCCCCGGGATTTGCAACTGTTAGGGGGTAAAGAGCCCTACTTTCATCTGCTTTCATTGCGGCCAAATTATCTGCCCTATCACCAATGCTTTCCCGCCGGGCATGCCAGTGTAGGTTACGCCTAGGTGGCGTTGAACTCCTTTTTCAAAGTAACGCAAATAGCGGCGCTTTGGCCCCTTCGTGTCTGGCAACTACAGCTGGTTTTTGCGTTGTTATTAACGTTTTTCTACAATCAAACCATTTTTAATAGTTTGAGTAAGCTAGACAACCGTTCACTCTCTATCGCAATAGGTGGGCTGTTGTTTTGTATCAATTGGTTTATCTGTCAACTCACGGGGCGCGGCAAAGCACTACGAACCTGGTTAACATTGCTGCTTATTATCAGCGCCACTTGTCAGTATTTTATGCTCAACTATGGCGTGCTGATAGATAACAGTATGCTGCTAAATACTCTGGAAACCGATCTACATGAAGTACAGGGCTTGCTCAGTCTTAAAATGCTGCCGTATTTACTGTGCTACTTGCTGTTACCTGTAGCAACGCTGTGGCAAATACCTTTACGCCAGCAATACAAACACGCCGTTTGGCGGCATACCGTGCTGACCTTGTTAACAACCATGGCACTAATTTTGCTAATGCTGGCAACGCAATATCAAAGCTATGCCAGTGTGTTCCGCCAACACCGTTACCTGAAACATCAGGCGTTGCCGCTAAGCGCACTTACGGCTACAGCAGGGCTAATTCGCCTTAAACCGGTGTTAGCACAAAACTTTACACTCTACGCTACTGATGCAACGCAGCAACTGCCAACTGGCAGTAAACCACGCTTAATTATCATGGTGTTAGGTGAAACGGTACGGGCTGATCATTTGGGGATCAATGGCTATACCAGAAATACCACCCCCAAGCTGGCGCAACGAGAACTGCTAAACCTTGGCGCTATTAGTGCGTGTGGCACAACCACTGCAGTTTCGGTTCCATGCTTATTTAGCTACCTGCTACAAGATAACTACAACGAAAATGTCGCCAAGCATTCCGATAATTTTTTAGATGTTTTACAACGTGCCGGCGTAAAAGTGTTGTGGCGGAACAATAATTCTGGCTGTAAAACGATGTGCGATAGGGTTGAGCAAGACAAACAGTTTGCCTTAAACAGTAACTTTCACTGTGTGGAAGGCAATTGTTCTGATTTGGCACTACTTAGCGGTTTAAAACAGCGGATTATTGAGCTTACGAATAAAAAAGACGCAAAGCCGCAATCCATGCTGATTGTGTTACACCAGCAAGGCAATCATGGCCCTGAGTACTACAAACGCAGCTTGGCCCAACAAAAGGTATTTTTACCTGAATGTGAAAGTAATTTACTTAATGAGTGTACTTCAAAAACCATTACTAATGCTTACGATAACGCCATTGTTGCCACAGACGCACTATTAGATGAAACCATTAATTTGCTCGAAACCTTTAATGACGATTTCGATACCGCTATGGTCTATCTATCGGATCATGGTGAATCGCTCGGTGAGAATGGTATTTACTTACATGGTTTACCCTATTGGATGGCGCCCAGTGCACAAACCCAAGTACCCCTATTTTTCTGGATGTCAGCAAGTTTTAGCCAAAAAATAGCCATAAACAAAAAATGCATTGCGAGCAAAAAGCAACTCAGTCATGACAATATATTTGATACCATGCTGTCTTTATTCAGTGTGCGAACGCTTCAATATCGGCCAGCTTTAGATTTACTCGCCGGGTGTGCGGTATAAAACGGTAGCTAAACCCGTCGCAGCAAGATGCAAATTTCAGCCTATTGCGGCAACGGGTTACAAACACCAACACTGGCTAGACTGCTTCAGTGAGCACACTGATAGACTCAACTATTCAAAAACATATGTAAACGAATTAACATAGCCGTTGCCATTAACCACTTTACCTGTACCGGTTGTGGTAAGTGCAACAATGATGTCTGCCGGGTTATCACGCATATCCTCTACTGCTGTATCTACCCGAATTTGATAACCGCTATCGATAAAAGCATCGTCGACATTACGCGTAATGTTCAGCGTTTGGCCACTGCTAATACTCGCTCCTGTCAGACCATCATAATCGGCACGATTAATACCACTACCGCGAGCCCAATCACTAAGGTGCTTATAATGCTTACTTTTTGTACCTGCTACCCAAAGTGTTTGCTGATATATGCCATCTGAATTTGTCAGGTAAATAGCCAAATAGGCACCATCACCACCATAGTTATTGAGCTGGGCGGTAAAGGTCACATTTTTGGCTTGGGCATGACAAGATAATATCATCGCCACTGCCCACCCAGCCTTCAGCAACCGCTTTTTCATCTGGTATCTCCTGTTTATTGCCATCATTAACACTTGCCTCGTTTTGTTACTGTCTTTAATCTTCATCCTCGAAGCTGTAGCGGTGTACGTTGCACTCGCTCAACGCTTTTACCTAAATTCAAAACGTTCCTGATAAAAGCAGATCGAGCTTGTATGATGTTGCAAGCCACTACGCAAAGTCGCTGCCAGCCCTTGTGGCCCACAGAACCAAATATCAACCTTTGCAGTATGGATCGTTAATTTGTCAGCGGTAAGCCACTGTCCCAATTGGCTTTCGTAGATCTGCAATGTTATTTCAGGTAACCGTTCAACCAAGCTGTTCAATTGCGCTACGGTGGGATCATTACTGGCAAGATCCGTACAATAGTACAGGTTCACCGCGGGATATTTTTTATCTACATTAACCAGGCGGCTTTCCATCGCCGCCAAAAATGGCGTAATGCCAATACCTCCGGCAATCCAAACCTGTGCGGCTTTTGCTCTACCTTTTGCTGGGTTAAAACAGCCGTAAGGCCCCTCAATGCTTACTGCTCGTCCGTTTTTCAACTGCTGCGATAAGGTGCGGGTATAGTCACCCAATGCTTTAATTTGAAAATGCAGAATGCCATCGCGTTTGTCTGCAGAGCTCAGTGTAAATGGGTGTGCCCCCTCGGCAGCATCGAAGGTTACGAGTGCAAATTGCCCGGCTTTATGACCTGGCCAGTTTTTCCCCATATCACACACTACTTCAATAGTATTTTGTGATACCTGCCTAACAACCTGAATTATCCCCTGCCAACGGCGGCTTTGCCCAATTAAGCCGGTTAGTGATTGTATTGCAGCTACCACGCCACCTAACATAAATAGCACCATTAACCAACCCGTAGGCTGAGACCACCAACTAAGTGGTGCCAGCAACAGGGCATGAGTAGCCAGCGCCAGATAAATTAGCGGCATCAGCCGATGCAGGTAACGCCAGTACCGATAAGGAAACCACTTTAATAACGTAATGGTAACCAGTGCCAGTAGCAGATACAGCCCCGGCTCACCAAAATCCTCCGCCACTTCCTGTAAAGCTGCCAGTAAGCCTGTGAAATCCGCTTCTCTTAGGCTTCGATCTTTGCCAAATAGAGCTTTTAAAACATCGTCTGCCATTTCAATTAGCCAATGTGACAACGCAAAAATAACAGCCAAAATACCGGTCCATTTATGCAGCTGATACATTTTATCCAGGCCGCCAAGCGGTACTTCCAGCCACCTAGGCCGCGTTGCTAGCAACATGGTAAAAGACATAAAGTTAATCGCAAGGTAGCCACTAAGTGTTAGCAGTTGCTCATAACTCAGCCCCCATTGCCAAAATGCTAGCTGCAATAGCAAGAGTGCAAAGATACTTAGAATTAGACGAGGGTTTGTCATAGGTATGCTCCTTAAAGTATATCTTCATTCTGCGCGGCCTTTCTGAGGCAAACCTTAAGAAACTCTTTTTGCCGTTAAAAATTAAAATAGGTTAGGGCGTGTTGACTTGGTTTGGATATAAACGCCAAAGTCTTAAGATTTTCTTAAGCAAATCAGGCTATGCTGTTTATAAGATGGATTGCGATGATGTTTGCAAAGAGGGTTTACATGCGCTTACTTTTGGTAGAAGACGATAAATTACTAGCCCAGGGCATTATCACGGCACTTAGCCGCAATGGTTATCAGTTAGAGCACTGCCAAACCGGTAGCCAGGCGTTGCAAGCTGTTAATAATAGTGATTTTGATTTATTGATCCTGGATTTAGGCTTACCCGACGGCTTTGCCGGTAAAGTATTGCAAACACTGCGCGCGCAGCAACATCAACTGCCGGTGTTGGTGCTTACCGCTTTGGATCAGATAGAAACTAAGCTTACGCTACTTAACAATGGCGCCGATGATTATATGGTTAAACCCTTTGATGTGCGTGAATTGGAAGCCCGCATCAGAGTATTGCTACGCCGCAAAGTCGAACGCCGCCATGATATGTTACAGCATGGTGAACTTACACTCGATTTAGCAAAACATAGCTGCGAATATGCCGGCAAAAGCATTAATTTAACACGTCGGGAGTTTTTGCTGCTGCAAGATTTTGTACAACATAAAGACCAGATTTTAAGCCGCCAGCATTTAGAAGAACTGAGCTTTGGCTGGGATGGCGATACCGAAAGTAATGCCATTGAAGTACATATTCATAACCTGCGGAAAAAGTTACACCCCGACTTAATTAAAACCGTACGTGGTATTGGCTACCTGCTGCCGGGGCAACTATGACGCCACTGAGCATTCAAACCCGCTTAGTACTGCTATTAAATTTGTTGGTAGTAGCACTATTAAGTCTGACCGGCTACATCAGTTATCAGCAATCCTTACACGAAATTGATGAAGTATTTGATGCGCAATTAGCCCAAAGCAGCCGCTTAACAGCAGGATTATTGCAAACCAACCCGGCCTTGCTACAACAAAGCGAGCCATTATTAATTCCGGTAGCGGCACTGGACGAGTTAGTTAAACACCAGGCTGAACTGAGCGAGCGCTTTTTAACCGGTTATAAATACGAGAGTAATATTGCCATTCAAATTTGGCATGATGATCAGCAACTACTGCTACATACCGCTAACCTTGCCATGCCCATGCGGCCTATTCGTAAAACCGGTTTTAGCGAGTACCGCACGGTCGATGGCGATTTATGGATTAACTTTACCCTGCGCCTGGAAGAGTTAGGTGTACAAATTGTCAGTAGCCAACGGGAAGCTGTACGCGAAGAATTAAGCTATCACATAGCAGTAACCCAAATTCGGCCTATTCTGTTTTTAATTATCCCGCTTAGTATCTTAACCTTACTGATTATCCGCCGCGGTTTAAAACCGCTAAAAAAACTGCAACAACAGCTTAGCCACACCAAACCAGAGCAGCTGGCACCTATTACCACACCGATGCCAATCGAGCTACAGCAAGTAGTCACGGCAATCAATCAATTACTTGGGGCAATTAATCAACATATGGAACGGGAAAAACGTTTCGTGGCCGACGCCTCGCATGAACTACGTACGCCGCTGGCGATTATTCGCCTGCATGCCCAAAACCTGGCTAACACGCCGTTAAATACCGAACAACAAGCAGCAGTAGCCGCTATTGAAGATGGCACTGTGCGTATGACCCATTTAGCTAATCAATTACTCGCGTTAGCTAAATTGGACAATCCCACGTTAAGTCTGTCAGCGGTTAATTTGCAAGCATTGCTGCATAGCAGCCTGGAACAAATAACACCGGAGTTATTGCAAAAAGTGGTTTGGGTATTACCCACTGAACCTGAGAACAGTGAAGCACTCTCTGCCAGCCTTCAGGCAGACTTGCCGCTGTTACAGGTTGCATTGCGTAATTTACTGGAAAATGCCGCCAAATATGCGCCGGTAGATAGCCATGTCACCATACAGCTTCGCATACAAGCACAGCAGCTTAGCCTGAGCATTTGCAACCCATACATAGCGCAGCCTAATAAAGCCCTGCTAGGCCAGCGTTTCTACCGGGCCGCAGCGCATCAACATATCGCTGGTGCGGGTTTAGGGTTATCTATTGTCAGCCGAATATTGGAGCTACACCACTTTTCATATGAAATAACGCTTAGCGCCAACAGCTATTGTTATCACATAAAAATGCCATTTGGCTAACGCTAAGCAGTATTGAAACAACGCGCTATTTAGGCCTCCCAACCCCTTGCTCGGTGCGGCTTACCGGCACAATGCTGCCATCGTCGTTAAAATGCAAGTACTCGGCGGCGGTATGGCGCTGGCGTTTGTTGCAACTTGCTTCCGGCGTCTCCAGCCAGCGATGATAAAACAGCAACCACTGCCCCTTGTACTCAACGATAGAATGGTGGTTATTACTCTGGTGTTCTTGCTCCATAATCACCCCTCGATACGCCCAGGGGCCCTTGGGCGAAGTCGCCGTATAGTAGGTTAACACTCTGTTGCCCTCGGGCATGGTAAAGTAGTACAGGTCGTTGCGCTTAAATACCCAGGGGCCTTCCATTTTCGGCTCATAGCCACCCATATCCATTTTCTGAAAATCCCCCTTAATACTGCGCATA